>Ga0187856_1003788_pt1 | contig 10335 bp, 12 predicted proteins | sample June2016WEW_8_40_FD_132443 | JGI IMG/M metagenome (GOLD analysis project Ga0187856, IMG submission 132443) | Peatland microbial communities from SPRUCE experiment site at the Marcell Experimental Forest, Minnesota, USA - June2016WEW_8_40 | ecosystem: Environmental > Terrestrial > Soil > Wetlands...
ACCCTTTCAGCCTGATTTGATCTTAGGAACCTGTCTACAATGGCGGCGGCAAGACGGGTTTTCCCCGTTCCTGTTGCCATTTCAAGCAAAAATGCCCGTTTGCCCTTGTCGTACAACCCCGCAATAATATCGCTTGCCTCTTTCTGATACGATCTATCTGCAATGGTGAGGGGATGTTCACCCTGCAATAAAGGCTTCTTAATAATCTTTAAATCTGAACGTCTTTGGAGATCCTCAGGAGATATAAAGCGTTCGATTGGTCTGGCATCACCTTCATCGAGATCCCAAAAATATATCTGCTCGGAGTTGGCAAGAAAGATGTATTGACAGCCCATGGCAAGTGCATAACCTCTGGCCTGCTCCTTGGCAATGTACACGTCTCCTTGTTTATCATCCTTGGCTTCGAGTACAGCGAGATTTTGACACTTTCTGCCCAACAGAAGATAATCTGAAAACCCGGCCCCACAATGAGCCTCGGTCAGGACATTTCTGTTTTGCCCTATGAGTGTCCAGCCTGAATCAGTAAGTTTCTGGTTGATTACGATTCTTGCGTCTTGTTCCGTCATGTCAGCTGTTACCTGCTTGATTCTTGTCACATTTTATACTAAGGCGAGCCAATTTTCATTACAATTTATTTTGGTACGAGGGCTTTGGTGAAACTTGCTAAAGCTCGTTTTCCCCTTCAAGGCGAAGACAGTCCTGAAATTCAAGAGGGTTTTATGGCCACCCCTTTGAAGCAACAGTTCTATGGACGATCTTTGGGAGGGTTATTCATTAGTTGAATGTTACTAAAACCCATTTAAGTTTTTTGCATATAATGCCGAAAAGATAGTTGATGAATATTTTTTACAAAGTGATATATTTCCACTAAGAGGGGGAGATAACGTGAGAGCAGTAACACTTCTTGCGGTGTTTTTGTTTCTTCCCGTAGTAACTTCGCATGCTGAGGAAATCTTTCGGGTAACACTGAAAAACGGCAATATCCTCACATGGAAAAACTATCAAGAGCAGGTGAATCAAGATTGCACGGAAAAATCGTTTGGAATGTTCTGTCTTGATAAGAAAGATGTCGTCTCTGTCAAGAAAGAAGACGACAATCCGACTGGTGCTGATGTAATCTATAACGCAGTATCTCCCGAAGAAAAAGCAGAGGCTGAAAAGTCTTACAAAGAGAGTGCGAAGCTACAGAAAGGTTACGAAAAGGAGAGAGAGTGCAAGGAGCTCGATGAGCGAATACGGTCCATTGCTTCCCAGGCTAACTTTTCCGATCCCTTCGGCTCACTTAGTCCAGCGGTTGATGCTGCAATCCTACGGAAACAATATAACGCAAAATGTTTGACACCCAAGCAGCAACAACAAGTCAGAGAAAGCGATCAACGGTTTGAAGACTTTCAAAGAAACCAGAAGATTGATAATATTAACCAGAAGATCAATGATATTGACCTAAGAGAGATGATGAGATAGTCAGCGACCTCTCTCTATCGTCACAAAATTCACAATAGTTACCTGAATCCGTTAGCAGAGGAATAGAGCGTTCAGGGGATAGGGCGCTCCCGAAAAGATGTGAATCATTGTTGGACATAGGAGGAATCACCCCCCTCCGAAGCCAACAGTTCTATCGACGATCTTCACATAGAAAAGTAAGGAATCAACCTATCAGACTCTGTCGGATTGAATGTGAAGTGCTTCCTATACCCAACAGGGACATCGCGTTGCAGGTTAAGGAGGGTTATTCCGAACAATCAAGAATATGATAAGATTACAACCATGGGGGAAAAGAGCCTGCCAGGTATGGTAATTGTTGTGTTGAAAGATGCGGAAAAACCAATCATTCCCACACTTAGCCCCTGAGTGTATGGGAAAAAGGAAAGGTGGAGGGAAATGAGATTAAAGCGAATGGTGCCAATCTATTATCAGGAAAATGAAAGTGATTGTGGACCTTACTGTATCAAGATGGTAACCGACTATTATTGGAAGCCTAAAGGTAAGAGTGTTACTGAGGAAGATTTTAAATTAATTAAGAAATCAGCGAAGAAAGATAAAGGACGAACAGGACATAAGGACATGATGGACACAATTAGTAAAATATCGAACCTTAAATACGAGGAACTTGAAGGCGATACAAACGATAAAATACGTCAAATTAATGAAGCAATTAAGAAGCAAAGACCGGTAATATTATATTGTTTGGTTGAAGAAACATCTGGAACATCTGATCACTATGTCGTTGCTAAAGGTATAGATACCGAATATCTCGAAGTAAACGACCCTTATAGGAAAATGCCTTGTCAAGTGGAACTTAAATATTTCTTAAAAAAGAACAATAAATCAAAAAAGTATGAGCAGTGCCTAAGTTGGTCACCAAAGCAATGGGGAATAGAAGTTTACGAATCATAAGAAGGTAAAAATAAAAGGGAAAGGACTATTTGGGTCAGCCCTGACATAGGGCAATGATGATTATCTCCAACCAGGAATCATGATGGAAGATAGGATAACACTATGCCATTTCACTGAAGGAAGAAGTGAGAAAACACTATGATACTTTCATATCTTGTGGAACCTTTCAATCCTTGCAGCCGGAGAACAGTTAATGCAAAGATCACGACTAACCACAACATGAACAGTGACGGGCAGCCTGTAATTGTGCAGGAAGACGGAGAAGCTGTTGACCTTACGACCTGGGCAATGTGCGGATACAAGGTTGTGGAAGCGACTCCATTGGAAAAAGAGCACTTGGCGCAGATGGGGTTGTAGGAAAAAATATAGGTATAATGAGCCATGGGCTTTAGATTTTTCAGACGCTTCAGGATACTGCCAGGCATAACTTTGAACCTCAGCAGGTCCGGCCCCTCGGTATCTATCGGTCCCCGCGGGATGAAAGTCACCTACGGACCTAAGGGCAAACGGCAGACCGTGGGGCTCCCAGGGACGGGACTTTTCTATACGGAAACCGAGAAGTACGACGCTGCTAAAGACGTGCCTCCCGGTACTAATGGAAGATTTTTGCGTGTTCTGTTCTATGTCATGTTAGCGGTGTTCGTCTTCTTCATCGTGAAGGTGATGCTCGCACATTAGCTGGAAGGATTTCAATGGATAGGGTAGCTCCTGAAAAGCTGACTCCACAGCCTTCCTTCGTTCATGGGATCAGAAAATATCCGAAGGGTATGGTAATTGTTAGCAGGAGGACAAAATAATGATAAGACCTAAATTTTCCATGTGGGTTAATTGGCCAGAAAGAGATAATCTTAATGGGATAAATAATCCGGGTGTATATGCTCTTGCCGTCTCCGACAACGATATTTCAAACTCAAAATTTGACTGGCTGAAAGAAATAACATATTTTGGCATGACCAATTCATGTCGTGGATTAAAATCAAGATTAAAGCAATTTGATAACACCATAAATTTGAAGGAGGGGCATGGCGGTGGCGAACGCTTTCGATATAAATACAGAGATTACAAAAAACTCATTAAGAAATTATTTGTAGCAGTTTGTCCGATAGAATGCGATGTCACTTCAAATGATCCGAAGGATTTGCTTAAAATGGGTGAAGTTCATATGTTGGAATTTTATTGTTTTGCCGAATATGTTACGCGATTTAATGAACTGCCGGAATTTAACAACAAAAGGGAAGCCACTAAACTTAGAAAAAATGAACTAAGATTAGGCGAGGCAAAACAGCTAAAACAGCGCTCAATAGAGACGCATTAAAAGCTGAAGGGAGTGAAAATGAAAATCAGATATAACGTCCTCTTCACTTGTTTGGCGTCAACCCATGCACATCTCTGGTCCTGAGCGATACAAGTTGAATTTCGACTCTGAGTTCTTTGTGGTTCGGTGCCGGAAGGGCACCCCGAAATTCTCTGGCATCGCCACATCTAAAAAGCCGAAGTTGTACATCGTGAGCTTTGACGAGAAGCCAATCTACGTTGGCGTAACGAAGCAATCGATACGGACTCGGCTACGTCTTGGATGGAATGCTAATGGCGACAGCGGCTACTACGGCTATGCGTGGCGACATGACCTCAAAGAGGCAGATATTGATGTCTGGTCACATGACGATGCACCTGAGGAGAATCCAGCCTTAGACATGGAGACTGTTGAGGCAGAAGTTGTGTTTCTAATCCGGAGCGCCGGACAATGGCCGCAGTATCAGACAGAAATTCATTTTCATTCCTCCACGAGAAAACACCGTGACATCGCCCCTACCTCAATAGGTACAATTAAAGTCCAGGGATAAGGAGCTCTCGAAAAGGCTGCTGTCCAGCTTTGCGCGGAGTTTCACCAGAACCGCGAAGAAAATGACAATGAAAAAGAAAAATGAGGAACCAATACGAAAAAACAGGAGAAATTCCATAATCGCAGACCTTTATCTTCACGGAACTTCTATCAAACTAAAGATCATTGCAACCCCTGAAGATTGGATAAAATTAGCCAAGCATATGCACAAACGAGAAAATTATCGTATAAAGACGGGCATTAACTATTTCAGTAGCGATTTTTATGGTTCTTTTGTCAGTCCTGTTTTAGAGAAATACCAAATGGAAGTGTATAAACCAGGACGTGGAATTCATGGAAGCAATGTAGATATCTCGTACATAGAAAAACATAGACCCCAGGAATTTACCGATAACATGAAAATACTGGCAGCTCTTCTATATACTTTCTTCTCTTACTGGTTTAAGAAACCCGAAAAGAAAAGACCTGCTTATCTAAAAGGTTCTTCAGACTTTCGTGTGGAAGAGTTCAAAGATGGCTTCACTATAAAGAGGGCATGCGAAGCGCTAAGAAAAGATAAGTTAATTCTTAAAGCATGCACCATCAATGCTCTTAATGATTTGCTAAAAGAGCATAATTTATATAAGAAATTAATACAAGATAGGGAACCATCCGTTGAACTTAAAAAAAGCATAGCTGCCTATGAAAAAGAGAAAAGTAAACTTAATCTCACAAGGGTTAATAGATTAGCTATAGAAGAACATTACCCACAGGAAACCCCGAAGAGCCGGAACTTAGAGATTCCAGCAGAGTTTGAAAAAATCTTGAAGAATAAGTCAGGGAAACCCGATCCGGCGGCATATGCAGCTATTTGCCTTCAGTTGGTTTATGGCGAACATTTAAAGGGCTATACACTAAACCCCTTTATTAATATCAGTCCCGAAGAAATTGCAACTGACATTGATCCGACCAATTTTTATATTACATACATCCACGAGGGCAGAACTTGGTTAAAGAATCCTAACGCTGAAGTTTTAGACAAAGTTTATAATGTACATTTGGCCTATTTATATTTAGTGAGTCATACAGCTATATCTGCTAAATATAAAGAAATTTTTAATCTTATGAATTTTCTTGTTTTGACATACTTACGTCTTTATTCTCCCCTTTTCTCCTTTGATGTTGCGACCTGGGAAGAATATAGAAAATATTTAAAATCAATAGGAATAAGTGGAAAGTATTTAGAATCAGTTACGAAACCCACAAAGTCTTTCTGCCCCTCTACTTTTAAGTCTCCCAAAAAACTCTAATCTGCAAAAATGTGAGCCCACAGTTAATGTAATACCCTGAAATTTTCATTACCATAACCCTGGAAGTAGTTGCAACAGCAAAACGTAAAGGGGGTATGTAAATGAAAAAGGCGCACAGTCCATCTAAAAAAATTCCCATTTTAGACATTCCTGGCCATGGCTCTTTTCAATTCCTTCACGGCAATAATCCCGAGATGGCCATGAATGGCACGCGCGTCACTCTCCTTTTCGATGCCAACGAGACATTCTACGAATTATCGGCCCGGTATAACAATAATGAGCCCGTGAATGTCCTCGACTTTGTTAATGCGCAACGGCAGCTAAAGGCTCGGATGTTCTCGATGAAGGCAGGTGGGTAAAATCATGAACACTCTGCAAAAGCCGGATCTTGTTTCCGTCGTTGAGCAATATACTGCACTAAAAAAAAGAGGCCGCTATTTCTGGTGCCTGTGCCCTTTGCCTGGCCATATTGAGAATACACCTTCGTTTAAGATTGACCCGGAAAGGCAGAACTTCCATTGTTTCGGCTGCAATACCAGCGGCGACGTGATTACTTTCATTCAGAAATACAAGGGAGTATCGTTCAAGGAGGCGCTTCAATATTTAAGCATTTCTATCGGTGAGACATACCAACAGAACCCCCAAGAATTGAGAAGGCGTCAATTAATAAATGAATTTAAGCAATGGTGCTACGACCGGCATGAACTTCTTTGCTCATTTTATAGGAATTTACAGGATGCAAAAGATAGAGTGAGAGCCGAAGAACACTTAGAAAAGCTTGCTCCATTTTACCATCAAGAGAACATTTGGTTATATCAAATCGAGATATTGGAAACCAAAGATGAAGCGGCGAAGTTTGAATTATATCAGGAGATAGTAAATGGAAAAGTTTAACTTAGGAGCGGCTTTGATGCAGCTTGAAGAAAATAGGAAAAATGATGAATGGACCGACCCCGTACCTTTTAATGATTATTCGACACTCCCTGATTTCCCGGTTAATTTATTGCCGAAGATAGGCAGGGAAATGGTCATAACCGTGTCCGAGGTTAATCAAATTGATGCTGGACTTGCAGCTTCAAGCTATCTTTCCGTTGTGGCAACGTGCGTTCAACAAAAGGCCAAGGTTGATTTAATTTCACACAAAGAACCATTGAATATTTATACCTGTTCAATTCTCCCATCCGGTAACAGGAAATCAAGCACAATGGATATAATGACGCGGCCTCTCTATGAGTATCAGGCTACAGCACAAGAGAAAATGTCAAACACAATCAGAGAGGCTTTAAACGCGCATATGATAAGAGAGGCAAGACTTGCCAAATTACAAAAACAGGCAGCGAATGCCGAAGATTTTTCAGAGCGCGAAAGACTCAAAAAGGACGCCGCTAACGTTGCAAGGGAAATCTCTGAAAATCCAGTTCCTAAAAAACCGCTATTTATTGTTGACGATATAACAAGCGAAGCCCTCGGAATCCATATGGCAGAGAATAATGAGCGGATGGCCGTAATGAGTACAGAGGGCGGCATATTTGAGCTTATGGCGGGCAGGTACAACGATAAAGCCGGGAACCTGGACCTTTACCTTAAAGCACATTCCGGGGATGCGTGGAGCAGTCACCGAGTAGGCAGGGAGGCAAAGACTATGCAATCACCCGCTTTGACCATGTGCCTGACAGTTCAGCCGGAAGTCATAGGGGAAATAGGCGAGAACAAACAATTCCGGGGCCGTGGCTTACTTGCACGTTTTCTGTATTGCCGTTGTAAATCAAAGGTAGGTAGTCGGGGGCGTCAAACTAAATCCGTCTCCGAAACTATAACCAGAGAATACCAGAGACACATTGAGTGTTTGATGGATCTTCCCATGACCACAACCACATTGAAACTCTCACAGGACGCACAGGCTTTATGGGATGAGTTTTACAACGATATTGAAGCTGATTTAAGAGAAGGCGGCAGCCTCCATTATTTGCCGGATTGGGGGAGTAAGCTTGCGGGTGCTGTTGCCAGGATTGCTGGACTCTTGCATTTTGCCGAACATGGTTCAAAGGCCGTTGAACTTCCTATTTCTGTCAATATTGTCAGTGCCTCCTGTGTAATTGGGGCTTATGACAAAGAACACGCCTTGGCGACCTTCGGGCTTATGGAAGCCGACCCCGGAATAGAATCAGCAAAGAAGATATTGAACTATCTCGTAAGACATGGGATAGATATCTTCAAGGGCCGGGATGTATTAAGGCACACGAACCTAAAGACTATGGACGAAGTGACGCCGGCCTTAAAGATTCTTATTGAGCGGGGATATATCAGAGAGGCGGACGTGACTCGTTCCGGCATTGGCAGGCCAGAAGCTACGGCGTATGATGTAAATCCAAAAATAAAAATACCGAAAAAAGACTGACAAAACTGACAAAAGTGTGGGGGGAAGGACCTTTTTAAATATTTTCAGTGAAATTGCAGGAGTTTGAAAATGAATTTGATGGAAAAGTACCAGAAGAAAATTGATGCGGCCAAGGACACTGTTTTCTGCACCTGGCAAGAAACGCTGGTGCCTGTTGCTGAATGCAAGAAACCGTGTTTCGAGTTCTCCGCTGGACCTGTTATCCATGAGTGTGACTACTTCAAGGCTTTTTGGAAGAGAAGACTGAGTGAACTGGAAGCAGAGGGTTTTTAAATGGTGGACGAAGGACAAATACACTGTGATCTTGAAGCTGCATGGGATAAGTGGGAATGAACCCATACGATAGCATAGGCCGAGACGAGATCTCTCCGGAGCGGAGTGCGAGTGAGCAAAGGGAAACGGGAACATTGACAAAACGAGGAACAATAATAGAGAATCCCTTAAAGGATAATCCATGGGGGTTTTCTATGAAAGGGATCAGAGCATTAGAGAAGTGTCCTAAGTGTCACAGTACGTGGAAATCATCCGACAAAGGTTATCAGTGCCCTGGATGTCTCACGCATCCCAAGAGATACCGTATAGACTTCTATTACAAGGGGGAACGCTTCCGGTCCGCAGTTGATCTGGACGGAAAAACTCTTGCCACATTCGCCGATGCTCATGCACTCCTAAAGAGAGCACAGTCTGAAATAGCGAATCACAAATTCGATCCTGAGAAATGGAGAACGAAGACCCGCATTGAATATTCTTTCTCGTATCTTGTCGAAAAGTGGTATGAAGAAAAAGAAAAGGCCATGAAGCAGGGCAAGCTTGCGCCTTCCTACATCCCGAAGTTGAGGCAATACATCACGCTTTACTTTGAACCGTATTTTGATAAGCAAGATGTTAGAGAGGTGTTCAACCTCAAAGACTTTGCGAACCAGTTACCGGAGCGTCTCAGCCTGAAATACCAGAAGAATATCCTTGACGCACTCATGGGCTTTTTCAGGTGGCTAAAGGATGATCGGGTGATAGAGGAAATCCCGAAGTGTGAGAAAATAGAAGTTCCCGAGTATGACTTTCAGGTTATTAGCCCTGAGACGCAAACAATTATACTTTCAAAAATTCCTGAGGAACACAAGCCGATATTTACTTTCCTCTTTAATCAAGGTTGCAGGCCCTCAGAAGTTCGAGCACTGAAATGGAAAGACATTAGCGGACATATTTACACGATCCGGCGCACCTGGTCTAATCATATTCTCAGAGAGCAGACGAAGACAAAGAGAATAAGGGATAACCTGTTGTTTCCCGAGACACTGCGGGCATTACCGCCACGGCGATTCCCCGATGACTTTGTTTTTCTGCATGGGAAGACCCTTAGGAGGCCCTACAGCAAGACATTCCTGAATGATATATTCCGGGAGGCTTGTGGTGAAATAGGGCTTGAAATTAGACTATACGAAGCTACAAAGCACAGTTTTGGGACACACTATGTTAATGCGGGCATAACGAGGGATCAGATGAAGGAGTGGTTCGGGCACACAGATATCAGGACAACTGAAAGGTATACGAAGGTTAGACATCTCGATGCGTTCAGGAGAATGATAGAGTCAGAAGAAAAAGTGAGAAAGGCCACAAAGAGGCCACAATGAATGAAAATAGCTTACGTACAAGCCATTCGTCGGGGGTTCGAATCCCCTACCGTCCACTTTCCTTCCTCTGTTAAAATCAGGTGGTTAGATCCAATCAAGTTTACATAATCACTATCCCCGGACAGGATTACGGCCACAGTATCCTACGTATGAAACCTATTAGTTGTTTAACGCTTTCTTTGATTGACCCTATCCCCATTCCATTATCTTCCTGGACTTAATTTGGAGCTATTCTAAAGGCATCTGCCGAACACAGAGGTGGCCGGGTTTGTTTGGACAACCTGAAGCAGTTTTTTAAGTGGTAAGCGACTCTGGTTCATGCCGCTACCTTTCTCTGCGGTAATGTCGTACAGTAAACCTCATCTGAAGTCCTGTCGTCAAGTCCCTGGTGACGACGCCGACTATTGTAGAACTCGAAATACGCTGCTAGCTCACGCCTGGCTTCGGTGAGCGAGCCGTAGGCCTTCAGATAGACTTCTTCATACTTCACGCTTTTCCATAATCTTTCTACGAACACATTGTCTCCCCAGCGCCCCCTACCATCCATGCTGATACTGATGCCATGATTGTTGAGGATATCAGTAAATGCCTCCGAAGTGAATTGACTGCCCTGGTCGGTGTTGAATATTTCTGGTGTTCCATACTTTCTCAGTGCCTCTTCAAGCGCCCTCGTAGGGTCTTTGAAGAATATAGTGACGAGCGGAAATATGGAGACTCGTCTGAAGAAATGGCGAAGCGGTATCGAGGCGGTGATATCGAACTTCAAGCGTGGATTTG
>Ga0187856_1003790_pt1 | contig 10332 bp, 10 predicted proteins | sample June2016WEW_8_40_FD_132443 | JGI IMG/M metagenome (GOLD analysis project Ga0187856, IMG submission 132443) | Peatland microbial communities from SPRUCE experiment site at the Marcell Experimental Forest, Minnesota, USA - June2016WEW_8_40 | ecosystem: Environmental > Terrestrial > Soil > Wetlands...
CTATGCCCACCACCCGCTAAATCACGATCCGCGCCTCGAAGCCGCACCTCGATTATTCACTTGAACGCGAAGTCCGCCCACAGGCTGGCTCGCTGGGGCGACAGCCGGGAAATCGCGCGCGAATTCACACGCGCAGGAAAATCTCGCGGCGGTACATCCAAAACAGAAACCGCCGGGGCCTCACCGTTTCTGGCAGCGGGCACAGAAGTGGCTGGAGCGTTGCGCCACCAGCAGGCGGCGGATGGGGGCGCCGCAAACTACGCAGGGCTCGCCGGTGCGCTGATACACGCGATGCTGCATCTGGAAGAATCCTCTGCGTCCGGCGGCATCCACATAATCGGAAATCGACGAACCTCCGGCCTGGATGGCTTCGGTGAGGACCTCGGCGATCGCCTGGTGCAAGCCAAGAGCGCGTTCGCGAGTAAGGCGATGGGAAAGAGCTAGGGGATGGATGCCGGCGCGAAATAGCGATTCATCGGCATAAATATTGCCGATGCCGCGGACGAAGGCCTGGTTGAGCAGCAGGGCCTTGATACGGACTTTGTGGCGCTTGAGCGCGCGCACGAAATCTTCGCGCGGGATTTCAAGCGGTTCGGGGCCAAGCCTGGCGACGCGGACGGGGAAAGCCTCGCTGAATTCCAAACATCCGAACTGGCGGCTATCGTCGAACAGCAGCGCACCTTTATCGAGGGTGAGGACGGCGTGGGTATGCTTGCCGGTCTCGCCGCCCAGCAGCAGCCGGCCGGTCATGCCAAGATGAAGCACGACGTAACCGGAGCGGCCGAGGGATAGCACAATGAACTTGCCATAGCGTTTGATGGCAGTGATGCGCCGGCCCGCGAGCTGCGCCGCGACCGCGTCCGGATCGGCGCCGCGAAGAATGCGCGCACCGCGAATCTCCACAGCCAGAATACGCCGCCCGACCAGGGGCGCGAGCGAACGGGCGACGGTTTCGACTTCGGGAAGTTCAGGCATGCGAGTTGTCAGTCATCAGTTATCGGTTTTCAGCAAAAAGAGATTTAGCCACGGATGAACACAGATAAACACAGATGAAAACAATCAGAGGTTTTAATCGGTTCTATCTGTGTTCATCTGTGTTTATCTGTGACTAAATCCTTTCACGGTTGCCAGGATCAAAATGTCGTCGCCTTCGAGTTTCACCTCGTGAGTGCTGACGCCGCGCGACGGATTGAGGTCGCAGGCGCCGGTGCGGCAATCGAACTCCCAGAGGTGAAACGGGCAAACCAGGCGGCCGTCCTGAATCTGGCCCTGGCCGAGCGGGCCGCCCTGATGAGGGCAAATGCCGTTCAGAGCGCGAACTTCGCCGCCCAGGTTGCAAATGGCGTAAGGCTGCTCGCCGACGAACACTTCCGTCACCGAATCCGGCGGCAGATCGGCCAGGCGGGCCACTTTGACAAAGGGCATCAGCTTACGGTTTCGGCCGCGCTCGCACCGGTGGGCACAGTTACGGGAACGGTTGCTTCGGCGGCGCGCGGGCGCGAGCAGCGGCCGATGCCGGAGTAATCGAAACCGGCGGCAAGAGCTTCCTCGGGCGGGAACAGGTTGCGGCCATCCACCAGGATGCGGGTATGCATGAGAGAGCCGAGCCGCGCCAGGTCGAGCGCGCGGAACTGCTGCCACTCGGTTACCACCACCAGCGCGTCGCAATCCTCGGCCAACTCCTCGGGCGAACCGCAGAGACGAATCTTGAGATCGGGCCGCTGGATACGGCAGGCCTCGCATGCCACCGGATCGTAGGCTTTGACGCGCGCCCCCATTTGCAGCAGGCGTTCGGCGATGTAGAGGCTGGGCGCGTCGCGAATGTCGTCGGTATCGGGTTTAAAGGCCAGGCCCAGCAGACCGATGGTGCGCCCCTTGAGGATATAAAGCTTCTCCTGAAGCTTCTGAATGGCCATCAGCCGCTGGGCGGCATTGACTTCGATGGAAGCGTGCAGCAGCTTGCTGTCGTAGCCGTATTCGTGAGCCGTGTGCAACAGGGCATGCACGTCCTTGCCGAAGCAGCTTCCGCCCCAGCCCACGCCGGGATTCAGAAACCGCGACCCGATGCGCGTATCCATGCCGATTCCGGCCATCACCTCGGTGGCTTCCGCGCCCACGCGCTCGCAGATGTTCGCCATCTCGTTGGCAAAGCCGATTTTCAAGGCCAGGAAAGCGTTGGCCGAATACTTGATCATCTCCGCGCTGGTGAGCGAGGTCGCAAGCAGGGGAACCACACCCTGCCCCGCGGGACGAGGCGCGCCGGCGGGCGGGTCGAAATCCTGCGTGACCAGGGGCCGATACAGCTCGCGCATGATCGCTAGAGTGCGCTCGTCGGCGGCGCCCACCACGATGCGGTCGGGATAGAGCGAATCGCTGATGGCGCAGCCTTCGCGCAGGAATTCGGGGTTGCTGGCCACCCCGAACTTTATGCCATTGCGCTGCTGCGGTCGGGCTTCCGCGACGCCGTCGCGAACCAGCGCTTCCACCAGATTTCCGCTGCCCACCGGGACTGTGGATTTGTTTACAACGACGCGGAAGCGGGACGGATCCATGGCCGACCCGATGGCGCGCGCGGCGGCTTCGAGGTAGGTCAGGTTGGCCTCGCCGGACGGAAGAGGCGGAGTTCCCACGGCGATGAAGATCACATCGCTTTCGGTGGCGGCGGGCTCGAGGTTAGTGGAAAAATCGATGCCGCCGCGCGTGGCCGCAAGCACCAGCAACTCGTCCAGATAGGGTTCGTAGATCGGCGATTCGCCGCGTTGCAGCTTGGCGATCTTGGATTCGTCGGTGTCCACGCACGTGACCCGGTGCCCCAGGTACGCCAAACAGGCGCCCGTTACCGTGCCGACATATCCCGTTCCGATGACCGTGACGCGCATGGAAACAGCATTCCCTTTCGAGGGACGGCGTATCAAAAAGTATAGCAACTTGACGTTTGGAAGACGGGTTGGAATACTTAGCCGCGAATTCAGGCGCGGCCGGTCTTGCGGGGCGCGGCGCGAACCGTCACCACCGGGATAAGCTCTTGCCGCGTTTCCGGCTCGGAGCTCCGGCGGGTGGAAAACTCGCGGTTCAAGGTTGCCACAAATTCCTGGATCTGGGCCTGCATCCGGCCCATCTTCTCGCGCATGTTGAGAACGATCTCCACGCCGGCCAGGTTGACGCCCAGGTCGCGGGTCAAATGCAGGATCACTTCCAGCCGCTCCAGATCTTCGGGGGTGTAGAGGCGTGTATTGCCCTCGCTGCGCGACGGCTTGAGCAGTCCCTCGCGTTCGTAGAGGCGGAGGGTCTGGGGATGAATCTGGTATTGTTCGGAAACCGCGGAGATCATGTAGGCGGCTTTGGATTTGGATCGTGCCATGGCCTTAAACCTTCTGCCAGACTTCGCTGCGCGGATCTTCCGGATGCAGCTTGCTGAGCTCTTTGAGCAGCTCGCGGGTGCGCTCGTCGCGCGGGTCGGGCGCCTGGATGGCAACTTCCACGATCTGGTCGCCGCGCTGGCCGGTGCGCGCATTCAGCACGCCTTTTTCGCGCAGCCGGAAGCGCTGGCTGTGGCGGGTGCCCTGGGGAATCTTGAGCAGCGCGCGGCCGTCGATGGTAGGCACTTCAATCTTGGCGCCGAGCGCCGCTTCCCACACGGCAATGGGAATCTCGATTTCGATGTTGTCGCCTTCGCGATGGAAGAACGGGTGCTCCTCCACCTTGGTGGTGATGTACAGATCGCCGGGAGGGGCGCCCATGGTGCCGGCATTGCCTTTGCCGGGCACGCGCAAACGGGAGCCGTCGCGGGCGCCGGGAGGGATGCGAACCTCGACCGTATCGGGAGTAGCCACGCGGCCCTCGCCTCCGCACGTGGGGCAGGAATCGCGCAAGCGGCCGGATCCGCCACAGCGCGGGCAGGTCAGATTGAAGCGCATGGCGCCCGCCATCTGGGAGACGTTGCCGCTGCCCTTGCACTGCGGGCAGACCGCTTCGCCGCCGCCGGCCGAGCCGGTGCCGTGGCAGGTGCCGCAGATTTCGTAGCGCGTGATATTGAGAGCGATTTGCGTGCCCTTGATGGCCTGCCAAAAATCGACGGCTAACGCGTATTCGAGGTCGGAGCCCTTCTCGGGCTGAGGTTCGGGATGAGCGCCGTGGCCGCCAAAGAACTGAGAAAAGATATCGCGAAATCCGCCGCTTTCGGTGCGTGGACGGCCGCCGCCGGCGCCGGGCGCGCCCTGGAAAGCATCGGAAAAATCGAACCCACTGAAATCGAAATTGGGCGGCGCACCGGAGCTCGGGCGCGGTCCCTGGCCCTGTCCGGCGCCGGGAAAACCGGTTTCCGAGTAAAAGCCGTACTGATCGTACATCTGGCGCTTGCGCGGCTCGCTGAGCACGTCGTAGGCTTCCTGCACCGTCTTGAAACGGTCTTCGGCCGATTTGTCGCCCGGATTGAGATCGGGATGGTATTTGCGGGCGAGTTTCCGATAGGCCTTACGCACTTCCTCGGCGCTGGCCTTCTTATTGAGGCCGAGCGTTTCGTAATAGTCGTGCTTGGGAGGAGACATTGGGGCCTACTGAAAAACTCATTTAAGCCACAGATGAACACGGATAAACACGGATAAAGAAATTAAGGAATTTATCTGTGTTCATCTGTGGCTATATTCTTTCTTGCCTTTACGGTTTACTTCTTGTCGTCGACGTCCACGAATTCGGCGTCGACCACGTTGTCTTTGCCTTTCTCGCCGCCGCCGTCGCCTTTATTGTCCGGCCCGGGCTGGGTGGGGCCGCCGGCGCCAGGCTGGGACGCGGCTTTATACATCGCTTCAGCCAGTTTGTGGCTGGCCGTGGTGAGCCGGTCGACGGCGGAATTCATCAGCGTGGGATCGCCCTCGTGCATGGCCTTCTTGGTTTCTTCGATGGCCGATTCGATTTCCTTCGCCTCCGCCTCGCTCACTTTGGCGCGATGTTCCTTCAGCGTTTTTTCCACGTTGTAGACCATGGCGTCGGCGCGATTGCGGGCTTCGATGGTGTCGCGCATCTTGCGGTCGTCGGCGGCATGGGACTCGGCGTCCTTGGCCATCTTGTCGACTTCGTCCTTGGAAAGGCCGGAGGAAGAAGTGATGGTAATCTTCTGCTCGTTGTTGGTGGCGCGGTCCTTGGCGGACACATTCAGGATGCCGTTGGCGTCGATATCGAAAGTGACTTCGATTTGCGGAATCCCGCGCGGGGCCGGCGGAATATTGCCAAGCTGGAAAACGCCCAGCAGACGATTATCGCGGGCCAGGGAGCGCTCGCCCTGGTAGACCTTGATTTCGACCGAGGGCTGGCTGTCCGAAGCCGTCGAAAAGACATCCGTCTTGCGCGTCGGAATGGTGGTGTTGCGTTCGATCAGCTTGGTAAACACGCCGCCCATGGTTTCGATGCCAAGCGAAAGCGGGGTGACATCGAGCAGCAGAACGTCTTTCACTTCGCCGCCCAGCACGCCGCCCTGCACCGCGGCGCCCACCGCGACCACTTCGTCGGGATTGACGCCCTTGTGCGGCTCGCGGTTGAACAGGTCGCGCACCAGTTGCTGAATGCGCGGCATGCGGGTTTGGCCGCCCACCATCACCACTTCATTGATCTGCGCGGGCGTGATCCCGGCGTCGGCCAGCGCCTGTTTGCAGGGAGGGATGGAACGCTGCACGATGTCCTCCACCATCTGCTCGAACCGGGCCCGGGTCAGCTTCATCTGCAAGTGCTTGGGTCCGGAAGCGTCGGCCGTGATGAAGGGCAGATTGATTTCGCTTTCGAGCAGCGTGGAAAGCTCCATCTTGGCCTTTTCGGAGGCTTCCTTGAGGCGCTGCAGGGCCATCTGGTCGCGCGAAAGGTCGATGCCGTTTTCCTTCTTGAACTCGGAAACGATCCAGTCGATGACGCGCTGATCGATGTTATCGCCGCCCAGGTGCGTGTCGCCGTTGGTGGATTTGACCTCGACCACGCCGTCGCCCACTTCCAGAATTGAAATATCGAACGTGCCGCCGCCGAAGTCGTAAACCGCGATGGTTTCGTTCTTTTTCTTATCCAGACCGTAGGCCAGCGCCGCGGCGGTGGGCTCATTGATGATGCGCATCACTTCCAGGGCCGCGATCTTGCCGGCATCCTTGGTGGCCTGCCGCTGCGCGTCGTTGAAGTACGCCGGCACGGTGATGACCGCCTGGGTGACTTTTTCGCCCAGGTAGGATTCGGCCGCTTCCTTGAGCTTGGTCAAAATCATGGCCGATATTTCCGGCGGGGAAAGCTTCTTGCCGAAGGTTTCCACCCGCGCGTCGCCGTGATCGCCCCGCGTCACCTTGTACGGGACCATCTTCATTTCTTCGCTGACTTCGTCGAACCGGCGCCCCATGAACCGCTTGATCGAAAAAACCGTATTTTCCGGGTTGGTAATGGCTTGGCGCTTGGCAACCTGCCCCACCAGCCGTTCGCCGGACTTGGTAAAGGCGACCACCGAAGGCGTGGTGCGCGCGCCCTCCTGATTCGCAATGACCGTAGGCTGGCCGCTTTCCATCACGGCAACCACGGAATTGGTGGTGCCCAGATCGATGCCGATGATTTTACTCATAAACTGATAACTCTCCTCCTTGCAGCAAATTGCATATGATGACGGAGCCCATCGAAAGGGCTATCGCACAACTTGAGTATGGATGATTGAGTGCGTTGTTGTCAAGTTTTCTTGAGCACATTGTCCGAACGGTCGCGAAGCGCCGTCACCAGCCCCGGATGCCCATCCAGCGATGCCGTAACAGAGACCTCTATATCCTTATTTTCTATAGAGATATCTCGAATCAGACGGGGCAGGTCGCGGTCCAGGTGAAGTCCGGGCGTGAGGAAGTAAGGCACCACCACAAACTGGCGGAAACCCTGCCCGGCCAAGGTGCGGACGGCGGTGGGGAGGTCCGGTTGGCCCAATTCGAGAAAAGCGGCTTCTACTCGTGGATACCCGCCCGCCTCGGCCAATTGCCTGGCGGCGTCGCGGACGGCAACATTGGCAGCTTCGATGCGCGACCCGTGCGCAAAAACGATGATGGCGGTGTCCGGGCTGGCCACGCTTCCATGCTACCGTAGCCGCAAAGCGACAATTGGGCCGCTCCACCGCACCAGTAGGGCGGACCCCCTGGTCCGCGCGGGACGCCCTCGTCCCGCCTCTGCGCCGAGAGCCAAATCCGCGCCCAGTCCCCAGCCCACTCAGCCACGCTCACGAGCTGTGGATATAAGCCCGCATGTGATGCAACTCATCGGTCTGGCGCGAGAGTTCGTGGTGCATCAGGTCGCGCATGGAAAGAAAGGCCACAGCCTGGTCGCCGCGCGTCACCGCCAGGTGCCGGATCGCATGGGCCTGCATCCGCTCCATGGCTTCCTCGGCCGTGGCGGTCTCCTCGACCGTCACCAGCGTAGTGGTCATGACCTCCCTTACCGGGGTAGTTTCGGGGTCGCGGCGCTCCAACACCACGCGCAGCATGAGATCCCGCTCGCTGAAAACCCCCCGTAACCGCCCGTCGTCCAGGACCAGGATCGCTCCGCATTGCAGTTCCGCCATTCGCCGGGCCGCCGCGGCCACGGTATCGCTCTCGCGAATGGAGTAAAGTTCACGGTTGCCCACGATGTCACGTACCTGGGACATCTCACCTCCAGAGTATTGGGCGAGCATATCACGGCTGGCCGCCGGAGGGAAGGGCCATCGTCAATGTCATCAATTACCATCGTGCGCCGTAACGCCAAGAAACCAGGTGGACGGCTGCCCCTGTTTCTCATAGCGACCCAACTGAAGGGGAATCGGCGCGGGAAACCAGGTGGGACAGACGATCGTTCTTTGTCGTCTGTCAGGCTCTTGTGGCTTGGCGAAGGCCTGACAGACCACGAAGAACGATGGCCTGTCCCACCGAAAAAAAATCGCGCCGCGGCTGTAGCAAAACGGGCACGTGACGGGTCTTTGTAGCGGGCAGTGAATCTCGTGTTAGGCTGTCCTACCCGCTTGGGCGTTGGGCCCAGCGGCCGCGGAAAATTTTATCGGCATGCGCGATGGGCCGGCATTAATGGGCCCGTCGAGCGCAGCCCCGTCATCCTCGAACCTTCGCGCGAGCCCCGGGTCAGAGCTGCGTCTGTGAAGGCGCGGTTGCCGGTGTCTGCCGATTAGCTCCTGTTCGGTTCCGGCTCTGCCGGGTGAGAGCCACCTCGTGTTTTATGCGCGCCGCATGTTCCTGATGGACCCTCCGCTGACTCTGCTCACCGCCTTGGCGCTGGCGGCGCTGGCGCGGAATTGGCGCCGCCGCAGCGTTTCGCTGGCGTGGCTCTCTGCCGCCCTGTTCGCCCTTTTCGTCTTCCGCTACGCTTAAGCTCTGAAATGCAGAGACTTCCACAGCGTGTGGGGCAGGTTGGTAACCTGCGGACCGATTGGCAATCGGTCTAGCCGGGCACAGCCCGGCCGCTCCTCAGCCAAGTCCAAAACCTGGCCCAAGCCCAATTTTACGAAGCCCCGGGGTTCGGAGGCCTGCCGTGTCCGCGCCACTCGTGAAGCGCCCTCAGGAAGTCGTCGATGGACTCTTCTTCCGGCCAGAAATCGCCGAGTAGTTCGACAGGATCCGCCCGGAACTTGGCGCCCTGTTCGGCGACGAGTTCCTCAATGGAAGGATGACCGTTACGCGCATACTTTTCCGCTACACGCTGGCCTATGTCCGGCTTCTCCACGATGGATTGACCTCACCTTCAGTCTAGTAAGAAAGCGAATGTGCCGCGCGGGAACGGACCCCACGCGTAGGAAACACGCGGGCTGTCCCCACGTTCCCCACCGCAAGAGGTCTACACCGATGCATGGGAGCGCTGCAAGCTGGAGCGGAGTGGAAGACCGCCAAGGGCAGAGCAGATTCAAGTCCTGGTGACGGCGTGGAAAGCGCTGAGGAAAACGAGGTAGGGTTTGGCGACACTGAGGGGAGGCTTGCGGACGCCTGGAGCCACCAACGGACCGCTAAAACGGCACCAGTGGGACAACCGGTCCGCCAAAGGCAACACCAACCTTGTCACCGGTAACGCGGAACGAAGACTCCGAGAAAATAAAAGTGGTTGGGTGGCTGCCATCAAAGCCCGAACTCATGCTTCACCACCTGGTACAGCGTGTGGAGGAGGCAGAGTAAGGCGACAACCTTGATGACGATAATTTCGACTTCTGTAATCCAGCGAGGGTCGAATCGAGGGCTCTTCAAACAAACCTCCCGTCAAGGTGCCGGGCATTTTCGAGGCCCGGAAATCTCGGGGGGAGGCGGAGTGAAACATTATCGTACCACAGCGGCTCGGAGCCGTGCCACCACGTTCTTTGACAAGACGGTCGAATTGATGTGCGGCGCGACCGCCCGCATGTTGTCCTGGGGCTTCATCGGAACGATTGGAAGCATGAGCCGTTCCATTTCCTGTACCGCTTTCTGGGAGGCGGCTCACTGTAGAACAGCCCGCCTCATTTCTGTTTTGATCCCGTTGCACTGGGGAGGGCGAAGGAGTAGGCTGAAGGCGGTGGGAAGTACTCAATGCCAGAGCCAGAGTCCAAGCGGAAGAAGCACACGCCAAAGCAACTCCGGGTGGTCTTTGACACCAGCGCTCTCTTTACAGGATCTGCTAGTAACCTCGTAAAAACCGATTTGGCAGCCCTGATTCATCGAAGCGTATACCCAGACCTGAAGATTCTTTGGTACCTGCCCAACGTTGTGCGGCATGAACGCCAGTATCAGATGCAGACCAAGGCATTGGAGTTGATTCCATCGATTCACAAGATGGAGCGGCTCTTGGGCCATGAGTTGAACATTACTGAAGAACTCGTCAAAGGGCAGGTAGAGAGCGCGGTTCTTCGTAACCTAGAGGAATTGGGGCTGGAGGAACTCAAATTGGATCACGCCAAGGTGGACTTGAACCGACTTATGCTCGACTCCGCCTATCGACGCCTGCCGTTCCAACCTGGAGAAAAGGAGAAAGGGTTTCGCGACGCTTTGGTGCTGGAGACCTTCGCGCAACTGGTGGAGGAATCCCCAAAGTCGATTCAAGTGTGCAGGCTGGTGCTCGTGTCGAGCGATGGGCTGATGAAGCAAACAGCAGATATCAGATTTGCTGATATCCCCAATGTGAGGGTGCTGGCGACGATTGAAGAGTTGACGGGCCTTATAAACACGCTGATTTCGGATGTGGATGAAGCCTTTGTGGCTCTGTTGAGGCCTAAGGCGAGCAATCTGTTTTTCAGTTCCTCCGACGCAAAGGGCGCTTTGTTGTATAAGGCCAATGTCATGGCCAGGATTGAAAAGCAGTACGCAAAAGAACTCAGTGAAAAGCCAG
>Ga0187856_1003813_pt1 | contig 10307 bp, 13 predicted proteins | sample June2016WEW_8_40_FD_132443 | JGI IMG/M metagenome (GOLD analysis project Ga0187856, IMG submission 132443) | Peatland microbial communities from SPRUCE experiment site at the Marcell Experimental Forest, Minnesota, USA - June2016WEW_8_40 | ecosystem: Environmental > Terrestrial > Soil > Wetlands...
ACGATGTCATCCTTCACTACCGCTGCTACACAGGACATTCGTCCTCCTTGGTATGCCCAGGAAGGCGACCTGCCTGGCTATTGTCCTGGGGGGCCACTCTAGCTTAATACCGGCCCTGCGGAGGGTGGCCGTCACGTCCACCCCGCCCGCCTCCGGGCCGTAGTCTGCGACGAAGTCCTCATGGCCTGGCTGCACGAGGAAGGCCGCTACCCTGTTCCTGAGGTGCTTTCTGGCCCGGGGCTGCCAGTACAGGCAGTTCCTTAGTTGGCGCTCCGTCCACTTAGGATGCCGTAGATGCATCTTGAGGATATGCCCTGCAAGGTCGAACTCGTTGACGACGGCATAGACGGGCCTGGAGAGGTCGAGCCTCTCGCCGAGGCCTGGGCACGGGGGGCATCCCGGCTTCCTGCCGAGGTTGGGGCACCCCCTGGGGTGGCCTGGGTAGGGGAGCCTGCACAGCCTAGCGGCATCGCAGAAGAAGACGATGTCCCTTAGCTCTGCCACCATGCCTGTCAGTAGTCCTCCTCCTCCCCCGATGATGGCCTGAACTCCTTGACCCTGACGCCCGGCACGGTGTGCAGGAGCGCCGAGAGGTGGTGCCCGGTGCCTGGAAGCCTCGCCAGGAAGGATATGGAGAAGAGGTCCCCGTGGTCCTCCAGGACCATCCTTCCGACCAGTGCCCCCTTGCGCCGAAGGATGCCGAGAACCCGGCAGGGGAGTATGGGGTCCCTGTCGGTCTCCAGGGACACGTGCCATGTCCTGTCGGCCCCCACAGCGCCTCCCCTATACTATACCCCGGTGCGGGCTGGGTGCCAGGGCATATCTGCTCGGGCACCCATGTGTTGGCGGGTACGGTAGGGGGGTTTTTGCTGCGGAACTTGTCATAGGGAAAGGTTCATCTTGCTCTCGCTGGCCCTGAGTGCGCTTGCATCTGCACCCGAGGCGATGGCTATGGTGGGGATATCAACCTCTACCCTGGCGATGCGGCCGGCCGGGACGAACACCCACCTGCCCTCCTTCTCCAGCTTCTTGAGCATGCCGAACTGGCCGTACGAGGCCATGGCCTTCAGAATCTCCACATCGACGGCCTCACGGGAGGCTGCGGGCACACGGAACTCCTGCACCTCGGTGGTGCCGTCGCTGTAGGTAAGGTTAAAGCTGAGCCGGGTTTCCATGTTACTCCTTTGCTTCCGGGGGGAGGCTGGGGTCTGTATAGGGGCCGACCGTCCCTGTCCTTCCCCACTGGTCAAGGACCGGGAGCAGCCTGGACGTCAGGTCCGGGTGCATCGGGTCGAACCACCGGTCCGGCCCGATGTTGACCCATACGACCTTGGGCCTTACGTCCTCCGGGAGAAGGTCGAATAGCGACCGCTCCCCCACGACGGCCACGACGTCGGCCCAGTCGAACAGCATCCTCTTGGTCGGCTCCGAGGTATGCCCCAGCCCTACTGCCAGGACGTCCCGCTGCCCGTGGTTGAGCTTGAGCAGCATCGCCAGCGACACCGACCTGCTGTTGCCGCCGTAGCAGCAGCAAAGAATCTTCATATGTCACAGATAGGGAGGTCGAGCATCTTTATGGCCTCGCTCAGGCCGTATGCCTCCCCCCTTTGAAACGCAAGGTCCTTTTCCTGCGTAGTCGCTCTCGTCCTTCCTGACACCAACCGGAACAGGTCTTGAAGGTCCAGGACGCCCTTCAGTGTAACGAACACTTTCTGGTTTTGGACTGATTTGTCCGTTCCCATTTTCGTGTCCTCCCTCCATGGCATAATACTTACAGCTCACACATCCCGTTGGAGCAGGCAATCTCCTTCATGGCCGTGGTCCGGTCGTCCTTCTCGAACTCGGAGAGCCTGGACCAGTCGAGGTGCGGCATCTTGGCCGACGCCTCCCTGTACTGCCCCTCGGTTATCTCCGTATAGGGGGCCTGCTGGTAGATGTGGTTGGTATGCGGCAGGAACGCCACGCCCCCGACCTGGTCGAAGTGCTTGTGGACCCACGCCCCGACCTCCAGCCACTCGTGGTCACGCACGTAGATGGTGCAGCTAGGGTTGTGCTCCGTCCAGTGCAGGCGGTAGGTAAGGTACATCTCTAGCTGCTCCACGGCGGTCATGGAGTCCCTCATCCTGGAGCCACGGGGGGAGGACACCGGGAAGAAGAACACGTCCACGTCCCCCGGCTTGGTCACGTCAGGCTCGTGCGGGACGCCCGTGGCCTTGAGGAAGGACGCCACGGGGTTCTTCCTGTCCTCCCGGATGGCCATCATGCAGAAGGGGGAGTGGCTGCCGTGTATGCCGGGGGAGCAGTGGACAAGGTGGCTGACCGTGCCGCTCGGCTTGTTGCAGGTGACGGCGGCAGACGGGGGTATGCCTATCTTCTCCGCCCACTCGGCATTCACCGCCACGGCATGCCCCCTGAGCCTGTCGAGCAGGCCTGCGAGGTCCGGCCCGTTCGTGGAGGTCAGCGGGTTGTCCATGATGCCGCCCAGGCCGACGCCCAGCAGGCGCTCCTCCTCGGCGTTGTTCTGCCAGTCCTTGCGCAGGTAGCGGAACCTGGTAAGCGTGGCCTGGAGGGTGCCGAGGATGCTGGCGAGGCGTACCTTGCGCATCAGGCCCTCCTCCGTGTCCTCGGGGCGCACGATGACCTCCGTGAGGTTGCACAGGCCCTTGGAGCGGAGGATAATCTCCCCGCAGGGGTTGAGGCCGAAGTCTATGTCCTTGAACTTCCTCCGGCCGCCCAGCGACGCCACCTTCTTGGTGGCCGCCTCACGGTTGTATATCCCACGCTCCCCGGAGCGTGACTCGCAGAGGGACAGCCACTCCCGCATGAAGACGACCATCTCGGGCTTCTCGGTGTAGACGGCGGAGTTGTTGGCGAGGGCACGCTGCTGGTTCTCAATCCACCACTGGCCGTTCTTGGCGTTGCGCATCCGGTCGTCGGACAGGTTGGAGAGGGATATCATCGCCGACCGGCGTACACCGCCAGAGACCACGATGTCGGCTACCATGCACATGAGGTCGTGGCACTCGATGCTGGTCAGCTTGCGGCCCGCTGCGCCCCTGAACAGCTCGACGGTGAACTTGAACAGGCGGCCGAGCGGCTCCGGGCCGGAGGCCCGCCCGCCGAAGGTCTTGAGGATGGAGCCTGCCGGGCGCACCAGGGAGAGGTCCCACCTGGGGACCAGCCCCCGTACAGGAGGGCGATAAGCTGCCTGAACCCGGTCGCCCAGCCTATCTTGGAGTCACGCACCTTGATGACGGTGTCCTCGTCGTAGAAGCTCTCTGCTATGGTCGGGAGGCACTTGATGTACTGGCGCTCCACGGAGAAGCCGAGGCCGACGCCGCACATGCTGATGTACATGGCCTCGTCGAAGCAGCGGGGGTCGTCGATGGCCATGTAGGCGCAGTTATAGCCTGCTATCTCGTCCTTCACCAGTGCCCTGCCGGCCGTCATCATGGCACGCATGGAGGGCATGACCTCCATGCGCAGGATGGCGTCCTCCAGCTCTGGCCCTATGCCACGGTGCTCCTCCGGGATGCGCTCCAGGATGAAGGACATGTACCTGCGGACGGTTTCGGGCCAGTCCTCCCTCCTGCTCTCCTCGGGCAGCCACCTGGCGTACCTGGACTTGAAGATATAGGACTGGAACAGCGACATCTCGGCGCTCTGCGGCGTCGTCGTAGGCATCGGCCTCTCCTCTCGTCTACCCTGCTGGACTGCTTCCGGGGATTGAGTCTCCGTAGGGCATCTTCGTGCGGCTGATTAAGGGGGCGGTATTGGCAGGACGGTGTAACCGGCGGGTATACCGGACGGGCGGATTTTGGCTAGCCTCTCGCAGATTTCAAGGATGCGTGGCACAAAGAGTTCGGGCATGGGAGGGAAAATAATTCTTGGGGGTACGGGGTCGTGTCTCATCGGCGTGTCTTGCCTCTGATAGTACTCACTTTTTCTCATAAGTGTTGGGGCCGAGCACGTCGAGACTATCCAGCGGCCGGAAGGGCTTCACAGGCCTCATGTTGTTCCACCGAGGAGGAGGCTGTTTGGGGGAGCGCCTGGAAGAGGCCGACCTGTGGGCCTTGAGTGGCGGTGCCTCGGGGACCTCGGGTCCGGGGGCGGGGGTCCCCGGGTCCAAGCTCAGGCCCTCTACGAGTCTATCCAGCCTGGCTGCCTTGCACGGACAGTCAATCTCCCTCCACTTCGGGAGCTGCTCCATGCGGGAGCCGTTGCCCTTGCACATGGGGCACCCCCCCATGCCGTACCTGAGGGTACGGTCGGGCCACCACGGGTGCTTCCTCGGGTCATAGCCCTGGGGAACGTCCTCTACAATCTTCCTGGCAAACTGCTTGACCACGCCTACGGATAGCCCACGGACAGCGAACATACGGAAGGGCTGGACGTCGGGGTCCGGGTGGAAGGAGAAGTGCATCCCGTAGCGGAGGCGGGCCGCCTTAATGGTCCCCTGGGCGTCCTCTACATCCCGGTCCCATGTCTCCCATAGAACGGGCCTACGGGGCTTGGGGGGCGGGGAGTCCTTGCCCAGGCCGTATGCAAAGTCGAACAGCGCCCTGCCAGCGGCAGCGGCATCGGCGGGGGCATTCTCCGGGATGGGCCTGCCCTCGGCGAGCAGCCATGCGATAGCAGTGGGGGTACAGCCCTTCGGGGCGCTTGTCCAGTCTTTCTCCCACGGCCTTGCCTTCGTCATGTCGCTAGGCATTGGCCCTCCGCCCCCGAGCTGGTGAGCTGTTCTCTTGATGCCTCTGTTTTTTCTTGTTTCTCTGTTCTATCTGATAGAGAGTCCGCATATATCCCGCATGTGTCCCGCATGTCTTCCGCAGAGGTCCCGCATGTGTCCCGCAGAGGTTCTTCAAGACCTCCTTCGGAAGGTTCTTCACATCCCCTGAGGGCCTCCTTATAGCTTATTATGTTGCATGGTCTTAGGGCAATCTTACCTTCGTCACATCCTACGACATAACCACATGCATGAATCGGGTAATTCTGGTCGTGCAGGTAGCGTTTTGGGATACGGATGTACCCGCATTGTGCCAAAAGACGGACCGCTCTCTGCACTTTTGCAAGGCTCGGCCTGTCCTTCTTGTAGGGCCATAGTTCCTGGCGTATCCTGGATGCAGACGCCATCTTCACGGTCCCCGTCTTCCATCCGGCATTGGCCCATACCCAGCACACCACCATGAACATGGTGGGGGTTATGTCCCCCTCCCTGAGGCTCTCGAAGAACCCCATAGGGACATTGGCATAGTAGTACCCCCCCTCCGGCACCTCCACGTACTCTATCCTTCGGTTTTTGTAGTCCGCTGTGCTTGGCATCCTAGTAGCTCGGCATCTCGTCCGCCATGTCCCCGAAGGCCCGCACCTCTGCCGCCGCCTGCGCTATGGCTGTCCTCTCTCCCGATGCGTCCTCGTCCTTCAGGGTGAACGCCCCGGTGGGGGACAGCCTCATCGTGGCGGCAGGGGGCTGCCTCCCCTCACGCTTCTTGATGCATGCCACCTCAATCTGCCCGCTGGCCTTCATGTCGTTGTCCGACCAGACGGTCAGGATGAGGTCCATATCGTCCTTAAGCTCGCTGTAGGTCCTGATGGCCTCAAGGGTATAGTGCCCCTGCCCCTCCTTAAACTCCCCCTTCATCGCCTCCTTGTACGACTCCTTGGTAATCTGCACCGGGCTTACTATCATCAGCCCCCTGGCCTCGTCGAAGTTCCTGCTCATCTTCTGGATACGGTGGATAAGGTCCCTCATCCCCTGGTCCTTCCAGCGGGGGTCGCCCGGTACCTCCATGCGGGTGATGTAGTCCAGTACCAGGAAGTCGTACTCGTTCTTGCTGTTGTAGACGGCCATCCAGTCGGCAATGGTGTCCCAGTCACGGGAGGGGAACTCCTTTACCTCCAGCTTCCCCGGCAGGTTCCTGCGGCCCTCCAGGTCGTAGGTGACCTGGCGCATGAACTCGACGTCATCGGGGGTGACCCGCCTGTCGTCCCATGCCTTGGGGGACGGCAGCACCCTGCTCTCGTAGTCCGAGTGGGAGGAGTGCAGGTAGGTCATGGCGTCCCACACCTGCTTGGGCGTGTGCTCGGTGGAGACATAGAGGCCGTTGGCCCCCTGCTTCAGCCAGTTGTAGGCTATGAAGTTGGCCAGGGAGGTCTTGCCGTCCCCCGCCTGCCCCACTATCCCTATGAACCTGAGGGCCTGCCGGCCGACTATAAGGTTGCTGTCCAGGTGGGGCACCCCCAGGGCGAACCTCCCGGTCACCGCCTTCTCGTCCATCCTATCGGAGAAGCCCTCACGCACCGCCTGCATGTTCTCGTGCAGGAAGCCGTCCACGGGGGGGGACTCGTCGGCGAAGTCCTTGGTCCACTGCATCCTCAGCCACTTCATGGCGGCGGCAGGCCCACGCTCCTCCTTCTTCTCCCTGCCCTCACGCCACTCGAACGCCGCCAGCCCGTTGGCAATCCTCCCGGCCTTCTCGTACAGGGCGGAGTGCCACTTGCCCCTTACCTTGGCGAAGACCGTCTCCAGCAGGACCAGGACATCCATGCCCCGCAGGGACTCTACCGGCGGCTTCCACCCCTTGAGCAGCTCTAGCTGCTCTATCGCCTTGGTCGAGTCGTCCTTCCCCTCCTCCCCCTGGGAGAACTCCTTCAGGTAGTCGGGGTTGTTGACCACGTAGTCTTCCACGGCCCCTGGGCCGGCAGGCAGGGAGTTGAACTTCTCGATGTACTTCCATACCGCCCTGAGGGTGGCGCTGGTCACCACCTCGTCGCTTTCCGGTACCCAGTCGTATATCTTGGAGAACTGCACGGTCCAGGCCAGCTTCTTCTTGTTCTGGAGCACAAAGGGGTATAGGTCCTGCGTGCAGAGACGCCGGGTAAGCTCAGAGATGTACATCCGGTCCCTTCCTGGCTCTGGCGGGGTTCATTGGCATATACTAAATACCCTCCGCACGGCAATCCCCCGTGCCGGGGCTTCCGGGGCCATCTGTGTATGGCGTCCAATACCGTAGAGGTCAGCCTCCTCCACTACAGGTTCCGCTTCAGGAGGCTGGACTGGAGGGAGGAGGCGGGACTCAGCCTGGACAAGGACAGAAGCCCCCTCCGGGCCGTCCTGTCCCATGCCCTCTGCGAGGTGTCGGGCATCTCCCCCTCCTCCCCCGAGGAGGCACGCAGGGTCATAGACGCCATCCCCGAGGCCATAGCCGTCCGTGTCTGGAAGGTGTACCGTGGCTCCCTCCCCCCTGCCCGCAGGTTCTCCACCTCCGGCCTCTACCGGGCACCCGAGCCTTCCGCCTATGCGGAGCGCCTCATGGAGGAGGAGCCTCTGGAGGACGAGGCCCACGACCGTGCGGTAAGGGAGATGGAGAGCCGCTTCGGGAAGCAGGAGGTGGCGGAGGAGGCGGAGCTTAGCAGGAGGGTGCTGGAGTCGGCCCGCAGGGGCAGGGCAAGGATTCCCCCGGCTACCCCGGACGGGGGGGCGCATGGCAGGTAGTATCTCACGTGAGGTCCTGGGGACCCTCCCCCCGCCGTCCCCCGGTACCCCCCCCTCCCGCTGGCTCGGCGTGTCCCCCTCTGCCGACTCCAGGCTCACCCTGGGGGCGGAGCTTGCCAGGAAGCTCGGCGAGGGGGTGCTCCGAAGAGCGCCTGCCCAGCACGTGCAGGCGGTAAGGAAGGCGGTCACCGAGGCCTGCGGGGAGATTATCCAGGTCGGGGCCAGGGTACGGCCGCTGTCCATAGACGGTGCCCCGGCCGGGTGGGTCAGGGGGTTCCACGACACGGAGCGCCGTACCCTTGCCCGCTGGCTGCCGGACCACCGGGAGTTCGTCTTCCGCTGCCTCCTCCTGTCCACCACCCTGGGGGAGGAGGCCATATCGTCCCTGTCCTCCCTTGAGGTCACCCGCCTGGTCAAGCTGGTCATGGCCATGGGGGACAGGGACGCCTCCCTCTACCCGTACCTCTCCGCCTTCTCTACCACCAGGGAGTCCGAGTTCCTCTGGCACAGCGGCGGGGACTATGCCTCCTTCAGGGGCCTCTCCATCCCCCTGCCGGACGGGAAGAGCATGACGGTCCTCTGCCCGTCCGACCATGCCCGCCTGTGGGCCTCCCTCTGTACCTACCGTGAGCAGGCCAAGGAGAGGCTGGACGATACCTGGAACGCTGCCCTGATAATGCGGGCATGGGCAGGCAGGTCCGTGGACGGCCTGGTGGCCGAGCTTAGGACCGCCACCAAGCAGCTACGTGTGGACGCCCCCGAGCCCTGGGAGAACATCGTCGCCACCCCGCCCGACAGGGTGCTCGACGACGGGTGGGCGCACCTGGAGAACATGGAGACGAGGGAGGGCATGCTCAAGGAGCTGTACGGCATGCTCGGCAACGACCGGCACGAGCGCCTCATGCAGGAGTTCGAGCGCCAGCAGCTCGATGCGGCCGAGAGGCGCAAGCGGGAGATAGAGGGGATTGTCGCACGCCGTGGGGGGCCGGGAATCAGCGGGGAGGTCATTACCGTGCAGACGGAGGAGGAGGCCTCCAGGAAGGAGAGGGACATGCGGAGGGGCAGGCCCAAGCCCGCCTCCGTGAGCAGGGAGAGGACCGAGACGGTCCTCGACATCAGGGAGAAGCTGGGGAAGTACCGGGGCTAACCCAGGTCAAGCATCCCCAGGATGCCCAGTGCGACCAGCGCCCCGTAGGGGACAAACACCACAAGGATGACTAAGGCTACTGCTATCATTAGCTTGCCTATACCCTTAAGCATCCACAACAGGATGTTTTCGGCCCTATAGTTCTTGGCCCAGCGGCGTGCTCTCCTTCTCCCCTCGCTCTTGCTGAGGAGCCTTTCGCTGTTGTCGGGCATTGCCTTTTCCCTCAGTCATAGTATACACCACGGAACACCAGATTGCAGGGGTAAACTACCCGAAACGGCAATCCTCGTTTAGCCGACTGCCGTCTGGCTTATTAGGGGCAAAGGAATCGAATCTATCGTTTCAAGAGGCGGAGGGGTATGGCGGAACAGGATACAGTAGCAGTAGCAGGCCAGCAGGCACCAAAATCCTTGGACGACGTAATCAAGGGGCTTACCGGGTTCGGCCTGGAGGAGGTGGAGGAAATTCTTACCTTCGAGGCATCCGGAAAGACAGTCAGCCTCAGGATATCCAACATCCCCACCGACATCGAGATGAAGGCCCTGCTGGCGACGGAGGAGTTCAAGGGGTACGCCTGGGTGCAGCGCATCCGCTGCGAGCTGCTCTCCCGTGCCATCACCTGGGTCAACGGAATCAGCATCCGGGACCTTGCCGAGGACCAGCGGATGGTGGTTGACCCCACCTCCAAGGACAGCTCCAAGGTGGATATCCAGGTTGCCCTCCGCAACATCTTCCTCGGGTGGGGGCAGGAGGTCCTCCGTACCCTCTGGAAGGTCCTCATGGTCCACTCCGACAGGATTGAGAGGCGCATGAAGGCCTGCTTCCCCGAGTCCACCCTGATGACCGAGGTGGAGCGCCGGTTCTTCGAGGCCGCCCTCAAGGAGATAAACGATGCCAACAGGGAGGTCATCGAGGACACTGCTGCCAGGGTGATGGAGAGGGAACTCAAGTCGGAAGAGAATGACACCAAGGAGCCCGGCACCGAAGGGGCCAAGGGCTAAGAGGGCACAGTAGATGGCGGGCATACCACTAGACCCAAGGGTCGTCCAGGAAACCCTCAATAACCTGAACCAGGTTTCGACCGTCATGGCCGCAACCATGGACATGCTCATCGAGAAGGAACACCAGCTCTCGGAGGTGATGAGCAAGGTCGCCGACAGGTTTGAGGAGATGGCCCTGGATGCCAAGAGGACGGTAAGCCAGACAGACGCCCTGGAGGGGGAGTTCAGAGGGGTCCTCAGGGCCGTATACGACATGAACCGGAGCGACTTCTTCCGGGGGAAGGCGCTGGGGGACATAAAGAAGCGGCTAGAGGAAATCCACAAGGTGGCCATGAGGGTCAGCAAAGACCCCGACTACGGCAAGGGGCATCAGGCGGCGGCGTTAAGGGCCCTGGGCACTATCGAGAAAATCCTTGGGGAGATAAAGAAGAAGGCAGAGGCGGCAGGGGGGAGGCTCAACGAGGCGCTTGACCCGCAGTCGGCGGAGGAGTTCTCGGACGCCATGAGGAAGGCGGGCGGGAGCATCGAGGCGGTCAACGTCAAAGCGCAGCGGATGCACGGGGTCATCTTCAATACCCTTAAGACGGTGAGGCAGCTTGAGCCGCTTATGAAGCTGTTTGAACATAGGCCTGCCCCGGTGGAGAGGCGGGGGATGTTTGAGCGG
>Ga0187856_1003824_pt1 | contig 10288 bp, 10 predicted proteins | sample June2016WEW_8_40_FD_132443 | JGI IMG/M metagenome (GOLD analysis project Ga0187856, IMG submission 132443) | Peatland microbial communities from SPRUCE experiment site at the Marcell Experimental Forest, Minnesota, USA - June2016WEW_8_40 | ecosystem: Environmental > Terrestrial > Soil > Wetlands...
AATGCCGGCAATACCGTATTGCTGATCGCGCTGGCGACCACGCTGCCGCGGCAGATCGAGATGACCTACGAGCTGCATCTGCTGGCCAGCGGCTGGAACGATGTCATCGCCGTCTGGACGCGGTTCGGCGGCGTCGCCGCCAACATGCTGCCGCAGCCCGCCGAGTCGTTCGACAATCGCATCAAATTCGATCGGCTGGTGCTGCGCGAAGGCGCCGACGCCAACGTCGTTTCGTCGGTGAACGACGCGCTGCGCATCGTGCAGGCACGGCCGACCGGACGCATCAACGTCCGCGGCGGCAACGGCACCGGCAAATCCTCGCTGCTGGCCAGTCTGAAGACCGAGATGCGGCGGCGCGCCTTTTATTGGCCGGCGTCGGACCGGCTCGCCTTTCGGTTCGCCGGCGGCGTGGTGCCCGTCGAGGTCGAAGGCGATCACGAGGACGAAGCGATCGCCAGCGAATCGCCGGACAAGAAGCTCGGCTTCTCGACGGGCGAACGGCAGCTCAAATCGCTGGAGGAGATCGTCAACGCGACCGACGCCCAGGTCTATCTGCTCGACGAATGGGACGCCAATCTCGACGCAACGAACAAGGCCAAGGCCGACGCGCTGGTCGATGCGCTCGCCGCGCGCGCCCGCGTCGTCGAAATCTCCCACCGCGATCGCACCGTCTGAAAGGCGGAGCGAAAACCAGGCGCGAATCGACGGTCGCCGTTGACGGTTGCGGCGCCGACTTCTAGAGCGGCAATCGCTTCAGATTGAATCGATTGGCGCTCTGATATCCTTAGTGGAGCATGATCTTTTCGGAAAACCGGCTTCCACTTTTCCGGATCATGCTCTAACACGTCGCGCGGAGGGCGAAAGCCCGCCGGGGAGAATCGATATGCGCCTTGCCAGCTATCAGTTGCGCGGTCGCCCGAGTTTTGGCGTGATCGCCGGCGAGGGCATCGTCGATTTGCGCCTGCGGCTGAGCCGCTTTGCCACCCTGCTCGATGTCTTTCGCGCCCAGGCGCTCGAACAGGCGAGAGCCGCCGCCGCCGGCGTGCGTCCTGACGTGCCGCTGGCCGAGGTCGAGCTCTTGCCGCCGCTTCTCGCGCCGGAAAAAATCCTTTGCGCCGGTATCAACTACGCCAACCGCGAACGGGATTACGCCCTGGCCGAGCCGCCGAAATATCCGAGCCTGTTCTATCGCGCGCCGAATTCGCTGGTCGGCCACGGGCAGAAGCTGATCCGGCCGAAAATTTCCGAACAGCTCGATTACGAGGGTGAGATCGCCCTGGTGATCGGCCGCGAGTGCAAGCATGTGCCGAAGGAACGCGCGCACGACATGATCGCCGGCCTGACGCTGTGCAACGACGGCACGATCCGCGACTGGCTGCACCACGGCCAGTTCAACATCACGCAAGGCAAGAACTTCGATTGGAGCGGCAGCATCGGGCCGTGGATCGAAACCGATGTCGATTTGACCAAGCCGTTACGCCTCGTCGTGCGCAAGAACGGCGAGGTGACTCAGGACGACACCACCGCCAGCATGGTCCATTCGTTCGCCGATCTTATCGCCTACATCACGACATTCATGACGCTCAAGCCGGGCGACATCATCGTCACCGGCACGCCGGTCAAGAAGACAGCGAAAACCGATCCGCCGGTCTGGCTCAAGCCCGGCGACACGGTCGAGATCGAGTGCGCCGAGATCGGCGTGCTGCGCAATTCCGTGGCGGCCGAGGCGTGAGCAGCACCCTCCGCGCGGCGTGTGTGATCGGCTGGCCGGTCGAGCATTCGCGTTCGCCGCTGATCCACAATTATTGGCTCAAGCAGTACGGCATCGCCGGCGCATACCGGCGCGAGGCGGTGCCGCCGGAGCAATTCGCGGCGTTCATCGGATCGCTCGCGGCGCGCGGCTATGTCGGCGCCAACGTGACCTTGCCGCACAAGGAGGCGGCGCTGGCGCTGTCGCAGCCTGACGCCCGCGCGCTTGCGGTCGGCGCCGCCAATACGTTGTGGCTCGACGCCGGCGTGCTGCGCTCGACCAATACCGATGTCGAAGGATTTTTGGACAACCTCGATGCCTGCGCGCCGCACTGGGATCGCAGCCCCGGCAGGGCGGTCGTGCTTGGCGCCGGCGGCGCGGCGCGCGCGGTGATCTACGGCCTGATCGCGCGCAGCCTCGATCAAATCGTCCTCATCAACCGCACGCCCGGACACGCCGAGGATTTGCGCCAAAAATTCGGCGCACGCGTGCGCATCGCCCCCTGGGAAGCGTTGAACGCGGCGCTGGCCGATGCTGCCCTCTTGGTCAACACCACGACGCTCGGCATGCCGAGGCAACCCGCACTGCCGGTCGATCTGGCGCGGCTGCCCGGCGATGCCGTCGTCGCCGATCTGGTCTATGTGCCGGTGTGCACGCCGCTCCTCGCCGCAGCAAAGGCCCGCGCCCTGCGTACCGCCGATGGGCTCGGCATGTTGCTGCATCAGGCCGTGCGCGGCTTTGCGCTGTGGTTCGGCACGACGCCCGCGGTGACAGCGGAATTGCGGAAAGTGGTCGAAGCCGATCTCGGCCCTTCCGCCGCGAAGCCCACCGGCCTAACCTAGGCGCCGGGGGCTTCGAACGGTCCGCCGGGGTGTGACCGGCGGGCGCAAAGTCGGGGACCGGACCATGACCACGATGACGTCAAGGACGGGAGCCGCGATCGCCTTTGCTTTGATGGTCGCAGCTTCAATGGCGGCGGCGCAGCAGCCGCCGACGGTGCGCGTGCGCGGCACGATCGAAAGTGTCGATGGCCAAGTCATCAACGTGAAAGGGCGCGACGGCGCGGCCATAACGGTGAAGCTCGCCGACAACGCGCCGGTGCGCACATTGGTCAAGATGTCGCTCGCCGACGTCAAGCAGGGCAGCTTCGTCGGCATCACCGCCATGCCGCAGCCGGACGGCACCCAGAAGGCCGTGGAAATCCACATCTTTCCGGAGGCCATGCGCGGCACCGGCGAAGGCCACCGGCCATGGGATCTGATGCCCAACAGCACCATGACCAACGCCAATATAGAAAGCGCGGTCGTCAGCAGCGACGGCCAAGTGCTGGTTTTGAAATACAAGGACGGTGAGAAGAAGTTTATCGTGCCGGCAAACGTCGAGGTCGTCATGTTCGCGCCGGGGAGCATGTCCGACCTCAAGCCGGGCGAAAAGATCTTCGTCGCAGCGGCGAAAAAGCTGCCCGACGGCACGCTCGAGGCGCCAAACATCACGGTCAGCCGCAACGGCGTCTATCCGCCGATGTGAGCGCCATCCCGGCGACCGCGCGGCGGCCGCCTGGTGGCATGGCATTTGCTCGTTGGTCGCTGCCCGCAATCCAAGCCAGGCCACGCAAGTCACAGGAGGTCGTCCATGAATCGAGCCGAACTGATCGAGAAGATGCTCGGCATCAAGCGCGAAAAGGGCTGGAGCTGGAAACATATCTGCGCCGAGATCAGCGGCATGTCGCCGCTCTTGATCACCGGCGCAGTCCTCGGCCAGATGAAGCTGACGAAGCCGCAGGCGGCGAAGGCTGCCGAACTGTTCGAGCTGAGCAAGAGCGAACAGGCGCTGCTCAACGAGGTGCCACACCGCGGCAGCGCGATGCCGCCGACCGACCCGCTCATCTACCGCTTCTACGAATTGGTGATGGTCAACGGCCCGGCGTTGAAGGCGCTGATCGAGGAGGAGTTCGGCGACGGCATCATGTCGGCGATCGATTTCGATCTGCTGATGGAGCGGCAGACCGACCCCAAGGGCGACCGCGTCAAGCTCACCATGTCGGGAAAATTCCTGCCGTACAAATATTACGGCGCGACCGGCAACGCCCAGGCTTATGGCTATAAGGAAGAATAAGACGTTGCTATTTTCATCCTCCCCCGCTGCGCCTTCGCTCCGCAGGGGAGGACTTGGACTTACATCCCCACGATCACACGGCGGTCGATTTCGCCGATGCTGGTGACGCCGGTCAGCGCCATGCTGACACTGAGCTCGTTGCGCATGATCTCGATCGCGCGGGCGACGCCGGCCTGTCCGCCGGCGCCGAGACCATAGATATAGGCGCGGCCGCTCAGGCAGGCGCGCGCACCGAGCGCGATGGCGCGCATCATGTCCTGGCCGGAGCGGATGCCGCCGTCGAACAAGATCTCGATCGACGATCCGACCGCCTCGACGATCGGCGGCAGCGCCGAGATCGAGGACGGCGCGCCGTCGAGCTGGCGCCCGCCATGATTCGACACCACCAGCGCCGCCGCGCCGGTTTTCGCGGCAGCCCGCGCATCCTCGACATCGAGGATGCCTTTGAGGATGAGTTTGCCGGGCCAAATGCTGGCGATCCACTCGACATCCTTCCAGCTCAGCGTTTCGTCGAACTGGCCGGCGATCCAGTGCGACAACGAATTGACGTTCTCCACGCCGCGGATATGGCCGGCGAGATTGCCGAAGGTCCTTCGCTTGGCGCGCGCGATGCCGAGCGCCCAGCTCGGTTTGCTGGCGATGTCGATGAGATTCATGATGCGCAGCTCGGGCGGAACGGTCATGCCGTTCTTGAGATCGCGATGGCGTTGGCCGAGGACCTGCAGGTCGACCGTAAGCACCAGCGCGCTGCATTTGGCCGCTGCCGCCCGTTCGATCAGGGCGCGCGCAAAGCCGCGGTCCTTCATGACATAGAGCTGGAACCAGAACGGCTTGTCGACGGCTGCCGCGACATCCTCGATCGAGCAGATCGACATGGTCGAGAGGCAGAACGGGATGCCCGCTTCCTGCGCGGCGCGGCAGGCCAGAATCTCGCCGTTACCATGCTGCATCCCGCAAAGCCCAATCGGCGCCAGCGCCAGCGGCAGCGATACCGGCTCGCCGAGAATCGTGCTGTGGGTGCTGCGATGAGACACGTCGACGAGAATGCGCTGGCGCAGCTTGATGGCCTCGAGATCGGCGCGGTTGGCGTTGAGCGTTTGCTCGGCATAGGAGCCGCTCTCGGCATAGTCGAAGAACGCGCGAGGCACCCGGCGACGAGCGGTTTGCCGCAGGTCCTCGATGCAGGTCATGGTTTTCATGGCTGGCATTCCCGGGTTCAGCGCTCCTCGATAGCACAAAGCGGCGCGCAGCTCTCGGCCGACGCTTGGCCGACGCTCTTGGCGAGCGCAAGGAACGCCGCTCCCGGCGGGCGCGTTACCATTCATGGCGCCAACTGCGCGACAACGCGCATCAGGACAAAAACCATGATGGACGAACGGAACAAGACCCGATCGCAACCCGACCACGCCGACTTTGACCGGGGCACAAAACAGACCGACAAAAGCCGCGAGCGGAAGGACAAGCGCAAGGCGGCGCTTGACGAGAGCCTCGACCGCGGGCTGGAGGACACATTCCCCGGTTCCGACCCGGTTGCCGTCACCCAGCCGCCGCCCAGCGCCCACGATAAGCACAAGCCCTAACCAGGAAAATGGCCGGTTTTTGCGAAATCCACCGGCCCAGCGGTACTCATGTCCTTGATTCAATGCGCGTTTTGACGGCCGTATGGTGGAAAAAGCCTTACCCTGGGCAGTAAGATTACTGAATATTTTTTGAGGTGGATGCCACTCGGAACGGGTTAATATCGCTGCCGCAAGATAGGGCGACGGGGAAACATGGCTCGCAAGTATTTTGGCACCGACGGCATTCGCGGCCGCGCCAATGGCGTGATCACGCCGGAATTGGCGCTCAAGGTGGGACAGGCCACCGGCGTCGTCTTCCGCCGTGCCGGCGAAGACCGCCACCGCGTTGTGATCGGCAAGGATACCCGGCTCTCCGGCTACATGATCGAGACCGCGCTGATCGCCGGCTTCACCTCGGTCGGCATGGACGTGCTGCAGCTCGGGCCGATGCCTACGCCCGCCGTCGCCATGCTCACCCGCTCGATGCGCGCCGATCTCGGCGTGATGATTTCGGCGTCGCACAATCCGTTCGACGACAACGGCATCAAGCTGTTCGGGCCGGACGGCTACAAACTATCGGACGAGGTCGAGCGCCGGATCGAAACTCTGATCGACAGCGATATGACCAAGCGCCTGGCCAAAAGCCGCGAACTGGGCCGCGCCAAGCGCATCGACGGCGTCCACGACCGCTACATCGAATTCGCCAAGCGCACGCTGCCGCGCAACCTCTCGCTCGAAGGCCTGCGCGTCGTCATCGACTGCGCCCAGGGCGCCGGCTATCGGGTGGCGCCCGCGGCGCTGTGGGAGCTCGGCGCCGACGTCATCGCGATCGGCATCGAGCCGGATGGCTTCAACATCAACCTCGACTGCGGCTCGACGGCGCCCGACGCACTCTGCCGCAAGGTGCGCGAGATGCGCGCGGATATCGGCATCGCTCTCGACGGCGACGGCGACCGCGTCGTCATCGCCGATGAGCAAGGCCACTTGGTCGACGGCGACCAGCTTCTGGCGGTGATTGCGGAAAGCTGGCGGGATGACGGGCTATTGACCCAGCCGGGCATCGTCGCCACCGTGATGTCGAATCTCGGCCTCGAACGGCATCTGCAATCGCTGCAGCTTTCCCTCGTGCGCACGCCGGTCGGCGACCGCTACGTGCTCGAGCACATGCGCGAGCACGGTTACAATGTCGGCGGCGAGCCGTCCGGCCACATCATCCTGTCCGACTACACCACCACCGGCGACGGCTTTGTCGCCGCGCTGCAGGTGCTGGCGGTGGTGAAGAAACAGAACAAGCCGGTATCGCAGGTCTGTCACCGCTTCACCCCGTTGCCGCAGGTGCTCAAGAACGTGCGCTATCGCAGCGGCAAGCCGCTGGAGAATGCCGAGGTTCGCTCGGCGATCGAGGATGCGGAACAACGCCTGAACGGTCACGGCCGGCTGGTCATACGGCCGTCGGGAACCGAGCCGGTGATCCGCGTCATGGGCGAAGGCGACGACAAGGCGCTGGTCGAAGAAATCGTCGACAACATCGTCGACGCGCTGACCGATCACGCCGCGTAGTCCGTTTCCGCTTACTCCCGCGATTTGAGGAAGTGCGCAAACGCCTTCAGCGTCACTTCCGAGACGTAGTGCTCTATGCCCTCGGCATCCGCCTCGGCCGACTCGGTCGGAACCCCGAGCGCGCACAGGACATCGACCACCAGGCGGTGTCGTACCCGCACGCGGTCGGCGAGCGCCTGCCCCTTCTCGGTCAAAAACACCCCCCGATAAGGGCGCGCGGTCGCCAACCCGGCGCGTTTCAAGCGCGAGATCGTCTTCACGGCGGTGGCGTGGGACACGCCAAGCCGCCGGGCAATATCCGTCGGCCGCGCCTCTCCCGCGCTGGTCAGCAGGTCGGCGATCAGCTCGACGTAATCCTCCAGCAACGCGGTCGACTGCGCCGAGCGCGTCTTGCCGAAACGGCGCGCCTGGGTTCCTTCCGCCGGGAGCTTGCCCATGGCGCGATCCGGCTTCCGCTTCGCGGTATGTGACGCCGCCAATGTCATGCTCGAACGATCCTCGACTCGGTCAATCTTTGCAACCTGAGATCATACTTTCATGATCGCGTCAAAGTATAGCATCGGCTACATTGTGTAACCATTGACGCCAAGTCGCAGCGTCCCTATAATGTAACTAACGCTACACTTTCTGGTTAGTGCTTTATGCATGTCGATATGAGCAATTTGACCGATCGACGGAGGCGATCGCTGTCGGAACGTACCGTCGCCACGGCGCGCCAGGTCTTGGCCGGGCAGCGCGGCGGATTGCCGGCCTACTGGGCCTTCGCCGGGCCCGCGGTGATTGCCTCGATCGCTTATATGGACCCGGGGAACTTCGCGACCAACATTCAGGCGGGAGCGAAGTACGGCTATGGCCTGCTGTGGGTAGTGTTGCTCGCCAATCTGATCGCGATGCTGTTCCAGGCGCTCTCGGCCAAGCTCGGCATCGTGACCGGCCGTAACCTCGCGGAATTGTGCCGTGATCATTTTCCACGGCCGGTCGTTTGGGCGATGTGGATGGTCAGCGAGATCGCCGCCATGGCGACCGATCTCGCCGAGTTCCTCGGCGGCGCCATCGGACTTTCTTTGCTGTTGCAAATGCCGCTGTTGGCCGGGATGGTCGTTACCGCGATCGTGACCTACGGCCTGCTGATGTTCGAAGGCTTCGGCTTCCGGCCGCTTGAGTTGATCATCGGCGCCTTGGTGAGCGTGATCGGCCTTTGCTACCTCATCGAATTGTTCATCGCCCCCGTCGATTGGGCCGCGGCGGCCTTCCACACCTTCACGCCGCAGATCGCCGACGCGGAGGCGCTGCTGCTTTCGGTCGGCATCATCGGCGCAACCGTCATGCCGCACGCGATTTATCTTCATTCCGGCCTGACGCAGGCCCGCATGCCGGTTCGCGACGACACCGAGCGGCGCAAAGTGCTGCGCTTCTCCAACCAGGAAGTGATCCTCGCGCTCACTGTCGCCGGCCTCGTCAACATGGCCATGGTGATGATGGCCTCTGGCGCGTTCCATGCCGGCCATCCCGACGTCGCCGAGATCGAAACGGCCTATCACACGCTGACGCCGCTGCTCGGTGCCGCAGCGGCCGCTGTGTTTTTGCTCTCGCTCGTCGCCTCGGGAGTGTCGGCTTCTACGGTTGGAACGATGGCCGGCCAGATGATCATGCAGGGCTTCATCGGATTCCGCATCCCGATCTGGGTCCGCAGGCTGGTCACGATGCTGCCGGCCCTCGTCGTCGTCGCCCTCGGCGTCAATGCGACGAACGCGCTGGTCGTCAGTCAGGTCGTGCTCAGCATCGCGCTGCCGCTGCCGATGATCGCGCTCCTGATCTTCACCGGCAGGCGCGACATCATGGGGGCGTTCACGAACGGTCGGCTCATCCGCATCGCGGCCCTGATCGGCACGGCCGTGGTGCTGGCGCTCAACATCTTTCTCATCATGCAGACATTCGGAGTCGCTATTCCGGGCTTGCCCGCCGCGCATTGACCGGCTTCCGGTCTTGCGGTGGCGGGCGATTACTGGGCGAGGAAAGGTTTTATGGCGGCGTAAACATCGTCGGGAAATTCTTCGTGCACCGAGAGCTTGCCGCGCAGCAATCGCTCGGTGCGGACGCCCCGCAGCGCCGCCAACGCCTCCATCTCGGCGCGCGACCGCGGCGGCGTCTCGGCGCCATAGACGAGCAAAAGCGGCGAAGCGGTCCGCGCGGCAAGCGCCAGGAAATCGTCCCTTGTCGCCACCCGATCCAAGCCGCCGGTGACGAAGGCCGCCGACGCGAAACGAGCGCCCGGCGCCGCGACGACCTTTCGCTTTTCCGCCATCCGCGCCCCGCTCAACGAAGCTGGATCGCTGTAGACATGACCGGCGACCATCTTGCGGACGACAAAATCATTGACGTTGAGGCGATAAAGCAGCGGACCAATCAAAGGCGCTTCGACGGCCCGCCTGATCTTGGCGAAGAACGGACGATCGCCGCCGGTCATGGTCGGCAACGGCCCACGCCAAGTCGGAGCGATGAGAACGACACGATCCAGCGCGCCAGGATGGCGCGCCGCGTGATGCAGCATATAAGTGGCGGCATGCCCGGCGGCGACGACGCGCGGCGCGGGCTCGGCAATGATCGATTGAAAGAGATATTGCACGAACGCCGACAAGGCGTCGGGCGTCCAGTGCATGGGCGGACGCGGCAGCGTGCCGAAGCCGGGCCAATCGACGGCGACGACGCGAAAATCATGCGCCAGCCGCTCCATGAGCGGGCGCATCTCGCCGCGGCTTGAAATCGAGCTCAAAGCCGGCAACAGCACAACGAGCGGCCCCTCGCCGGCCTCGTCGAGCCCGAGCTCGACCTCGCGGCCTTGCCATGACCAAGAAAAATCGCGGGCTGTGATCACAATTTATCCTACTCCGGGACCACGATTGTGCACCAGCGCGGCGCGATCCTGGACTTCCGGGACCAAAGGCATCCGGCTATAAGTTGCGAGCATCAACAAACTGCCCGTTTAGAGGCGGTCCGTCACAGGGGGAACGTCATGAGCAGGAACTTGTTTGCGTCCGCGTTAGCGGCATTGGCGCTGCTGTGCAGCGCCGGATTAGCCGGCGCCCAACAATCCGGCACCGCGGCGGAAGCGAAAGCCATGCTTGAGCGCGCCGTTACTGCGCTCAAGGCCAATGAAGCCACGGCGCTCGCCGAATTCAACGACAAGACCAACAAGCAATTCCACGACCGCGACCTCTACGTCTTCTGCACCAACATGGCCGACGGCAAATTCACGGCGCACCCGAATCCGGCCCTGATGGGCACGGACGCCCGCGCCTTGAAG
>Ga0187856_1003825_pt1 | contig 10288 bp, 11 predicted proteins | sample June2016WEW_8_40_FD_132443 | JGI IMG/M metagenome (GOLD analysis project Ga0187856, IMG submission 132443) | Peatland microbial communities from SPRUCE experiment site at the Marcell Experimental Forest, Minnesota, USA - June2016WEW_8_40 | ecosystem: Environmental > Terrestrial > Soil > Wetlands...
GGCGGCGGCCGAGGTGGTGGCCGGCTCGAAAGTCAAACCCGCCGCTTAACAGATTCCGAGTGAAGGATGGAAATAGGGCCTCAAAGTAGTCCATGTCCTGCCGGGGCGGGTGCGTCTCAAGGTCGCCAGGGTTAAAGGAAACCCGGCCCTGGCCCGCCGCCAGACCCAGGGGAAGCTCGCCCAGGTGCGGGCATCCGGCAGGTCGAGGCCAAACCTGGCACTGGAGCCTCTTGATCCATTACGACATGGTGGATTTATTCTCCATTGCCTCCTTGGAAATCCGGTCGGAGACCTGATAGCCTTAAAAGATGGGAAGCCCAGGGTCTGGAACATCACGGACATCGGGCGCCCCCGGATCCGCAGGCCGTGGCAGGAATCAGAGGGGGATGAGAGGATGATCTGGCGAGGGATGAAGGTGCTTGGGGGGAGAGTATTTTTAATGGTAGGGCGAATTAATTTGTAAGTAATTTGCACGTCAACCTACTAATGAAAAAGGCAAGTCCCCGACTTTCTATCGGTAACTTGCCTTTATTATTGCCCTTTACTGGTCGGGACGAGAGGATTTGAACCTCCGGCCCCCTAAACCCCATACGAATCAGGAGTTTTTCTTTGCCATGCAGCCGCAACTACTCTTTTTCATGCTCGAGCGCACCATGCTCCTCATCTGTTCTTCTGATATTTTCGGATCACAATGGGCCTCGTTTTTATGGGCGGCGCCAGCCTGCATGATTTTTTCCACCGCCTCATCATCATTGTTTGCTTCCACCTTTATTTCGAAATTGCAAGGTGAAGGACATTGAATGGAATATTCCATAACGATAATCTCCTTTAATTTAAAGTAAGCACTCCTCCCTGTAAAGTCAACCCCAAGTGCCTGGGGACCCCAAACGAAGAGAAGAAAAAACTTGGCACATCCGACCAACAATTGGAGCCTCTTGGGACTCCGGTTCTGTGCTTGGGGGGCATAGGCCCAGGCGGGGGCATTGAATTTATTAGCCTGGGGGGATAATCTCAAGGGCGCTTTAGGCCAGGGAAATGTGGCTTCACCTCTAAGATTTGCACACTAATTGCACGCAAAGAAAAAGGAGGCCAAGAATTTTGGCCTCCAGCCTCGCAAATCGTTGGCGGAAGTGCATGGGAATCGAACCCACCTACCCCGTCCCTTGTCTTCTCATCAGGTCATGGACATGCCAGTTGAAAAAAGCAGCCGAATGTCATATAAGTCGAAAAGATGCAAGGGTTTCACATTGGGTAGGGCTGGAAGGACAAGCCAGCACCACTGAGCGTCATAGACGGGCAAATGGCCAACGAAGCCGATACCTGCCGTAAATATGTCCTCCCCAAGCTTATCGAATCGGGGTGGGATAATGATCCCCATTCCTTTACCGAGCAGAAGACCTTTACCGACGGCAGAATTGTGGTTTCAGGCGGCAAGATCCACCGCCGACCCCAAAAGCGGGCCGACTATCTGCTTCGGTACACCCGAGACTTCCCTATCGCCGTCATCGAGGCCAAGGCGGAATATCTGAAGCCAGGGACCGGCCTGCAACAGGCCAAGGATTATGCTGAAATCCTGGGGTTAAAGTTTGCTTACGCCACCAATGGGCACGGCATTATCGAGTTCGACTATCTGACGGGATTGGAGCAGGAGATCAACCGGTTTCCCGCCGCCTCTGAACTTTGGGAACGCCTCGCCACTTCCCAAGGTCTGGATGAAGGCAAGAAGAGCCGCCTGCTCACTCCCTTCAATCACCTCAGCGGCAAAAGTCCCCGTTACTACCAGGAGATCGCCATCAACCGGGCGGTCCAGGCTATCCTGCAAGGTAAGAAGCGTGTCTTGCTCACCATGGCGACCGGCACGGGCAAGACCGTGGTGGCCTTTCAAATCTGCTGGAAGCTCTGGTCAGCCCGCTGGAACCGCACCGGTGAATACCGCCGCCCCAAGATTCTCTATCTGGCTGACCGCAACATTCTCATCGACGACCCCAAGGACAAGATATTCGCCCCCTTCGGAGAGGCCCGCCACAAGATCGAAAACGGCGTCGCTATCAAGAGCCGGGAGATGTATTTCGCCATCTACCAGGCCATCGCCAAGGATGAAAACCGCCCCGGACTTTACCGGGAATACGCTCCGGACTTCTTCGACCTGATTATCGTGGATGAGTGTCACCGGGGGAGCGCCAAGGATGAGAGCAACTGGCGGGAGATTCTCGAATATTTCCAGCCGGCCTATCAGTTGGGGATGACCGCCACTCCCCTCAGGAACGACAACATCGACACATATCAATACTTCGGCAACCCCATCTATATTTACAGCTTGCGTCAGGGCATTGAGGACGGCTTCCTGGCCCCCTACCGGGTGCATCGGGTTATCACCACCGTGGATGCCGCCGGCTGGCGCCCCGATGCCGGGGAACTGGACCGCTATGGCCGGGAGATACCCGATGGTGAATATATCACCAAAGACTTTGAGCGCATCATCGCCTTGAGAGCCCGCACCCAGGCCATCGCCCGACACCTTACCGATTTCCTCAAGAAAAACGACCGTTTTGCCAAGACCATAGTCTTCTGCGTGGATCAAGAGCACGCCGACGAGATGCGCCGTACCCTGAACAACCTCAATGCCGACCTGGTGCAGCAATATCCGGATTATGCCTGTCGGGTGACCGCTGATGAAGGGTTCATTGGCCGGGGTCATCTCAGCCGCTTCCAGGAGCTGGAAACGCTGACGCCGGTAATCCTGACCACCTCGCAACTTTTAACCACCGGCGTCGATATGCAGACCTGCAAGAACATTGTCATCGCCCGGGTGGTCAACTCCATGACCGAGTTCAAGCAGATGATCGGGCGAGGCACCCGGGTCCGGGACGACTACGGCAAATATTACTTTTCCATCCTGGATTACACCGGCTCCGCTACTCGCCACTTCGCCGACCCTGAATTCGACGGCGATCCTGCCCTTATCACCGAAGAGGAGATCGACGAGAACGGCCTGGTCACCGGGGAAGAGTTAGTTCAGCCCGAAGAGCCGGTAGAATACGGCGAGATTGTCGAACCGGAGCCGCTCATCCTCGAAGAACCGCCGGCCCATGAACCCCGCAAGTTCTATGTGGACAACGGCTTTTTCGAGATCGCCGCCCACCTGGTCTATGAACTGGACGCCGACGGCAAGAAGCTACGGGTGGTTAAATATACAGACTACACCGCCGAACGGGTGCGGACCCTTTACTCCAATGCGGCCGCGTTGCGGGAGGAGTGGGCCGACCCTGCTCAGCGCGCCCTCATTGTGGATTCCCTGGCCGAACGAGGCATCGATTTCAAGGAACTGGCCACCGCCGCCGAACAACCCGAGGCCGATCCCTTCGACCTCCTCTGCCATGTGGCTTATAACGCCCCTTTGCGCACCCGCCGGGAGCGTGCCGACCGGCTGCGCCTGGACAAGAAAGACTTTTTCGACCAATACGGCCCCGAGGCCAAGGCCATCTTGCACGAAATCTTGGAAATTTATGCCGACTATGGACCGGCGCAGTTTTCCATCCCCGAAGTTTTGAAAGTCCCGCCTATTTCCACCCATGGCAACGTCATCGAAATTGCCGCCTTCTTCGGCGGCCCGAACCCCCTTCGAGAAGCGGTCCAGCAATTGCAAACTCTGCTGTATGCGGCATAAGGAAATATAATTATGGCTCGCAGTTCCAAGATCGTTAAGCCTGTTTCCAGCGCCCAATCCCTGGCCAGCATCATCAAATCGACCCGGGACATTATGCGCAAGGACAAGGGCCTCAACGGCGACCTGGACCGGTTGCCCATGCTCACCTGGGTCATGTTCCTCAAATTCCTGGACGACATGGAGAAAGAACGAGAGATCGAAGCAACCATGGCCGGGAAGCGTTTTCGGCCCGCCGTTGAGGCCCCCTATCGCTGGCGGGATTGGGCCGCCAGGGAGGATGGCATCACCGGGGATGAACTTATCGTCTTCATCAATCAGGACGAAGCCGTGCGCCCTGATGGGACCAAAGGCCCCGGCCTGTTCGCTTATCTGCGCAACCTCCAGAGCAGCAATGGAGGGGACCGCCGGGATACCATCGCCCGAGTGTTCAGCGGCGTCATCAACCGCATGGTGAGCGGCTATTTACTACGGGACGTGATCAACAATATCAATGGCATCCACTTCACCTCCAGCGATGAAATCCACACCCTCGGGCATCTGTATGAGTCCATGCTCCGGGAGATGCGGGACGCGGCGGGCGATTCCGGCGAGTTCTACACCCCCCGGCCCGTGGTGCGGTTCATGGTGGCGGTTACCGACCCCCGCCTGGGAGAGACCGTCTTGGACCCCGCCTGCGGCACCGGCGGCTTCTTGGTCGAAGCCTTTAACCATCTCCAACCCCAGTGCCGCAGCGTGGAACACCACCGCACCTTGCAGCAAAAAACCATCCTGGGCGGCGAAGCCAAGCCTATGCCCTACCTCCTGGCGCAGATGAATCTGCTCCTCCACGGCCTGGAGTATCCGCAGATCGACTACGGCAACTCCCTGACCGTACCTTTAAAAGAGATCGGCGACAAAGATCGGGTGGACGTGATCCTCACCAATCCGCCCTTTGGCGGCGAGGAAGAGCGGGGTATCCTGGAAACTTTCCCGACGACAAGCAGACCGCAGAGACCGCCCTGCTATTCTTGCAGCTCATCATGCGCAAACTACGGCGGCCGCCCAAGCCGGGCCGGGCCGGGATGGTCGTGCCCAATGGCACGCTCTTTGGGGATGGGGTCTGCGCCCGGATTAAGGAAGACCTGCTCAAGAACTTCAACCTCCATACCATCATGCGCCTGCCCAATGGGGTCTTTGCTCCCTATACCTACATTTCCACCAACCTGTTGTTTTTCGACCGCTCCGGCCCCACCAAGGAAATCTGGTATTATGGGCAGCCCCTGCCCGAGGGCCGCAAGAACTACACCAAAACTAGGCCCATGCAGTTTGAGGAATTTTCCGATTGCCTGGCCTGGTGGGGCAACCGGCAAGAGAACGACCGGGCCTGGCGGGTTAAGGTGGAGGATGTGCTCCGGTATGATGCGAGCGGCACGCTGCTTTCCGTCAATCTGGACATCAAAAATCCCAATGCCAGTATTGATTTGGAACACTTGCCACCGGAAAAGCTGGTGGAGGATATCCTGAGGAAAGAGGACCGGATCGCCGAGATACTCCGGGAAATTCGCAAGGTATTGGGTGAGCGTCCATGAATTATCCTTGGCCTGCCGTTCCCCTGGGCGAAGTGCTAACCGAACGGCAAGAAGTGCCGAGACAAGATGCTCTTGCGTCGGGTGAAGTCCGTATTGTTGCCAAGATAGGTTTCAATGACGGGGAGATTCAACTCCGGTCTGATGGAGATACCCGGACAAACATGATCCTGATTCGCCCTGGCGACCTTGTATTATCCGGAATCAATGCCGCCAAGGGTGCTATAGCTGTTTATAAGAGAGAGAATAAAAGCCCTATTGCGGCGACGATCCACTATGCGGCTTATGAGGTTAATGAAGAGAGGGCCGATATCGGCTATCTTTGGTGGCTTTTACGAAGCCAAACATTCCGGGACATTCTCTTTCAGAATGTGCCTGGCGGCATAAAGACGGAATTAAAAGCAAAGCGCCTATTGCCCATTCCTGTGCCATTGCCGCCCCTTCCCGAGCAACGGCGTATAGTGGCAAAGATCAAGGCAATGTATGCCAAGATCGGAGAAGCAAAGGGTCAAAGGTCTTCGGCTTCTCAATTGGCAGCTTCCATAATTAAAACTCGCATTCAGGATACAGTTGAACACGTTGAAGCCACGGGTAAGCTGGGTGCCGTTCTAACCGGAAAGCCCCGCAACGGCTGGTCGGCTCGCTGTGACAACGCAGAGGATGGAACGCCCGTCTTGTCCCTCGGTGCAGTGACGGGATTTCATTATCGGCAGACGGAGTTCAAGCGGACTTCATTAAACAGCCAGCCCGAAGCGCACTTTTGGCTCAAAGGAGGCGATCTCTTGATCACCAGAAGCAATACTCCCGAGCTTGTGGGGCACGCAGCTATTTTTAATGGGACGCCTTTCCCCTGTATTTATCCCGACCTAATGATGCGAGTTGATGTAGATGATAAATATGCAGATCCTAAGTTTGTCTGGTATTGGCTGCAATCCCACGTTGTTCGTCAGTTTATTCAGAAAGAGGCGAAGGGAACCAGCCCGACGATGAAGAAGATTTCTCAGGGAACCGTAATGCAGATTCCTTTCCCCGAGGGATTACTGCTTAATGAACAACGCCGCATCGTGGCCTACCTGGATGGCCTCCAGGCCCAGGTGGACGCCCTGAAAAAGCTCCAAACCCAAACCGCCGCCGAACTGGACGCCCTGCTCCCCTCCATCCTTGACCGGACCTTCAAAGGGGAGTTGTAATAGGGTTTTCATATCAACCTGGAGGACATGACGATGACAGCCAGAGATCGAGAGACAGCCCAACTTTTGTTGGTTACGAATCATTACATTCTTAGTGCCAAGCGATTAATAGCCAGAGACAAATTGATCTTGGAGCGAACTATCCAAGAAGTTACAGATGAAACCGATCCCGCACGTCTTGGACGAGCCGAGCTATTTCTGGCGCATCTGGCTTCCGCTTCTACTCGGCTTTGTACTGTTTGTGAGAAATATTATAAGCTCTTCCCTCGCTCTTACCGCTTTTCCTACAAAGCAAGACAAAAAAGGAGAAAGTCAGGTGTTACAAGGGAATCAATTATCAACGAAATGGCGGCTAATCTTCAAGATCATATCCATTTTCTATTAAGAGATAATGTGGGGCATATGGAAGATGCGGCTGAAATAGCAAAAGACCGATGGGATGTTCTTAGACAGCTAACTTTGGTCCAAGTGCTGGAAAGTCTGTTTGCAGCCAATATGAAAATCAAAGGGCGGTTATTATAAGATAAGGAAAGCTGAAATTCAACGGGGTGAATTCATGGGTACACATATTAGCATTGTGGTTGATTGGTATGGTCCTTATAAGGGCATCCAAGAGGCAAGAGAACCGGCTGAGAATGACTATGGAGATGGCTTATATCTTTTTATTGGCAGACAAAAATATCAAAAGTGGCCCCCCAAGCTGTTATATGTGGGCATATCAGGCTCATTACATAATCGAATCACAACTCATCATGAAAAACTCCCCTATATTGCAGGAGAACCGATTATCTGGTTAGGGGAGATTGCTTCCTATGGTATCCCCGGCCCGGCGAGCCAAAATCTACTTCATCTTGCTGAGTGGGCGACAGCCTATTTCCTTAAACTTTCTTTAAACTCAAAGAAAACCTTCAATCCACCCAATTATCCTGTTATGGTAGTCAACCGCTGGTGGAAAAAGGATTACAAAACCCGTCGCAAGTGACGACCACACTCCGATTGGCCGGATGTGTTTGATTTTCCCGGTCGGGAATATGGGGCAAGAGTCGTTTGGCTCGGTTATAGCGACCGGTGGGATCCAGGGGATTTCTAAGCCCCTCTCTCTGAAAACCCTACGCCAGAGTGGGCGGCGGCCTCATCCCCTGAGCTTGGCCTTCACATCATCAACCAAACCCTGACAACAGCCAGACACATTGAAATTCATTTTATCGGAAGTGATGCCAGTGAAAACGATCGTGGCCTGCTGGCCATGTTGGGGACACCTCGCCGATCCAACTCGTTTCATGATCGATTGCTTGGCGGATTCAAAGACCGCCTGTTCCAAGGCGTCGCCGAAATTATTGGGGTCCACCTTTTTGCCATTTATTTCAAAGGAGATCATTCTTGGGCTCCTTTAAAATGGCGGCCAGACTCCTCAATGACCTGGCCGCCGTCCGAAGGTTTTAACCTTACCCCTTAACTAATGCTTGTCCTTAGGGGGACAGGGGGCGTTGCCGGGGCTATTCCCATTGGGAGATTTTGCCGTCCTGATTGTGGATAACCAAATCAGAGTGCTGGTTGTGGCTGATCTCCCGAGCCCGGTCGATGGCGTCCTGCTTCCGATCGAAATTCTCCGAAGCACGACTGCCACCGCCCTTCTTGATGTTCCACCCACCAGCCCCATCAGGGACGACATGATGCGTTTTCCTGCTCATAGTCCTCACCCCCATTGGCGAGGGCCTTTTTTCTTGACAACTTGGCCTTAATCACTTTAAATGAAGTCGGCTTTGTGAAAGCAGAGTCAATTGCCAAGCGCTCCCGGCCCAAAGCCCCAAGATTGGGGAGCTTCAAGCCCTTCGGACCGCAATTCCGAAGGGCTGATTTTTTTAGCTAAGTTTTTCCTATCCAGCGTTTCATCCTCTTGCTGATCTCCTCGGGAGGAAATCGCCCACGGTTTTGGATCATCCTATCCAGCGCATCTGCTGCTCGATCCCCTAAAAAGATTTTAGAGTCCACCATTTCATCGAGAATCCACAAGGTCCCTCTGACCCTAAGCCCCTCCTGTTCTGCCGCCCTGCGAAGTGCCTGGTCACCAGCAATCAAGGTTCCATTTTGAGATTTCGCCAGGACTAGACATGACAGGTCTGTAATTGAAAGCCCTTTATAGATTTGCCGTAAGCGTTCAACTTCCCGGATTTCCTCCTGTTGCAGTTCAGATACCGTCAGACCATGTGAGGTCAGTAGTGATCCCAAAGATTCCCCCACCTCCACAATCACCAAATCTGGCGCAGTCCAACCATGATGGAGAAGAAATAATTCTCTTATCACCACCCCTTTTTCCAGGTCAATTAAGACGCTGGCGTCAACTATATGGGGCTTCGGGGAACCCACCATGCTTAGCCGCCTCTTCTTCCCAGAATTTAGCCAAAGGCTCCCCAAGAAGCTCTCCGGCCCGTGATCGGGAAATCTGATTTTCAGCCAAAGCTTGCATGACCAAGCGTTTCATGCGCCCGGGTTCTTCCGGTGGAAGCTGGTCTCCTGGCTCTCGAGTACGCCATCCTCTCTGACGGAATTCGCGGAAATGTCGGGCTGCCACGCGCTCGGTAATTATATTCAAATCCTTTGCCCGATAAATCCAAGCCTGCATACTTATGCCATACTTATGCTTTAAGGAGTGGAGCTCAATGAAATTGATGTTGCGCCGGCGACCTACTAGCTCCCACATTGCCGCCTTGGCCGGGACCAGAAGCGCACCGGCGAAACGGAAGGCCGCCTTTTCAGGATCAACGGAGTCATCGCATTCCATCAGATTATGTCCCAACTCATGGGCCAGGTTTAAACGATGTCGATCACCTGGGAGCCCCCGCCTGATCGCTATAACTGGGAATTTATTATCAGCCCATAGGGTAAGGGCATCAAAACCCTCACCACCCTCAACCAAAACTACTCGCAGGTAATGCTCCTCCAAAACTTCGGAAAGATTTTCAATTGGGTCTTCGCCCAAGTCCCACGCATGCCGCAGCCTCTCAGCGACAAATTCGGCCTCTGGAATAGAGGAAATCCTGCGAGGAAAACCTTCGGGCATTTGGAAGCCAGGTGGTTTATCAAGAAAGAGGCTCTCCACCTCCATATACCGTTCCAGCCAATCCTGGACTTCCCCCATGATCATATGTTGGTTTTTGACGGGTAAAGATTGACTTCTCCGGTAGGATGGAGGACTCAACACAATCTTTGTTGAGCGAAAAAAATAATCGGGTTTCACTTCCAGAGCTTTGGCCATCTTGACGAGCATAGCAGAGCCTGGAACCACTAAGCCCCGTTCATACTTGGATATTGCCATGGGGCTGACCTCGACACTTTGGGCCAGGGCACGCAAACTTAACCCCGCTTTGACCCTGGCCATTTTAAGCCGATCTCCCATGGGCACTCTTATCACCTCCTTCTCATTAGTTTACAATTAATCAAATATTATAGAATTTGTAAACCAAAGTCAAGAGTCAAAAAATTATATTTTCGGTTTATAGATACTGATCCTGGAGGCTATAGGACAGAAAAAGGGGCTTAGGATGGCAACGGACTTTAATTATTGGAGATTGCAGGTTAATGCGTGGTGGTTTTGGAGCCGGAAATCTTGGGGGGCCTCTCCAGCAGTGGAATACATGAAGGTTCAGGGGAATATGATTGGCTCTCAATGAATGGCTATTGGAGGGAGACTTAGTCGAACCTACTCCCCGACCCACTCGGCAAAAAAAAAGGAGGCCAAAAATTTTGACCCAAGTTCTACAGTCAGTTTTTTAAAATATAGTGATATCAAATAGTTGTATGGACGCGATTGTCTTTCGGCACCACATTTTCCAGGTGTCTGACCGGGGGTGGGAGGCTGACCCCCA
>Ga0187856_1003827_pt1 | contig 10284 bp, 9 predicted proteins | sample June2016WEW_8_40_FD_132443 | JGI IMG/M metagenome (GOLD analysis project Ga0187856, IMG submission 132443) | Peatland microbial communities from SPRUCE experiment site at the Marcell Experimental Forest, Minnesota, USA - June2016WEW_8_40 | ecosystem: Environmental > Terrestrial > Soil > Wetlands...
CATCGATGCTTTCATCGCAGCATACAACGAGACAGCCGAGCCATTCGCCTGGACCAAGAAAAAGGTCTATCAGCGGCGGTTCAAAAATCGACGTGTCACTCAACTGTGATTCCGGGTACTAGCACGCTTGCGGCGCCCATTCCTCGGCGCTGGCGCCGGCCAGCGATTGGACGCGCGCCTCGTCGGCGGCAAGCTCGCGTGCCGGACCGGAATAGACGACCTGACCGCCGTCGAGCACATAGGCGTGGTCCGCGATTTCCAGGCTCATGCGCACGTTCTGCTCGACCAGCAGTACCGAGATTCCCTCCGCGCGCATCTGCGCCACGATGCGGAAGACTTCGCGGGTGATGAGCGGCGCCAGCCCTTGCGAGGGCTCGTCGAGAATGAGGAGCTTGGGGTTGACGAGCAGCGCGCGAGCGAGCGAGAGCATTTCCTGTTCGCCGCCGGATAGCTGCCGGCCGCGGCTGAGCCGGCGTTCCGCGAGCCGGGGGAATAGCCGATAGACGCTCTGCGGCGTCCACGGGCCCGGCCGCTCGAGCGGCACCATCAGGTTCTCGTCTACGGTGAGATTGGCAAAAATCCTGCGGCCTTCCGGGACATAGCCGACACCGAGCGCGGCGACGCGGAACGGCGGCCAGCGCGTGGTCTCTCTGCCGAAGATTGTGACGCGGCCTTCGCGGGGGACTGTCAGTCCCATGAGGCTGCGTAGCGTCGTGGTCTTGCCCGCGCCATTACGGCCGAGCAGTGCCGTCACCTGGCCTTCGGCAGCCTCGAGGCTGACGCCGTGGAGGATGTGGCTCTTGCCGAAATAGGTGTGGAGCCCTTCGGCAGTGAGTGCCGCGCTCATGCGGCTTTGCCCAAATACGCACTCTGCACGGCCTCGTTCGCGGCGATCTCGCGCGGCGTGCCTTCGGCGAGGAAACTGCCCTGATCGAGCACCGTGATGCGGTCGGCAAGATGGAAAACGACGCGCATATCGTGCTCGATCAGCACGATCGTCAGCTTGCCGTCCTTGTGCAGGCGGCGGATGAGCTGCGTGATCTCGTAGGTCTCCTGGTCGCCCATGCCGGCCGTCGGTTCATCGAGCAGCAGCAAGCGCGGCTTGAGCGCGAGCGCCATCGCGATCTCCGCGGCGCGCTGGTCGCCGTGCGCCAGTTCGCCGACCAGGCGGTCGGTTTTGCCGGAGAGCGCCGCCAGCGCGAGCGTCTCCTCGATGCGTCGACGCAGGTCCGCGGCCTCCGCACGATTAAGCCACGGGCGCAGCCGATAGTCGGCGGCGACCTCGGTCGCGATGCGGATATTCTCGAATACGGTCAGCTCGGGAAAGATTTCGGTGATCTGGAACGTGCGGGCCATGCCGAGACCGACCCGCCGATGCGCCGGCACGGCGGTGATGTCGCGGCCGTCGAACAGGATCGAGCCGGCCGACGGCGCGAAGAAGCCGCTCAGCAGATTGAAGAAGGTGGTTTTGCCGGCGCCGTTCGGGCCGATTACCGCGCGCAATTCGCCGTTCTCGACGGTCAAGGATATGTCGCGCACGGCGACCAGACTGCCGAACCGCTTACTCAGGTTGCTGACCTCAAGCACGCTCATGCCGTGCTCCGCTGCCGCAACAAGCCGAGAACGCCGCGCGGAAAGAACATGACGATCAGCACGATGAGGATGCCGATGAACGACATCCAGTTGACCGTGACACTCGATATATAATCCTGGAGAACGACGAAGATGACCGCACCGAGCAGCGGGCCCCAGAACGCGCGCATGCCGCCCATCACCGCCATGATGACGAAGTCGCCCGACAGACTGTAATGAAGCATGCGCGGATCGGCAAAGTTATTGACCAAAGCATAGAGCGCGCCGGCAAAGGCCATGAAGAAACAAGACAGCGTGAAGGCGATCCAGATGTGCAGCTCGATCGGGATGCCGAGAAAGCGGGCGCGCCGCTGGTTCTCGCGAATCGCGATCATTGTCCGGCCGAACGGGGAGCGCAGGATGAACGCCATGATGGCGACCACGGCGGCGAAGCAGATCAGCACGAAGTAATAGAAATAAACGTCGTTGTGCAGCAGGTCGATCCGGAACAGCTTGAAGTCCAGCGGCTGGCGGGCGAATCCGCGCAAGCCGTCGTCGCCGCCGGTCAGCGAGCTCCACTGGAACGCGATGTAATAGAACACCTGACCGAAGGCGATGGTCACCATAGCGAAGTAAATGCCGCGGCGGCGCACCAGCAACGCGCCGAGGATCGCGCCGGCAATGCCGCCGACGAGCGTGCCGGCGAGAAGTCCAAGCGGTGTGCTCAAGGCGACGAATTTCAGAGCCAGTCCGCACCCGTAGGCGCCTAGTCCGAACCAGGCGGCGTGACCGAACGACAGCACGCCGGTGAATCCGAGCAGAAAATTGACCGCCATGGCGCCGAGGCCGAGCACCAGCACGCGGCTGCCGAGCGCCGTGTATCCGCCGAATAGCGGCATCCAGTAGGGCGCGAAGACCAGCCCGCCCCAGATGACGAGCAGAACAGCCAGACGCTTCCACTGCTCCGACGTCACGTCATCATGCCTTCTTCGCCGAACAGACCGCGCGGCCGGACCAGAAGCACGATCGCCATCATCACGTAGATGATCGCCTCGCTTGCCGAGGGAAAGAAGACGGACGTCAGACCGGAGGCAACGCCGATCAGTAAGCCGCCAAGCAGCGTTCCGGTGAGCGAGCCGACGCCGCCGACGATGATGGCAATGAAACTCGGCATCAGCAGGCCGTCACCCATGGTCGGCTCGAGGCCGAGCTGACCGCTGGCCAGCACGCCGGCCAATCCGGCGAGGAAGATTCCGACGGCGAAATTGAGCGAGCGCAGAGCCCGGACGTTGACACCGAGCGCCGCCACGGTCTCGAGATCCAGCGTGCCGGCGCGAATGCGCACGCCGATGCGGGTGTAGCGCAATAGCACGAACAAGAGCCCAACCACGACCGCCACCATCGCCACCATGAACATGCGATAGCCGGTGATGAAAAAGAATTCATAGCTGAGCGGCGACGCCAGCGCCGGCGGAATCGATACGGGCAGCCCCTGCGCTCCCCATATTTGCCGCGTGCCGTCCTCGATGATGAAGGCCAGGCCGAAAGTCAGCAGCAAACTGTACAGCGGATCGCGGCCATAGAGGCGGCGAATGAGCAACCGCTCGACGACAAAGCCGATGATCGCGGTGAGGAACGGCGCAACGAGCAGCGCGCCCCAGAAACCGAGATAGGGCGTCAGCGTATAGGCGAGATAGCCGCCGATGACGAGAAAGCCGCCGTGGGCGAAGTTGATCACTCCTGAAAGATTGAGGATCAGCGAAAGACCGATCGCCATCAGCGCGTAGAACGCACCGATGATCAGTCCATTGGTGATGTTGAAGAAGATGAGCTGGAGCATGGGGTGCCGGCCACGACAAAACCCCTCACCGGCGATCGCGATGATCGGGGTGAGGGGCGTGCATTGGAACGAGATCAGGCCGGCATATTCATCTTGCAGCCGGTGTCCACCACCGATGTAGCGATGCTGTCGCCGGCCACAATGCTGTTCACCTTGAACAGGTTTTCCGGATCGCCGTCGCCCTTCTGCAACAGCTCGCCGATGAAGGCCGACAGCATGAGCTGATGGTCGCCGCCGCGGAAATACACCTTGTTCGGCTGCAGCTTGATTTCCGGCGGCAACTCCATGTCGGCGAGCGTCCTGGCGACGGCCTTGGCTTCGACCGACCTCGCCTTTTCGCAGGCCAGCGCATAGGCGTGGATGGTGACGTAACCGAACCAGGTGCGCGCGGTCGGCACCTTGCCGCCGCTGCGCTTGCGGACTTCGGCGATGAACTGGTCGAGGCCGGGCGTGCCCGCCGCCTGTTTCCAGTACCATTCGAACATCCAGACGCCGACCCGCGCCTCGGGTGGCATGGCTTCGACGGCTTCCAGCTCCTGCTGGGTGCCGGCGACGTGAATCTGTTTGTCGATGCCGAACTGCGCGATCTGCTTGAGGCAGTTGACCATGTCGTTGCCTTGCACCAGCACGACCAGGACGTCGGGATTGGCCGCGCGCGCCTTGATGAGGTAAGCGGAGAAGTCGGTGGTGCCGAGCGGGGTGAGCTCGTTGCCGGTGACCGTGCCGCCGAGCTGCTTCAAATCGGCTTCGCAACCCTGAAACAGCGTGTGGCCGAAGGAATAATCCGGCGTGATGAAGTGCCACTTCTTGCCGTAATCCTTGAACAGGAGACCGCACACCGCGTTCGCTTCCATGCGCGTCGTGTTGCAGACGCGGAATACGTTCCATTTGCAGTCGGTGCCGGTGATCGGATCGGTGTGACCGCCGGGAACGATTTGCAGCACGCCCTTCTCATTGGACACTTGCGCCATCGCCTGAGCCAGCGCCGAATTCACGTTGCCGACCAGAAAATCGACGTTGTCGCGCTCGATCAGCTTGCGCGCCTTCTGTACAGCCGTGCCGGCATCGCCGCTGGTGGAATCTTCGGAGAGCAGCTCGATCTGGCGGCCGAGAATCCCACCCTTGGCGTTGAGCTGGTCGACCGCGAGCTGGCAGCCGATCTGTTCGTTCTTGCCCGGCGCTGCATAGGTGCCGGTCAGCGGGTTGTCGAGGCCGATCCTGACCGGCTCCTCGCCGAGGGCCTTGACCAGGAATGGGCTCGCAACCTGCATGGCGCCGATTGCAAGACCGGCCTTGAGTACCGTTCGGCGCTGCACGGGGCGGCTGATAAGATCTTTGGTCATCACATTCTCCCTTGGGGTGCCGTTGTGTCGCTGCGATTTACGCCCTTCAATTCAATCAAACGGGATTTGGCATTCATCAGGCAAATATACCGCGAAGAGAATGTGAAGCCTAATTGCGCCCCGCGCGGCCGCGCCGCCTCATCATTGGGCCGCGGCCCGCTGTTCGACAGGAAAGAAATTATCCCACACGCGGTGCAGCTCGGCGAGTGCCCCATCGAGTGGTGAGACAAAGAGCCGCTCTCCTTCGCGTTTCATCAGCCCGCGGCGTTCCAGCTTTTCGAGTGCATCGCCGACGTTGAAGTCGACCTCGACGCCGAAGGTCGCAAGGAGCCACGCCTCGATGCGGCCTTCGAGTTCGCCCGTCGTCGGCGGGGAGGCTGCCGTGTGCAGAAAATGGTAGGCGAGAAACGCCTCCTTGCACTCCTGCTCCTCGGCCGCGCCGACGACGTAATCGAAAATTCCGGCATTGTTGTTGACGTTACGGTAGTAAATGTTGTCGGTGAGCTCGATCTGATACTTGAGCGACTGGCGTTGATATTTCACCCATTGGCGGATGATGAAGGCGCCGAGCGCGAGGAGCCCGCTGAGAGCGGCAAGCGCCGTTTTCATGTCGCTGTCCTCCACGGCGGCGGTGACGCCCAGATAGAACCCGAGCACGAGGAACAGCACGGTGATGGTGGCGTAGAGATTGAGCAGGATCGGAATGCCGCCGGCGATTGCCGGGACGCCGAGGACGAGCTTATCGACGTTGTTCATCACCACGCGCGCGTTGGGAAAGAGCGCATTGAGATCGCTGCTCGCAATGTTGCGGAAGCATTTGAGCAGCACCGAGCCGGGCCGGATCTTGCGGCGTTGGAGCGCCCGCAACTCGCGCCGCGAGCCGATTTCGGTCTGCGACTTCATCGCGGCAAGCATCACGACGTCGTCATAGACTTCGGCCTCGATCTTGCGCCGGCGCAGCCCCAACCATTCGGCGACCTCGAATTGCTCGATGTGCCGCCCCCGCCGGTAGAAGCGCACCTCGCGGAAATCGGCGAGCGGCACCCTGACCTCGACCCGCAGCACTGTGCGCCGGCGGTGGGCCTCGCCGATGTCCGCGTGTGGCAGCTCGACGAAGTTCGCGTCTTTGAGCACCTTGTCGAGCGATTGCACGAGGTCGGCATAGCAGCGCTCGATCAGCTCGTGGTCCATGGCCGCATGCGGCGCGATCTCGGGGTTGAAATAGTAGTAGTCGTTGCGCAAGCGCTCTAGCGCTTCGAAATACTCGTAGTGATAGATCGATGCCAACATCTCGCAGAGCCGGCGAAATTTTTCGCGCTCGGCGTCGTCGGCGAACGCGCCTCGTTCGATCAAAGCGGCGAGAATATCGCTCTTGCGTATCGGAACGAACTGATCATGTCCGGCGCCGGCGGACTGCTTGGAATTAGGCAAAGCGTCACCCACCGACTGCGCCGTCGCAGCCGATCGACACCTCGTATCCGGGCGGCGGGCCATGAATCCGGTACGGCGAGCGCCGGCCCGTCGCCTTTGCCGGCCTGCTCCTGGAAGTCTGCTCGGCCATCGTGGTGGAACCCCCCGGTCAGGGCGATGCATACACCGTCCGCGCGTCGGCCGTAAACGCCCTGCGGGATTGCGGATCGGTGTAGAACATGTGGCCGCCGCGGTAGAGTCGGAGCTCGGCGCGTTCCCCATCCAAGCTGGACGGAATATGGTCGAGCACGTAACGGGAATCCGAATAGGGCACCACCATATCGCTGTAGCCGTGGGCGATCAGGAGCCGGAATGACGGCGTGAACGCGAGCAGTATGCGTAAATCTTCGGCGACGCTCGGCGACGCGTGGCCGCCCCCGTCGTGCCAATCCCATTTGCCGGAAATCTCGTCCGCCAGCAGGTTGTAGGTCATCTCCGTCTTGAAGCCGAGCTCGTCGCGCGCATAGGCGACGAAGGCGCTGCCGTAGGCGCGAATGAAGCCGTCGAGAAATGGATCGGGACCGCGCGGCCCTTCCGCTGCGGGATTGGGATCGTCGACCGCAAAGGTCGCGTCGTAATGGCTGACGATCTTGTGATCGCTGGCGCGCAGGTTCTTGACATAGGCGTCGCGGATAAAGCCGCCGGAGCGGGCGACGACGTCCTGCGGCAATCCGGTCATGCGCGCGACGCGTGCGTAAAACGTCCGCGCCGCATCGCCCTTGAGCGGCGGGCCGGCAAGCGTCGACAGATAATCGGTGAGCGCGAAATGCTCGGCCTGCGCCAGCGCCTCCTTGCTGAACGTGCCGGTGCGCTCGAGCTCGGCCGCGACCAGCGAGGGCAATTGCAGCGCGGCGCCGAGCGCGAAGCGGTCGCCGCCGAACTGGAATTCGCCTTCGAGCATCGGTGAAAGCATGATGATGCCGCTCACCACGATACCCTGGTCGCTTTGCAGGGCGCGCGCAACCTTGGCGGCGCGGAAGCCGCCGTAGCTTTCGCCCAAAATATATTTCGGCGAGCTGACGCGGCCATTCTTGGCGACGTAGAGCGCGATTACTTTCGCCATCGATTCGGCATCCCGATGCACGCTCCAGAACGCGCTGCCGCCGTCGGGCTTGGCCGGCCTGCTCCAGCCGGTGCCGACCGGATCGATCAGCACCAGGTCGGTGAAGGCGAGCCAGCTGTCCGGGTTGTCGACCAGGTGGACATTTGCGCCGTCATAGCCGTTGCCGAATGCGGCAACGCGCGGACCGACGAGGCCGAGGTTGAGGAACGCGGAGCCGGCGCCAGGCCCGCCGTTGAACACGAAGGTCAACGGCCGTCCCGGATCATTCGATTTCGCCACGTAAGCCGTATAGAAGACCGCCGCCGAGCGCTCGCCCGACTGATCGAATAGCGAGAATGTCCCGGCGGTTGCCGTATAGGCGAGCTTGCCGGCCGGAAGATCGATGCTTTGCTCGGTGACGGCATCGCCCGGCAACAGCGCGAGGACCCCGGGCCCGCTCTGCTCCTGGCGGCCCTGGTCCGGGTGATTTCGCTCCCCCGCCGGTCGGCCGGCGTGCTCCTGTGCGACTGCGGCGGTCGCGACGAGCGCGATCAGAAGAGCAAGAATGGCGCGGTGAATATCGATCATGTCCGGCTGCCTTTTACAGAAGTTTGCGCACGCTCAATTGCCCATGTCTCATTCATGATCGCCTGGTGAAAGTGCCGGAAAGATGGCTGCCTCGGCCTTATATATTGGGTCACCACGATGACAACGACCGGCGCGAGAGCCCGCGAGCCGGTAGACAATAACGCTCGGATCAGGGAAGTTCTGTCGGGGCGACGGGAAGTGAAGTATTGGAGTCGCGGACAATGCCCTTCCCTCGCGCGTCGAAAGCGCTAGCGCGCTTCACGGTGCTCGACCTCTCCCGGGTGCGGGCGGGGCCGACCTGCGTGCGCCAGCTCGCCGACTGGGGCGCCAATGTCATCAAGATCGAGGCGCCGCCCGGACCGGAAGAGCCGATGGGCGGACCGCGGGAGGCGGGAGACTTCCAGAACCTGCATCGCAACAAGCGCAGCATGACGCTTAATCTGAAGACGCCGGAAGGGCTCGCCGCCTTCAAGCGCATGGTCAAGAAAGCCGATGTCGTGGTGGAAAATTTCCGCCCCGACGTGAAGAAGCGGCTGGGCATCGATTACAAGACGCTGAGAAGGATCAATGCCCGCCTGGTCTATGCCAGCATTTCCGGTTTCGGCCAGGATGGGCCCTATGCCGGTCGGCCCGGCTTCGACCAAGTCATGCAGGGCATGGGCGGCCTGATGTCGATCACCGGCCTGCCGGGCCAGGGACCGGTTCGCGCCGGCATCCCGGTCGCCGACCTCAGCGCCGGGCTGTTCGCCGCGCTCGGCATCCTCGTCGCCCTGCTCGAGCGGGAAAATTCCGGCAAGGGCCAGCAGATCGAGACCTCGCTGCTGCAAGCGCAAATCTTCATGCTCGACTTTCAAGCCGCGCGTTATCTGGTCCAGGGCGAGGTGGCGCGGCAGGCCGGCAACAATCATCCGACCACCATTCCGACCGGCGTATTCAAGACGCGAGACGGTACCATCAACATCGCCACGACCGGACATAAAATGTGGGAGCGGCTCTGCCGGACGATCGAGGCGGACGCGCTGTTACAGAAGCCGGGCTATCAAACGACCGCGGCCCGATCCGAGAATCGCGATGCGCTCAACGCCGAGATCGAGACCTATCTGAAGAGCCGCACCAGCGCCGAATGGGTCGAACGCCTCAACAAGGCGGGTGTGCCCTGCGGGCCGATCTATTCCATCGACCAAGTGTTTGCCGACCCGCAGGTGCGGCATCTCGGCATCGCGCAGAGCGTCGCCGGCAAGGACAAACGGGCGCTACGTCTCGTCGGCCAGCCGCTGTCGCTGTCGCGCACGCCCTCGCGTCTCGCGGCGCCGGCGCCGGAACCCGGCGAGCATAGCGACGCGGTGCTCAAGGAGTTCGGCTTTTCCGCGCGGGAGATTGCCGCGCTGCGCAAGGCGAAGGCGGTGTGATGGGGCGCCTCCGCCGTCCTTCGAGGCCCGCGCTTCGCGCGGGCACCTCAGGATGACGGTATAAGTCCTCGCGAATTTACAAAGGAAGCAAATGACGCAAACCGATAAGCTGCTCGCGCGCAAGGAAGCAGGCGTCGGCGTCGTGACCTTCAACAATCCCGAGCGGCACAACGCGGTGTCGCTCGATATGTGGGAGGCGACGAAACGTATCCTCGACGAATTTGCGGCCGACGACGAGGTGCGCGTCGTCGTGCTTACCGGCGCCGGCGGCAAGGCGTTCGTATCCGGCGCCGACATTTCGAAATTCGCAAGCGAGCGCTCCTCGCTCGAGGCCGCGCGCAGCTACAACGCCAAAGCCGAGGCGGCCTTCGGCGGCATCTACGAATTCCCCAAGCCGACGATCGCGATGATCCGCGGCTATTGCATCGGCGGCGGTGTCGGGGTCGCCACCTGCTGCGACCTGCGTATTTGTTCCGACGATTCGCGCTTTGCGGTCCCGGCGGCGAAGCTCGGATTGGGTTACGGCTATGCCGGCCTCAAGCGGCTTGTCGACATCGTCGGGCCGTCCTATGCCAAGGAGATTTTCTATACCGCGCGGCAGTTCGACGCGCAGGAAGCCTACGCCATGGGCCTGGTCAATCGCGTGGTGCCGGCGGCCGAACTCGAAAGCACCGTGAACAGCATAACCGATATGATCTGCGCCAACGCCCCGCTCACGATCAAGGCGGTCAAATTCACGGTCGGCGAAATCCTCAAGGACGAATCCAAGCGCAACGTCGCGCACGTGAACGAGCTGGTGGAGCAGTGCTTCGCCAGCCGCGACTATACCGAAGGCCGCACCGCCTTCATGGCGAAGCGCAAGCCGGTGTTTACCGGCAGGTGACAGGGTTCAAATTTCCGCTCGTCCCCGCGCAAGCGGGGACCCAGTCCTTTGCGCGTCGCGCGGGACACTGGATTCCCGCTTTCGCGGGAATGAGCGGAGGATGAGCCGGTGGCTCATATGCTTGCGCCCTATTTCGG
>Ga0187856_1003828_pt1 | contig 10283 bp, 14 predicted proteins | sample June2016WEW_8_40_FD_132443 | JGI IMG/M metagenome (GOLD analysis project Ga0187856, IMG submission 132443) | Peatland microbial communities from SPRUCE experiment site at the Marcell Experimental Forest, Minnesota, USA - June2016WEW_8_40 | ecosystem: Environmental > Terrestrial > Soil > Wetlands...
CCATCCAGACCAACACCGCAGTAGTCAATGCCCTGCGGGCGCAAATCGGATTTTACGAAGCGGACACCCCATTCCGTGACATCAGCCTGACGAACACGCTTTCTTCTGAAAGTCAACCTTGACGGCTGGTTGACGCGATGCCGAAGCTTCCCGGGCAAAGGCCATGGGCGGATCGGATTGAGACCCAAATTTCGAATGGAGGATTGACCATGTGAAACATAATATCATCCGTTCCCCAAACCACAGATCGTATAATTTGTCCGGCCATGTGTGATGTAACAAACGATGGGCAATTCGTGGGAAACCCCGATTGGATTCGCCGCCAAGCCGGAGCAAATCATCATTCAGTTCAAAGGCGGCAAGATCGGTGTGAAGGACGTGCGCGATTTGCGCGGCGTGCTCGACCGCAAGAAAGCCGCCAGCGGCCGCGCTCGACATGCAACAGCAAACCGGCTTGTCGCGCCGAAATCTGACGAAGCCGGAAGGCGCGCAGCTCGAGCCCCGGCGGGGCGGCATCATTGCAATGGTGCGACAAAAAATCATTCAAGCTCCGTCCGGAGCGGCCTCAAGATATCGCTCCTGACGGAGCTTTACGGCAGACGCCAGCAACCGCGCTCGACGTGTGGGGAGCACAGGCACCCCGCTTGTAGTTCGGCGCCCTCGCGGCGAACCCGATGGCGTGCGTGTGTGGAACTGCGGGACACCCGTTTGTGTCAATACTCAGAGCCCGTTTTCATTTTTGATCGGGAATTTAACCGTCCCAAACCACCCTGCCCTTCAAATGACTTCCCGCGCGCTTGAAGCCGAGCGAACCGCTAATCATATAGAAGGCCGGTCGCCCTTGGGAATGTTCCTTGAGGGCGTCATTTCTGACGAATTTCATGATCGAGGGCAATGACAGCAAGTCCGAGGCTATTAAATCGTTGTCCCGGTAGATGGTATACTTTTGTTTCGGGTTGTTCATGGGTTTATCCGCCGATTTTGGCGTCACCCGCCAGTGAAGCCCCCCGGCGGTTTCCGGCAATATTACCGGCGGGATTTCAAGTGGTGACATAGTATGAATCCCGGAAATTTCTATTGGCCCACAACTCCTCTCAGAATCATTACCGTGGTCACGCTGCCGGCGATGATCAGGCCAAGCGATATGGTGGCCGCGACAATTTTAAACCGGTGGTTGTATTGTGAAGGATGCAAGCGTGGGAAAAACAATTTTCCTACATAATTTTTCAGCATGAAAAGCCTTTGGTTGCCATTAAACCCATTTCAGCACCTATTCCCTTCAATGTCCACACATTCTTCGGGAAATATATTCTGAAATAAAGTGAGCGCTTTCCCTGATTCCAGCGTATGTTATTGCATGGAGGACAAAGCTCAGGAATTCAAAAAAAACAAATACGGGCCATTGCCGGTTTTGGGCTTGCCGGTGCAAGTCCAATGTGACGGCTTCAGGTGCATGGCCTTTCGTGACCGGGAGGGCAGATGGGTGGATCTTTTCAGTCGCCAATTCGTGCCCCGGGTCCTTGGCGTGGTTCCCGCTTGATTGCGCTGGCCAGTTTTTATTCACCTGCGCGTCGCAAGGCGTGCGGGTATTTGTTTTTAACGCCAAGGCGCCGGAAAATACTTTCTGAATCTTTGCGTCTCTGCGTTGGAAATGTATTCCACGGCAGACTCCAGCAACCGTGCCCGACGGGCTAGCAGATAAAAAGAAGGCGCTGGTGAAGTGGTACCAGCGCCTGTCAGGTATGGGCTTGCGTCTTTTTTTATTAGTTACTACGAATCCATCAGGCCATTCATTCGTAATTTCGTCAAAGACGAATCGGAAACAAAACGGTGACATTTGGGAAAACCACTGGAATTCCACCCCTCGCCAGGAGCAATTCACCCCCGCAAACCCGCAATTTGTCCCTGATTCCTTTCGTTTCGACCCATTTCGGGTAAAAATTCATCCACTTTGGCGAGAGCCTTGGCTGATTCCGGGGTGTGAATCTTGAAAGTTGATCAGGAAATAAATATGAAAAAGCCACTGAAGTTGTCGCTATTTGCCGGCGGGCTGGTTCTGGTCACAACCGGTCCCGCTTTTGCGCACCTGGACAATCGTTATCTGCGTTCCGGGACCGCCGTCCCATACCCATCCATCTCGCGTTGGAGCCGCCAATCATAACCCCTGAACCTTATGCTGCCGGTTGCCATTTACGGATGGAAATGCCTGAGGAAGGATGAGCAGGTGCTCATCAAGCGCGTCAATAATCATCTGGCCAAGCACCGGCAAACGACCACCCAAACCAAAGACCGGAAGATGTTCGACGGGTATCGGCCGTTCGTGATCAAGCACTTTTATTGGAACCTGAACCCGGCGATGGGAACCTGGTTTGATGTTTACCCGAACGAGGACTTGAAGGGACAATACTTTTTCCCGGACCACAAAGATTGCGGCTGGCTCATCCACGTCCGGATTAATCTCCACCGGCATGCCAGCATTATTCCGGAACAATCCGAAACGTTTGTCCGGGAACTTCTCGACTCAACGATGTTCGAGCATCGTGTCATCAAGGAAAGCGGTGATTTGCTCGAGGGTCTCCGTCGCGGCCACATCGGTTAAATCCGATTCAATGCGAGGATTTAACGCAACTCCGCTGCCGCGCGAGCGGGAGGCGCAACTTGTCTCGGCGAAGCAGTGCGAAGACGGAAGGCGCGAAGGCGCCAGAAAACACTTTCCCAATTTACGTCCCGGGCCACCCTCCGTCCCGCATTGCGGGACTACGGAGGACGGGCGTCTTTGCGTCTGCGTTGAAAAATCAGGTCACGGACGTGGCGGCCGGCCCCGTGTAACTGTGTTATTTACGGGGTTATCGGGATGGAGTTTTTCCAGCTCACGGGCGAAATGGGGAGCGCACGCGTCTCGCGCGCGGCGGTCGGCGTCCCGCCGAACGCTGGATGCTGAAGCGGTTCGCAACGGGACGTTGCGAACGGCGACCGGGACGGTCGCACTCCCCATTTTGAGCTGATACCAGAAACCGCCTTGGCGCGCCGAAGCCAGGGCGAAGGCGGAAACTCGGACAGGAATAATCGCTGGCCTCCTGCCCACCGAAACCAAGTGAAGGCGGGTGGTGTTGTTTTGCCGCCGGGACAGTTTCGGGGATGAACAGCCTGCTCGCGATTTATCGGAGTTGGGGCAGTAAAGATTGGATTCACCCCAGGATTCCGGGACGACGCGGGCGCGCTGCGAGCCGCTGCGGTAAGCGGCAGCAAGTTCGCCGGTCATGGAAAATTAACGCGGACGCGCGGAGAAAATCAGGGCAATGATTTGTTTTAACGCCCGCCCTCACCTGACAGTCTATGGGGTGTTCACCCCATAGACAAAGTGGCAACCACACACAACATTAAAGTTAATTAAACACCAATGTTTGTGGCGTAACACTATTCATGAAGCGAATCACTGTCTTGCTGGCGGACGACAACACGCTCGTGCGTAGGGATATTAGAAAGATTCTGGAATGCGAAGACGACCTTGAAGTGGTCGGCGAAGCGAAAAACGGCCATCAGGCGGTCGCCATGGTCAAAAAACTTCGTCCCGCATTGATTCTGATGGACCTTGCCATGCCGCTGCTCAATGGTTTGCAAGCGACGCGCCAGATTCTCAAAGCCGCCCCCGCCACCAAAGTGCTCATGCTTTCGGCGCACAGTGATGATGAATATGTCGAAGAGGCGGCCAACTCCGGCGCGATGGGCTATCTGATCAAACACACCGCCGTTGACAGTCTGTGCCAAGCGATTCGGGAAGTCCACAAGGGGAACACATTTTTGAGCCCGTCCATTCCCAAACGTCTTCACAAACGGTATCGGAAAAAGCAGACGGATTGAGTCGGATTCTCCCCGGGGAGCAACGGTGAGGGAGGACGTGCATCCAATCACGGCCGACGCCAGCAACCGCGCTCTTGTCGCGTCGAAGTGAAGCGAAGACGGACGACGTGCAACAGCAAACCCGTATCTCGTAGCACTTGCAATTGCTGACGGATTCCTGCCCCGTGTTATTTACGGGGTTATCTCGCACCTGCCGGCCTGCCCCGTGTTGTTATTTACGGGGCCCGCACCGTGTAACTCTGCTGTTTACGGGGTTGTCAGGGTGCAATTGCTCCAACTCGTGGGTGATTCAGGGAACCGCCAGCCGGTAGAATTGCAGCGGCCCGATGTTCCAGTTGGTGAAACTGAAATTGGTCCGGGTGTTGGCGACTTTTCCCAAGGTTGTCCAAGGTGACAAAAGGTTCGTCGCGCCCTGCACGGAGTAAGTCACATTCGTCAGTCCGGGCCATTGGAGGCTCTGGGTTGAATTGGACGCTTTGATTGAAAGTGAAGGCTGCGGCACACGGAAGACCGTCCATTCGAGCCGCACCACCGCATACTCCGGAATCGTGACCGGATTGTTCGTCAACTGCGATTGGATTTGGATGGCGCTGTTGGGCGGCGGCGCGTTGGTCGTGCTGGGATCGCTGCCGGTCACAAAGGTTTCCAAAAATTGATTCGTCACCGCGACGCCGTCCTGGATGATTTGTACCGGCGCGTTGGTGGCGCTTTTGTTCGTGAGCACGACGTAGCGTTTTCCATTGCCGCCCTGGTAGGCTTGCGCGTAAATCGCCGGAATCATTGTGATGTCATTGGTGTCAATGGGCACGGTCGGGCCGTTGGTGCCGACGGTGGTGGCATAGACCGCCGTGGACCGCGTCAACGCCCAATTCGCCACGGCTTGCCCGCAAACCTGGGCGCTCAAATAAAAACCGAACGGCAGCCCGGCGGTATTGGTTGAGCGCCCATCATTGTATGCAGTTGTGACGGCTTGATAATTGTTGTTGGTCTGGTCAATGCCGTTGGGATTGAGCAATTGATAGGGTCCGACAAAGCACATTTGCGTAATGGTGGACATGCGCAGGAGATACTCGGCGGCATAGATGCCGCCATAAAGCGTGGCTGTGGGCGGATACTGGCCACCCATGCCGTTGCCCCGGTTGGGGTTGTATTCTGTGATGAGAAAAGTCACGTTGCTGTTGTTATCAGGTATCAGGTAATCGAGCATGCGGCTGGTGGTGTTGCTGAACAGTTCCCAGTTGTCCACGGCCATCAAATCAGAGAAGGGCACGCCGTTCGTGGGCAGCGCGGGATAATGATGATACACCACCGCATCCCAGTATTTGTCGGAATAATTGGACAAGTCAACGTCCCAGGCGTTGGGTTCCGAATCGCCGGCGTCGTTGAAATAAATCGCCACCACCGCGTTGGAATCGGCGGCCTTGATGGCGTCCCGGTAGGGCTTCATCTGGGCGACATAATTCGTCGCGTCCAGAAAAAAGTCTTTGAGGGCGATACCGCTGAAGACATAAGGCTCGTTGCACAATTCCCACGCGGCCACTTGAATGTGATTGGTGAGGGCATACTCGGCAAAAGCGCCGGCGGAGTTTGTCGTGTCCGTGAAGCCGTTGATGCAAACGACGATCTTCGCGCCGCCCACGTTCGCGCACATCGCCGCGAAGTCGCTGAAAAGCGCGCCGCCCTTCCCGGGCAGGAGTTTCACCGTGTCGTTCAGGAGATTGGTTTCGGCCGGTGGAAATTCGGTGATCACATTCGTCATCGTCACCCCGTTCGTCCACTGAAAAGCGTCCTCCAGCGCGCCGCCCGGATAGCGCAGCCAGCCCGGAGAAAGTGTCGCGGTGATCTGCTGGAAATTGGTGTCGGAATACTCCACCGCGCTCGCCAGCATTTCGGTGCAGAAGCCGGCGAACCCCGGATTGAGCGGCGTGGCATTGGTCGTTGCAAACGAAACCGACACGACGGCTTGTGCCGTTGCTTCCGGTGGACAGAAGAGTCCCGCCAGGAACAACAGCCGCATGACGCTGATGGCAATCTTTGAGCGCAACACGAGCATAGCCCCAGCAATCCTGACGCCACAATCAGGCGATTTGTTACAATCCACCCATCCAATTCATTTGAAAATCATGCACTCCCAATCACGGCAAACGCCAGACACCACGCTCAATTGTGGGCGTCGAGGTCACGAGACGCTTTCTGGAAAATCACCTGCCCGTGTAAAAACCTACAGAAGCAAACGAAGGAAACGAGGCAGTGAAGGTGGTTTTCATCCTTTGTTTCCTCCGTTCCCTTCTGTAGCGCAGGAAATAAAAATTCGGCGTCCGGTCGGTCTGAATAGCCTCCATCCTGGCCTCGATTTGATTTTTGTTTTTACTTCAGCCTTCAGCCTTCAGCCTTCGACCTTCAGGATGGCGCCGCCGTTGATTTGATTGCCGATGCGCGATTGCAGGGAGCGCGTGCGTCTCGCGCGCGGCGGTCGGCGTCCCGCCGAACGCTCGGTGTATAAAATGTTCGCAACGGGACGTTGCCAACGGCGACCGGGACGGTCGCGCTCCCCAGCACGATGTTGAGCACGTCCAGCGTCCGGGCGCTCAAACCTTCTTTGCCGCTGCCAGCGCCAAAACCTTGAAAGGATTGTTTCGCTTCGGCTGCACATTCGGCACGGACGGCCCTTGCGCTTGGGCAAAGGCGACCCGGGAACGCAGCAGCAGGGTGAAGCAGCACAAATCGGCGAGCGGCAACACCACATTGAAGTTTTTGCCCATGTAACGGTGGTGCAACAGATGGTGCCCGTTCAAGCGGAAGAAGATGCCAGAACGCTCCACGTGCCGTTTCTTCGGCAGATGCATGCACCAATGCAGGTATTCATAAGCCGTAAAATACAGCGTGCAGGCCACCGCCGCGCCGCACAAAATCCCCCACTTGTGCAGCAGCAGGGCCGGAATCAAAAACGGCAACTGGCACAAGGCCACGATGGCCGGCCCGCTCCACCACGCCATGGGAATGGTCTTTTTGTCCCGTTCATTCACGAGATGGTAGGTGTGGTCCGCCTTGAAAATCCGGTGATGCACCAGCGCGTGCCGTTCAAACGGATACCGGAACCACCTGACGGGGCGGTGCATGAAATAACGGTGCAGCGTCCATTCGAAGAAGGAGCCGAACATGACTCCGGCAACAACTCCAATGGCACACCAAAAAAAGAACATGGTCATAAACAATTTCCTGCTTTGAAGATTGAAGGAGGACTTTCCGACAGTCGTTCAAGAAATGATGAAATGGGCTCCATCCCGTAATGAAAGCCAGTTTCATTCTGATAACCGAAGGGTATCCGGACTTCGATGCTGGCCCATAACTTGGTGATTATCCCCGATAACTCACCGGGCCGAACCCCGTCCGCAGATTTTTGGCTGTTAGCCATGCTCGAGGATAACCCGGCAAGCCGCCCGGGCGATATGGGGTGTTCTACGTATATTAGAGTTACACATCGCGTCGTCGCAAAACATGCAGGCTTTTTATTTAACCGCAGCCTGTCGCGCCGCAGCGTAGCGAAGGAGGAAGATGCAAGGAAAAATCCCGAAAGGATACTCACGGCAGACGCCAGAGGCCGGGGCCTTGTCGCGGCGAATCCCGCAATGCGGGAGAAGACGGACGACGCACTGCAAATCCTCCATCGCGCCGAAATGAAATGAAGGCGGACGTCGCGCAAGATCCCACATTGCGGGACTGCTGGCGGATTTGGACTCGCTCGCGCCATGGGGTGTTTACCTTATTGCCCGCCAGCCAGAATCGGTTAATTTAGCAGCATGAAAACAAATCAACTCCGCTGGACGCTCCGGCTGCTGTTATTAAATGTGACCTTTGTGGTTTTAGCCGCTGGGTGCGCCACACACAATGAGAGATCCTACAATCAGGATTTTAATCAAAACCTTCCAACCTCACCCAAATATACCATTGAGAATGTTGATGACACACATTTTCAAGTTACAGTCCATCAAGGTTCTCCTTTGCCGGGAACGCAGCGCGTCATTTATGTGAAAGAAGTGGCCTCAACTGTTGCTGGAACCGAAGCCAAACGCAGGGGCTGGCAAAACTGGAATCTTGATTATATTCAAGAACGCGATCAGGGGTGGATGCACATTGTTATAGCCGATGTCACCCGTAAAAACGCTGTCGCAATGACACCCGGCTCAACCCAATAACAATCCATAAATTTCGCCGATTCGCTTTACGGCAGGCGCCAGATGCCGCGCTCGACGTGCAGCAGCAAACCCGCGTCGCGCAAGATCCCGCATTGCGGGACTGCTGGCGGATTCCTGCCCCGTGTAACTCTGTTATTTACGGGGTTATCGGGATGGAGTTTTTCCAGTTCGTGCTCAAAAGCATAAACGTCAGCGGTCGTGAATTCCCCGGAAGGGCGAGTTACACGAGTCCCTGACTGACCGGAAAAGTTTCGGGCTCACGGATCTCGCCCCTCCGAAACCAGCCGTCGCAAAATGTTCAGCACGTCCAATGTCCAGCCGCACTTTCTCCCTTGAATTCAATTTCGCCAATCTTACGTCTGTGTTAGGGCGCGCTGGAAGAAGACCAAAGCCGCAGGGAAGAAGACGTCGTAGGTGGTAGGCTGCCCATTTCTCACCACACACGAATACCGAAAAGTTCGCAGCATCTTTTTGTTCTGGGAGCACCTTTGCCCAGCGATTTTCTGGATGCAGGCCTCTCCCAATCTGGGCAGAACAATATGCCCACGAGGCCCAGCGTTATTTCAAGAATTAATGGCATCGGCTGTTTCCAATCTGGAACAGTTCTTGGCTGTTCACTACATGACCATAGCTGGAAAACAGCGCTCGCGCTATGGGGTGTTCACCCCATATTACGTGCTCGGAGCGACCGATAAACGAGGCCACGCTTCCTCCACCGTGACACGATTCCGGATCTCTTTGCGGATTTCGATGTTTAACCACGCTTCGAAAAGAATCCGGTTCAACGCGAGGTTGCAGCCAATCCAACCGGCACGGCGGGCCGTTGGTGGTAGGGCCGCGCTGCTGCGCACTAGTGTCCAGCTATTAACAGTTCAGCGGGAGAAGGTTCTGAGATAGTTCGTCTGCGGTGTTTTGATCTGAGCAAAGGGGTTGTGGGGCAAGGAGTTGTTCCAGAGGCATTTGCTCGAAAATGCTGACACTGACGATCTGCAGAATTTCATTCAAACTTTTCTGGATTTTGAGACGCTTTCTTACGATGGCAACCATCAAGTACGCACAGATGGCCGACCACATTTGAGAGCGTACGGCGTTGTCGGAGCGACCGTAGAAACTGCGCAGTCGCAAGTGTTGCTTGATCCATTTGAAGAACAACTCCACCTGCCATCGGTTGTGATACAGATTGGCAATCGTCAGAGCCGGCACATCAAAGTGGTTGGTGAGCAAAACCAATCTGATTTGGTTTTCAGAGTCGCAGAACACAATCCTGCGCAGGTATTGCGGGTATGATTTGACGGACCAGTTGCTGGTCAGGGAAATGGTCTGATCGCATCGCAGACCTGTGCCTTTGTCCACGGGCCGACTGGAGATCACTCTGAATTTGACGTCGCGCCTGTTGCGTACGACAAAAAAGGCTCCAGCTTGATGCAACCGAAACAGGCGCATAAAGTCCAGGTATCCACGATCCATAACATAGTAGGCCCCGGCAATGGCCGGGATTTGATCCAAAACTTTCATGTCGGGAAAATCGGCCTCCGTCAGCGCGGCCCAAGCAGGCAGATTGCCCTGTAAAGACAGCATCAAATGCAACTTCATCGCCGCGTGCCTGGAGCGCGCGTAATAGGCCCAGGGAAACAGATCCAGGCTCAGAGCGATGATGGATGAATCCAGCGCGAAGGCGACATTGGGCAAGTCCGGGTCCGGCTGATCGCCTTGGTAAAGCCGACTGGCTCGACGCATGAGGATTTGGGCTGCCGCCCAAAACACGCGCCAGTCTCGATGATGGTTGGCATAGGCCAGATTGGTGCGCGTGATCCTTCCACGAAAACCCAAATGGTAAATCAACGACCGCTTGGCTCCCAGACAGCAGATGATATCTCTGAGGCTTTCGCGACAGGTCAGTTGGCCGAAGATCTGAGCCAGGAACTGATCGTAAGCACTGAGTCCACGCGGCGGACGTTCCAGTGGGAACTGCTCCGCGCACCGCGAAAACTCCGATCGATATAGCGTGGCAATGATTTGTGAGAAGACGGTGCTGGACGCTTGCATGCGCCAGCTTGTGTCCAAGTTGGGGACTTGCTAGACGCAAATGCGCCGAAGGTAGCTGCTGAGGAACCCTAAAACATCCCACTCCAACGCCCATGTTCGTAACAATCCCCACGTTCACGATCTTCAACAAAATTAAGGTTGTCGTGCGGCTCTGCGGTCAATTAGCTGGACACGAGTGCG
>Ga0187856_1003830_pt1 | contig 10276 bp, 8 predicted proteins | sample June2016WEW_8_40_FD_132443 | JGI IMG/M metagenome (GOLD analysis project Ga0187856, IMG submission 132443) | Peatland microbial communities from SPRUCE experiment site at the Marcell Experimental Forest, Minnesota, USA - June2016WEW_8_40 | ecosystem: Environmental > Terrestrial > Soil > Wetlands...
CCACGCTGGCATCCCGTGTCGATCTCCGGCTACCACATCCGCGAGGCAGGCTCGACCGCCGTACAAGAACTCGCATTCACGATTGCCGACGGCATCTGCTACGTCGATGAGGCAATCAAGCGGGGGCTCGGCATCGATGAGTTCGCGCAGCGGCTGTCGTTCTTCTGGAATCTGCACAACGACTTTCTCGAAGAGATCGCCAAGCTCCGCGCCGCGCGCCGGATGTGGGCGCGAATCATGAAGGACCGTTTCGGCGCGATGAATCCGAAATCGATGATGCTGCGCACGCATGCGCAAACCGCGGGCGCGTCGCTGACCGCGCAGCAGCCGACCAATAACGTGGTTCGCGTGGCAATTCAGGCGCTGGCAGGAGTGCTCGGCGGAGTCCAGTCGCTGCACACCAATTCGATGGACGAGACGCTCGCGCTGCCCACCGAACAGGCCGTGATGGTCGCGCTGCGCACGCAACAAGTCATCGCCGAAGAGACTGGCGTGACCAATACGATCGATCCATTCGGCGGCAGCTACGCGGTCGAGGCGCTGACGGACAGGATGGAACGCGAGGCGAACGATTATATCCGGCGCATCGACGAGATGGGCGGGATGGTCAAGGCAATCGAGACGGGCTATCCCCAGCGCGAGATCGCGGAGGCCGCGTTTCACTTTCAGCGCCAGCTGGAGCAGGGAATCAAGACGGTGGTCGGGGTGAACAAGTATTCAATTCCCGAGGAAATTCCGATCGCGACGCTGAAGATCGACGCCGGGATCGAAGAGCGGCAGATTCAGCGCGTGCGCAAGGTCAAGCGCGAGCGAAACTCGGCCGCCGTCAGGGAAGCGCTGGCCCGCGTCGCCGAGGCGTGCCGCTCCGGCGAGAACCTGATGGAACCGATTTGCGAGGCGGTGCGCCGCGACGCGACCGTCGGCGAGGTCTCCGATATCTTTCGCGCCGAGTTCGGCGTGTACAAAGACCCAGGCTGGATTTAGGCGATGGCGGACAAGAGACTCAGAATTCTGGTCGCAAAGCCGGGACTCGACGGTCACGATCGAGGCGCGAAGATTATCGCGCGCGCGCTGCGCGACGGCGGCTTCGAGGTCATCTATACGGGGCTTCATCAGACGCCCGAAATGATCGCGGAGGCCGCCGTGCAGGAAGACGCCGACGCGGTCGGGCTGAGCGTACTTTCGGGCGCGCATATGACGCTGTTCCCCGAAGTGATGCGCCTGCTGAAGGAGCGCGGCGCCGGCGAGATCGCGGTTTTCGGTGGCGGGATTATTCCTGACGACGACGCCGTCAAGCTCAGGCAGATGGGCGTCCGCCAAATCTTCACCCCCGGCGCGTCAACTGAAGACATCGTCAAGTGGGTGCGCGAGAATGTCACCCCTCGCAGTTGAGTTGCCATGAACTTCGATCTTACCGAAGAGCAGCGGCGCATCCGCGAAACGTTGACCGACTTCGCCGAGCGCGAAATCAAGCCGCATTCGACCAAGTGGGACAAGGAGGAGACCTTCCCACGGCACATCGTCGAGCAGCTCGGCCGGCTCGGCTTTCTCGGCGTCGCATTCCCGGAAAAATTCGGCGGCGGCGGCGCGGACACCCTCTCTCAGGTACTCGTTGTCGAAGGGCTCTCGCGTTACGACGCGTCGATCGGCCTGACGTGCGCCGCGCATATGTCGCTCGCGACAGGGCACATCGCCGGTTTCGCATCCGACCAGCAGCGCGAGCATTACGTACCCGCGATGCTCCAGGCCAGGAAGATCGGCGCGTGGTGCCTGACCGAGCCGAGCTCCGGTTCGGACGCGGCCGCGATGCGCACGAAGGCCACGCGGGCCGGCGACAACTATTCGATCACCGGCTCCAAGATGTTTATAACCAACGGCACGGTTGCCGACGTATATGTCGTGATGGCGATTACCGACAATTCGCGGGGACGCGACGGCGTGTCGGCATTCATCGTCGATCGCGGCACGGCGGGCCTCTCGAACGGAAAGAAAATCGAAAAGCTGGGATTGCGCGCCTCCGATACCGCCGAAGTTATCTTCGACAACGTCACCGTGCCGGCGCGCAACCTCGTCGGCGAACTCGGCGCCGGGTACAGACAGACGCTCAAGGTGCTCGAAGCCGGGCGAATCGGAATCGCCGGATTCGCGGCGGGAATCGCGCGCGGCGGATTCGAGGAAGCCCGCGCATACGCGCTCGAACGCGGCCAGTTCGGCAAGAAAATTGCCGAGTTCCAGGCGATCCAGTGGATGTTCGCCGACATGGCGACCAGAATCGACGCCTCGTGGGTGCTCATCTGCCGCGCCGCCGCACTCAAGGATGTGGGCAGGCCGTTCGCGCGCGAGGCCGCGATGGCAAAGCTGTTTGCGTCGGAAACCGCGATGTGGTCAACGATCAAAGCCGTGCAGATCCACGGCGGCTACGGCTACGTCACCGATTTCCCGGTCGAGCGCTACATGCGCGACGCCAAGCTCTCGGAAATCGGCGAGGGCACCAGCGAAGTGCAGCGGATGATCATCGCCAAGTCGCTGCTGCGCGAAGGCTACCTGCCCGCTTGACCGCTCGCTTGGACTGCTTGCCGGAAGCGGCGCAGTCAATCTTCCAGCAGATCTTCCTGAATGATGGCGAGTTCGCCGGGCGCGAGGCCGATTACCTCGCGCATGAAACCTTCGATACCGCCGTTCTCGTCGATGAGTTCGAAGACCGGATCGAGTTGCTCGGCTGTGAGCGGAAGCTTGGGATAGACCAGGTTGCTTTCGAGAAAGTCGGCGACGATTCGATTGCGATCGACCCCGAGCATCGACAGCAGCATCGCGGCGCCGACCCCGGTGCGGTCGCGGCCGGCGGAGCAATGGAAGAGCAGGGGGTAAACGTCGCGCTCGGCGAGCAGTTTGAAGAAGCGGCGCCAGTCGCGCCGAAAGTGCATCACGAGCGCCAGATGATCGCGGCCGGATTGCGCGGCAATTTCCGTGTAGCCCTCGTCGTTGAACCATTCGTCGCCCATCGGGATGTGCTCCCATCGCACGCCGCGGCGCGAGGCGGGCTCGGGCGCGCCCATATGTTTCACTTCGGCGCGGCTCTGGAGAGTGACGAGGGTGCGGAGCTTGAGCCGGCTGATGGGGCTTTCAGGTGGAACTTCGGCGAGATGGGATGAGCGGAATATGCGGCTGGCGCGGACGCGACGGCTATTGGCGGCGGGATGGCCACCGAGGTCGCGGAAATTTTGCGCGGCGTAGGTGCGCAGCAGGTCGAAGTCGATGACGACGCGCGGCTCTTCGGCCACGCCTTCGGTCTTGTTCTTGTTTTTCGGCAAGGGATTAGCCGTGCGCGTCTCTCTCCGGCAAGTTTAACAGGGCGAGCGGGGCCGACAAAATGCGAACCCGCCGACGGAATCAGGCGGGGATTTCGGCGGCGGTTTGCGACAGATAGGCCCCGTACTCCGGGTTGGTCGCGAGCAGGTGTGCATGCGTCCCGGAGGCGGCGATCGTTCCGCCGTGAATGAAGAAGACGCGGTCGCAGGCGACGAGGATGTCGGGGCGATGGGCGACGATGATGACGATTCGATCGCGAGCGAGGTGAGCCAGCGTTCTTATGAGATCGGATTCCGAGCCGGGATCGAGTGGCGCGGCCGGTTCGTCGAGGACGATTATTTCCGGCCGTCGAAGCAGGGCGCGCGCGATGGCGATTCGCTGTTTCTGTCCGACCGAGAGGCGCGCGCCACGCCGCCCGAGCATCGTCGAGTATCCGTCGGGGAGCCGATCGATAAATTCCGCCGCCCCCGCCATCGCGGCCGCTTCGCGAACGTCGGCCTTTGACGCGCCGGCGTTTCCGTAGCGGATGTTGTCCTCGATCGAAAGCGAGAACAGCGATTCATTCTGAAATACGAATCCGACGCGCGCGCGAATCGAGTCGGGCGCGACGGCGCGCGAATCGACGCCGTCGAAGGCGATCGTTCCCGCCGACGGTTCGAGAAAACGCGGGATCGAGCAGATGAGCGTAGTCTTGCCGCATCCGCTCGGTCCCGCCAGCGCAACCATCTGGCCGGCGCGCATCGACATCGTGACTCCGCTGAGCACGGTGGCAGCGCCGTAGCCCAAAGCGACGCCGCTGAATTCCAAGTTGCCGACGCGTCCGCCGAGTCCGTCGTGGCGTGCGTCGCCGACCGGCTCAGCGAGGTTATCGAGTACGCTATGCACGCGCCGGAGTCCCGCGACCGACGCCTGCACCGAGGCCCACGTGTTGCCGATGATGGCCATCGGATTCGCCAGCATCGTTCCGTAGCTCGCGAGCAGGACGATATCGCCGAGCGTCATCCGGCCCGCAATCACCTGCATCATGAGATAGTAGAGGCAGTATCCGATCAGCACGCTACAGAAGGGAGCGAGCACGATCGCGAGCGCGAACACGATCGCGAGCATTCGGAGAGTCGCGCGATAGGACTCCCAGCTGGCGGCGTTGACGGCGGCAGTCTCGCGGCTTTCCTGTCCGAATGCCTTGATGAGCAAGACCTGCGCGACGCGCTCCTCGAACGCCGCCATCACGTTGCTGCCGCTTTCGCGCATCGACTGGCTCCGGGTGCGCAGCGCGCGTCCAAAGAGGCTGCTGCCGATGGCGACCACGGGCAGAAAGAGAATCGCGGCGACAACGATCACGGGCTGGTTGCTGAAATGTACGGAGAGCACGACCAGCGCCATCGCGAACATCACCAGCGACATGATCGGCGCCAGCACGCCGCTATAAAATACCGGGCCGATCGACGCGCTGTCGTACATCACGCGGAAAACGGCGTCGCCAATTTTCTGATCGGCGTAAAGCGCCAGCGGCGAGCGCAAAAATCGCTCATAGACCGCGATGCGCACGGACTGGTTCATCCGCTGCGTGAGATCGATCGTGACGCGCGCCTCCAGGTAGCCGAACAAACCGTTCCACAGGCTGCCGCCGTCGTTGGCGTCGTTGGCGGTGAGGCCGGCCTGGTCGAGTCCGCCGCTCGCCACGTTGGTGCCGAGCGACTGCGCGTTCCCGGCGGCCATCCCGATCAGGATCACGGCCAGCGCCAGAAACATCGTGACGGCGACCAGCAGGGAGGTCCGGCCGGCGCCGGCGATCGGAGTCAGAATGGCGGCTGGAATGCCGGTCAGCGGGTGGCCGTCGATCACGTTGTCGATGACGATTTTCAGCGGCCACGGCGTCATCAGAAAGAAGGTCAGCGAGATGAAAACCAGCGCGCACTTGATCGCGAGAAGCCGGCGATGGCGGCTGATAAACGGCCAGCTCTTGACGAGCAAGCGCCAGGCCTCGCGCCAGGTGAGCGGAGCCTGTTCGCCGGCGTAGAGAAGATTCGCGCGCGGGTCGCGCTGCGAAACGGCGTCAGGCATTGCTCACCTCGCGGACTGGGCCGTCGTCGAGGGCGGATCCGTCGGCGGCAACGAGCCGACCGGCGGCAAGCCTAAAAATTCGGTCGGCGCGAGACGCGGTGGTCCGGCGATGCGTTGCGATAATCGCCATGCGCCGTTTGGGAGCCTCGTTCACCCAATCGCGCACGCCGCGCATCACGGCGTCTTCGGTCGCAACATCCAGGGCCGAGGTCGGTTCGTCGAGCAACAGAATCGGCGCGTCGCGTAAAATCGCGCGTGCAAGGCCGAGCCGCTGCGCCTGCCCGGCCGAAAGCTTCGAGCCCTTCTCGCCGAGCATGGTGTCGAGGCCGGCCGGCAGAGAACGAACGAAGTCACCGAGGCTTGCGCGGTGAATCGCTTCGGCAACTTCGGCGGTCGATGCGTTCGGGCGCCCGTAGGCGACGTTGTCGCGAAGGGTCGCCGTGAAGAGCGGATTTTCCTGCAGCGCAACGGAAAGCATGCCGCGCCACGCCGGAAGATCGAAGTCGCGAATCGGTTCGGCGTCGAGCCGGACGTTGCCCGCCGTCGGATCGAAAAATCTCACGATGAGCGAGATGATCGTGCTCTTGCCGGAGCCGCTGGGGCCGGCGATCGCGGTGATTTGCCCGACGCGAGCCTCGAGATTCACGCCGGTGAGGACGGGGGTGCGCGGGTCGTAGCCGAACGTCACGTGGTCGAAGGCCAGAACCGCCGCGGTTTTTGGCGGGATTCCACGGCCGCTGCTGACGCCTTGCTCCGTCGTTTGGCGCAGCATCTCGAGCACGCGCGATATTGCGACGACCACGTCCTGCATGCTGCCCCACAAGTTGGTGAGATTTCGCGCGCGGGCACTGACGCTGCCAAACAGCGCGAGCGAACCCTGGAACAGTCCAAGCGAGACGGCCGCGCGTGCGAAGCCGGCGGTTCCACCCGCCATCACTTCCGTGGCGCCGACGTACAGCGCCGCAACGTAAGCGAGACCGCGAACGGTGTTGGTCATGACACGGTAGCGCGCGAGCATCAGGCGCGCGCGGCGGGCGGCAATGAATGCGTCCCAATTGTCGCGCGCGTAGATTTGCGCCTCGCGAGCCTCGGCGCCGAAGGCTTTGACAGTTTTGATCGACGCGAGGGTTTCTTCGATCCGCGTTGTCGCGCGCGCCATCGTCTCGCGCTCACGAATGAAAGCGCTGCGCATCGAATCGCCGAACATCCACGCCAGTATGAGGTTCGCGGGCATCAGCAGAGCGGCGATCAGCGCCATCCGGTAGTCGTACCAGACCAGGTAGAGGATCGAGGCCGCGGCGACGGGAATGAAAATCAGCGGCTGAACGATCAAGCCGTTGATGACATTCGGAATCGCGGCGGAGTCCTGGAACATCCGGAAAATCGCGTCGCCGATCTTCTCCTCGGAATGAAAGCGCACGCTCAGTTCCTGCATGCGGGTGTAGAGATTGACGCGGAAGAGATTGCTGATGCGCTGTAAAATCCACACCCCGTAACCGAGAATGAATGCGCCTGCGATCAGGATGACAATCGACGCAATCCCGCCGACGACGCACGCATGAATCAGGACGATCCGCCGGTCTGAATGCAACGGCACGTGGAGCATCCACGCCTGCGCGGGCGTCAAGGCGCCGCCATGACCGACTACGTCGAAGAAAACGCGCGTGAGGTTGAGCGCAAGGAGTCCGCCGAGCAGCAGCGGCAGCGTCGCCAGGAATAGATACAGGAGATGGCGGCGATAGGGCCGGATAAACGGCCACGCACGCGCGACCAAGCGGAACACGTCGCGGGAACGCAGCCGGCGAGCGTCGGGGAACTCGCTTGCAGCCGGAGGCGCAGCGATGGTCGATTCAGCGTTCAAACAGATCGTAGTCTTATGACTCCTCTGTGTGCGGAAGGTTGGGAGTTTCGCAGGATCATAACGGCCCGCGAAGCGGCGGGTAAAGGTGCGGGCGTGGCCGGCGAAGACTGTTTGATGGTAACTTCGCGGGGCCGGTGCGCGATTGCTTGAATTCGTCACAGCGCACGGAAAAGGAGCGCATCATGCCCGCGTTAATCTTCGAAAAACGAAATCACGTCGCCTATCTCACCCTCAACCGGCCCGAGGTCCACAATTCGCTGAATCCCGAAATGCTCGTGAGCCTTGCTGCTGCGTGGAAGGAGATCGACAGCGACGACGCAATCCGGGCGACGATCGTGACCGGCGCAGGCAAGGTCGCGTTCTCGGCCGGCGCCGATCTGGGGCGCTTGATTCCGCTGCTCACCGGCGCGCGAAAGCCGGAGGACGAGTGGGACAGCAAGCTGCTCGCGGATCGCAAGCTCGGCGACATCGCGTTGCTGCGCGGCTACGACATGGACAAGCCGGTAATTTCCGCGGTCAACGGGTTTTGCATCGCGGGCGGAATGGAATTGATCCAGGCAACCGACCTTCGAGTCGCGTCGGAGAACGCGAGCTTCGGGCTGCAGGAAGTGAAATGGGCGATCATCCCGGCCGCCGGCTCGCTGGCGCGGCTGCAACGCCAGATTCCGTACTGCAAGGCGATGGAGATTCTGCTGACCGGCAACCGGATCGATGCGCAGGAGGCGTGGCGCCTGGGCCTGGTCAACTACGTCGTGCCGCAGGAAAAACTGATCGCGAAGGCCGACGAACTCGCGGCGACAATCGCGCAGAACGGGCCGCTGGCGGTGCGGAAGATCAAAGAGGCGGTGCGGCGATGCTCGGGCCGTCCCTACGAGGAGGCCTTCAAAATCGAGAACGAAATTGCACGCGAAGTGATGAGGTCCGAGGACGCGAAGGAAGGTCCGCGCTCGTTCATGGAGAAGCGAAAGCCAAACTACAAGGGAAAGTAGATGGCGTCAGGCGCTTAAGCTCCCGCCAGCGCGCGCATCGTGTTGGGATAATCGCGCGACGCGGTGGCGGCCGGTCCGATCGGAAACACCACGGGATGCGTCACGCCGGCGGCGCGGAATCGCGCGACGAAATCGCGGCCGGCTTCGGCGTTGCCAAACACCGCGATCTTGCGGCACGACTCCTCCGTAATGGCTCTGGGAGCCTCCTCGCGCTTGCCTTCCCGCCAAAGCCGGCGCACCTCGTCGAACTGCGCCGCGAGTCCGTAGCGCGCGAACATCTTGTTGTAGCTGTCCACGAATGCGTAACCGGCCAGCTCGCGCCGGAACGAATCGACGGCTCTATCCTCTTCCTCCGTGATGCACATGCGGACATAGATGCCTACGTCAACGGCGGACGGCTCGCGCCCCGCGGCCCGGGCGCCCTCATGGATATGATTCACCATCGGCGCGATTGCCTCGGGCGGCGAGTAGTTCATCAAGACACCGTCGGCAACTTCGCCGGCGAGCCGAAGCATCGGGGCATTGAGGGCCGCCAGATAGATCTTCGGCGGATGCGGCGCGGTGATACGCATACTGAGGCGGAAATCAGACTTGTACACTTCGCCCTGGAACTTCGAGCGGCCCTCGGTGAACAACTGGCGCATGATCGAGACGCATTCGCGCATCGCGGTGACCGGCTTGCGATACGACGCGCCGTGCCATCGTTCGACTATTACCGGGCTCGACACGCCCAGACCCGCGATGACGCGGCCGCCGGATAGCTCGTTGATCGTCAGGAATCCCATCGCCATCGCGCCCGGCGTGCGAATCTGAATAGGTACGACGCCGGTGGCCAGTTCAGCTTTGCGCGTGTTGGCCGCAAGCGCGGCGAGACTGACGAACGCGTCGGGTCCGCTGACCTCCGCAATCCACAGGGAAGTGTAGCCGAGGTCCTCGGCCTCGCGGATGAGTGCGAGGCGGTCGGCGAACGCGCCGGCGTCGATCGAGGTTTGAAGTCCAAGTTTTTGGTTTGATGCCATTTGAAATTCCGTGCGAGTTTGATTTGCGCAGATTGTGCGGCTATTCGATTATTGCTGCAAGGCAAGATTTCGGGATTTTTCCTTCGGTCAGAAGGCATAGTCCAACGAGGAGTGTTGAACGATGGCTTACTTCGATTCCAAAGGCGTGCAGATTTATTTCGAGGAACACGGTATCGGCGAGCCGGTTGTGCTGGTGCACGGCTTCGCGTCGCGCGCGGAGCATAACTGGGGCGCGACGAATTGGTTCACTACGCTTGCACCGCATTACCGTGTCGTCGCGCTGGATTGCCGCGGCCACGGCAAAAGCGGCAAACCGCACGATTCGGCGGCGTACGGCGGCGAGATTATGGGCGAGGATGTGATCGGGCTGATGGACCATCTGGGAATCAAGCGCACTCTCATTATGGGCTATTCGATGGGCGGGCGAATCGTGACGGGCCTGCTGATGTCGCATCCGGAGCGTTTGCGCGCGGCCGTGCTCGGCGGAATCGGTGTGGTGTCGGCGACGTCCGCATCTTTCAGCCGCAAACCGATCGTCGATGCGCTGCTAGCCGAAAATATTTCAGGAGTTACGGATCAGCGGGCAAAGGAGTTTCGCCAATTCGCGGAGAGCACCGGCAACGACTTGAAGGCATTGGCTGTGTGCATGGGTGCCGCTCGCGACGATTTTACGGCTGAGCATATAGCGGCGAAACAAATTCGCGTGCCGGTCATGATCGTGATCGGGACCAAGGACCTGCTGGTCGGTAATCCCACACTGCTGCGCGATTCAATTGCGGGCAGCAAACTTGTGATGCTCGAAGGACGCGATCATTTGAGCGCTCCCGGCGATCAACATTACAAGGAGGCGGTGCTGGAATTTTTCCAGTCCGCGCCGGCGTGAGCGGCTATGTCAATCCGTCAGCTGATTCGCGGGGCGTCGAGCGTGCCGGTCAATCGATAGGGCTGCGGGCCGGGGGGATGCGGCAATAGCGCGAGCAGGAGCGCCAACTGCGAGGCGGCGGCGGGAGCCGGGGAGAGAGTGAATTCGATCG
>Ga0187856_1003838_pt1 | contig 10256 bp, 9 predicted proteins | sample June2016WEW_8_40_FD_132443 | JGI IMG/M metagenome (GOLD analysis project Ga0187856, IMG submission 132443) | Peatland microbial communities from SPRUCE experiment site at the Marcell Experimental Forest, Minnesota, USA - June2016WEW_8_40 | ecosystem: Environmental > Terrestrial > Soil > Wetlands...
CTCGTACCGCCGCTCGAGAACGGCCACCTTCAGCCCCGCTTTCACGAGATAGCCGGCCGCGGTCAGCCCGTTTGGCCCGGCCCCGATAATGATTCCGTCAAACTCCATCATGAGCGCCTCCTTGTAGTTCATATTCAATGAAGCTGGCATCCGGCTTCAAAGGACCGGAAGCCGTTCTTCTCGTTACCGCAACGGAGTCCCAACCTCGTACACCGCAAAACATAGAGTACTATATTGCATATTGTCTGCCATTTTCAATAGACGTAGCAAGACAAAATATTTTATGGGCCTATAAAAATTTTTATACAAAGGTTTTATACGCATCCTCCCGGCACTTTCCTTTCCACTCGTCACTCGGCACTTTTGCATAGCGACGAGGGACCCCGCAAAAAAACTTTATTCGATGCCGTTGACAAGTCGATTCATTTGTTTTACTAGTACAGGTATGCGTCAGAAGCTGTGAAAAAATGCCAGTTAGTCCTTTTCTCACATGAGGAGCGAGAGGTCATGACCGCTGAGGAGAGAAAGGCCGTCATCTCATTCTTGAAAAAAGACGAGATCAAGAATATCAATATGCTCAATTTTATGGAGAGCTATCCGGTCATGAGCCTCGAACGGATAGGCAATTCAGTGCTGTTGCGGGGAGTGAGCGACTGCCAGTGGGTCTATGTCAGCAGCCCCGATGAGGGGGAGCTGAAAAATGTTGCGGAAAAGCTCACGGAAGAGGACAGGGCCTTCGCCGCCATGGAGGAGTGGATGCTTCCCGTACTCTTCCCGGGCAGAGCGTTCTCGTGGGAGCTCTCTATGACGAGGCTCGTGCTGCCCGACCATGTTGCCTTCCCGAAAGCCCTTCTCTCTCCTCTCACTCCGCTGTCACCCGACGATGCAGAGTACATATTCGAGCATTCGATATATCAAAACGTGACGAGACCCGACTACATCCGGGAGCGCATTCAGGCCGGTCCCAGCGCCGGTATCCGTGAGTCGGGAAAGCTCGCGGCATGGCTCATGACCCAGGATGACGGCTCTATCGGCGTATTGCACGTGCTCGATGACTATAGAGGAAGGGGCTATGCGTACGACTTAACCGTCTATCTGATCACCGGGCTGCGTGAGCAGGGGCGGATCCCCTTCGTCCAGGTCGAAGATACGAACACGAAGTCGATGAACCTGGCCCTGAAGCTGGGCTTTAGGAAAGATCGAAGGATTCACTGGTTCAAGGTCACGCCGGAAGACATGTCAGCCGACCCAGGGGACTATTGCTGAGGCCCCCACCTTGCAGCAGGGCAAGAAAAGGGCTATATTGCGACAATGAAGAAAACCGTTTTTCTCTGCCTTGCCCTTTGTCTCGCCTTCTGGCTCGTCCTGCCCGGAAGCGGTGCAGGTGCTGAAGAGAAGGGAGCCCTCACGCCGCTGCCCGGTGATGTGCGGATCGAACCGCCGGCGCCGGGGATAGCCCCGGCGGTCGCGGGCCTGTCGGGTATCTGGCAGGGCGATCTCGAGGTGTGTTGAGGCACCTACCAGTCAACTACGGTCGTAGTTGAGAAACTGAGCAGCGAGGGGGTCGAGGCCATATACTCCTGGGGGGCGTTGCATAAAGACAAGTATCAAGACAATCCCGGCTGGCAGAGGGTCAAGGGCGCCATCGACGGCAAGAAGATCGTCCTCACATTCGGTGTACCGCCTGATACGACGATCATAGTTCTCGACCCTCGCAAGGAAAACACCATATTCGTGCAACGGACGGAGAATGGTAAAACTCGTCAGGGATGGCTCGACAGGGCTGAGCTGAGATAGGTTGAGAGCCGAAAGGTATAAATGGCTGGTGCTCCTCGCCGTATCGGTGGGCAGCTTTGTCGCGACCCTCGACATAAGCGTGCTCACCGTGTGCCTGCCTGCGCTGGCCGCCGCCTTTAAAACGGACTCCTCGGTCATCGGCTGGGTGAGCGTGGTGTACCTCCTCACGAGCCAGAGCCTGATGTTCAGCCTTGCGAGAATAGGGGACGCCCGCGGTCGGAAGATGGTATACATGCTCGGCCTCGCGCTCTACACGGCCGGCCTCATCCTCTGCTCCCTTTCCCTGAATATCCCCCATTTGATAGTATCGCGGGCCATTCAGGGGGTCGGGGCCGCGAGTATCATATCCCTCAGCACGGCAATCGCCGTAGCCGTCTTCCCCGAGGACGAGCGGGGCAAGGCGCTGGGGATACTCGCAAGCGTCGATGCCGTGGGCCTGATAGCCGGACCGATCATAGGCGGCACGGCGCTGGATATGCTCGGCTGGAGAGCCGTCTTCTTCTCCAGAGTGCCCGTCGCCCTCGCCGCCATGCTCTTGACCTGGTTCATCGTGAGAGAGCAGAAGGACCCGGTCCCCCGCTTTCACTTCGACTTCGGCGGGGCGATCAGCCTCTTCGGTTGTCTCACCGCAGCCCTGCTTTTCCTCAATCTCGCGGGTAGATGGAGCCTTTTCTCGCCCCCGAGCCTTGCGCTTTTCGCCTCGGCACTGGTAATGCTCGCCATATTTCTCCGCTTCGAGAAAAAGAGCGCTCAGCCTATCGTCGAGCTCGCCCTCTTCAGGAACCCCGCACTCACGGGCGCCGCTCTCACCAGTGGTATTCACGCCTCCGTCGTGGTGGGCTCAGTCTTCCTGCTGCCTTTCTATCTGACCGGGGCCTTGGGCTATTCCGCGTCGATGGTCGGTCTCTTTTTCTCCATGCTCCCCGTTCCCTTTCTGTTGCTCTCCCCCCTGGCGGGCAGAATGTCGGACATGATAGGTCCGAAATTCCTGTCGGCCCTCGGCGTGGCCCTTGCCTGCGTGGCCCTTTTCTTCCTTGGCCGGCTGGGCAATGGACCGACGCCCCTTGCCATTGCCCTCTGCGTCTGTCTGATAGGGACGAGCTACGGGGTTTTTATCGCGCCGACCAATAGCAGGATTATGAACTCCGTGCCGAGGGACAGGTTCGGCACAGCATCGGGCATAATAGCAACAACGAGGCAGGTGGGCTCGTCAACGGGCATTGCCGTTGCAGGGGCACTCTTTGCGAGCCGCCTGGCGTTCTACTCGCATCATGTGGCCGATGGACGGCTCGCGCCTCACGCGATAAAAAAAACAGCCGTGACGGGCGCCTTTCAGGACACCCTTTTGCTCGCCGCCGTCTTCGGCGCCCTGGGCATTATCACGGCCTTATTTCCCTTTTCTCAGGGGAAGCGCGAAAGTGACGAGTGTAGGAAATGAGGAGTGACCCGGGATCGAGGGAAGACGCCTTATGCGGACGCCCGTAGCGTCCCCGTAAGCTTGGGTCGGCGTCTCTGAAAGAGTTCTCCCCCCTCACCGTGAGGCAAGGGGGGAGAAGATCGCATCGAGATAATTGTCTAGAACACGTAAATCCACCTGAGCCAGAACTTATCACCCATCGGCGCGTTCTGAGCCTCCATGTCGTGCTGCCACTTGAACGTGAGGCAGCCGTGAGGTATGTCCACGGTGAGTGCGGGACCGATGGACCACTCTTTGCCGACGATGCCTGTCGCGACGCCCGTAAGCGGATCGACGGCCGTTTTGCCGTATTGCGAGTCATTGGTGGTCTGATAGCGGTAATAGCCGTTTACGCCGATTGCCCATTTGGGGCTGGGGTGGTAGCCGACGGTGTAATCGGCGATGAACTCCTGGCCGGAGACATAACTGGTCGCGGTGTTCACCGTGTTGACCCAGTACATGAACTTGGACGACAGCTCAAGGCCCGGGATGGGTGAATTCTTGTCGCCGATATAGGTTATGCAATAAAGGGGGTCGAAGGACCAGTAGTTCCTGCCGAGATTTGCAGGGTCCGCGCCTACGGCCGTGCGGGTCTGATTCTGGTAGCTGCCTGTCGGTGACACTATATCGAAAGCAAGGACACTGTGGAGGGTCGGGGAGTGATGCCACCCAATACCCAGACCCCATTCGATATCGCCCAGTCCTGTTTGCGATGACGGGCCGACGAGGGCAGCGCCATTGACAGCAGTCATGCTGACGTGCTCATAACCCACAGGGAGGATAAAGTGCCAGACGAGATCGCCGCCCAGTACCTTGCACTTCGTCACGTGTACGTAGCGCAAGACGTCGAGGAGGACGTTGAGATCGAAACTGACCTTGCCATTCAGACCCGTAAACGCAGGGGCGCCCCTGAGAGTTGCCTTGCTGCCGTTGTTGCCGTTGAGCTGGTTGGCGTTATAGTCCAACATATAGTGCATCATAACGTCGGAGCCGGGTGGAGGCAGGGCGCCTGTCATGAAGTCCTCGACGCCGCCGCCATAGTGGCTGCCGAAACCCTCGCCGGCGTAGACCGGAGAGGTCTGGATGCCGAGGTAACAAAGGCCGATGCATAAGACCAGTACTGCGAGTGAGAGAACGCTGCTTCTCTTGCCCATATCGTTTTCCTCCTTTAAAATATCCTGAAATCTGGTTCCACTGGAACGTTAACGAAAAACCACTTCGCCGTCCGAACACGCGTTTTTCGATCGCCCCCCGTCCCACGTGCTTCTTACGATCTTAACTAGTGCTTCACCCCCTTCATTAATATTTCTTGCATTCTATCCGGCTATCGGTGTCGTTGTCAAGAACAAAATTAAAAATGTTTAATAAATCTTTGATGAGGGTTTTGAAAACCCTAGTTTATCGTGGCTACGCCAACTGCGCCCGGACCTTGGCCCTTCCGGCCACAACCCGGGGCGCCGATCTATATCCTCCCAATCATACCGTTTGGTAGCATAATGGCATAATCCCACGGTAGCGTAGCTTTTATTGACCGTCACCGCAGCCCTTCCAAAGGCATCGAAGGGTGCTCTGAAATAGTTTTCCCTCGTTATTACGCATAGTTTTTGCACTTCCCGATCCGCGGGTTCGATCGTGGCATGGGTATTGCCCCTATGATCGTAAGCCCTCTATCGGGAAAGGAGAAACGATATACCGGGCTTTCTTTGCACCTCTCACTCCCGCTTTACACGAGGCTCTCGTCCATCCACCCGACCTTTACGATCTGTATCCGGCTGAGGTCGCTTATGCCGAGATGGTATTTCTTGTCCGCCTCCGCAATATGGATAGGCTCCACATCGAGCGGCCTATCCTCGCCGAAGCTCGCGATCCGCTTCAGACGGAGGATCTCCGCACCTACGGCGTCGACTGCGACGGGATCGGTCCCCACGAGAATCCCCTTGTAGGGCCAGACGAAGCGCTTGTCGAAAAAGCTGGCCCCCCGTCCGTAGAATTGCGGCGTCAGGGCAACGAGGATGTTGAGTCTCGTTTTTCCCTTCACGGCCGGCAAGGTCCAGATGCGGCCGAGGTCCGCGCAGCCGTTGGGATGATAGTCGGACGGCTGGCGCACAAACTGTATGTAGTTCTTGATCAGGGTCCCCACCCCGGACCAGTGATGGGACCTCACCGGACGCGTATTTACGAGGGCCGTGGACCTTAAGAATACGGGATGGTCGAGGACTCCCCGGTCAGCCACCGCGATATTCTCCTCGGCGACGCCGATGTCAAGGAGCCTTCGACGGATAGCCTGCTCCATTTCAGGCGGCGTAGGCAGGTTGCGCCACGAGTTGCTCTTTATGCCCACCACGTCCGACTTCTTGAACAGGGTCTGCCATGCTTTCAGGCCATCTTCCCTGCCGAGGAGCTTCTTTACCCCTTCATCGAGCATCGACTGGAGCACAGGGGCGCGTATCCCTCCGCCGGGGTCCAGGACGTCCCGGTTCCTCACAAGGACCACCTTTGCCTTATCCTCAGCCCCGCCCTTCGAGGGCGCACCGGGGCCAAGGGCTGTGGCCGCGACAAGTCCTGCCGTGCCTTTCAAAAAATCCCGACGGGTGAGCGCATGTCGCTTCATCGTTCCTCCTTTAATTTCATCCGCGTCGCGTCTATCAGTTGCCTCACCACCTCTGCGGCCGGTGCATGAAGCGCGATGACGATGGCTGGGCCTTCCGCCTCCGCACCGGTCCACGTGCCGTCCTCAGCCTGTGCCATGCCCCCGGCATCCAACCTATAGGTCTTCCTGAACGCAGCAAGGGCCGATTTCGCGCGTGCCTCACCCGGGTAACCGACGAGGAGCACGAAGGTCCGCTCTTTTCCAAAGTCGTATCGGGCAAAGACAGCCTCCGTGTCTGCGTCCAACCGGAGGATGTTCTCATGTGAGATGAAGCACCGCTGGTTGAGCAGCACGTGGCTCCTCACGAACTTGACGCTCCCCTCTATCCGACGCTCCCCGGGCAGAGCGCGTATGAGCCGGGGAGGCTCTCCTGTCCCGACAATCGACGAGGCAAGCTTTTGACCGATCTCCAGAACGGCCTGCTCCTGCTCCTTTCCCTCACCCTCTCCGTAGATGCTCACGAAATGCCTGCCCTTCCAGAACCTGAGGAGGCCGCCGCCAAACTCCGACCCCTGGCCGATGCCCGCTTCGGGGTCCTGCATGTCGAAGGAGAAGACGCCAAAGGCGTCTGCAGGCGTTCCCATCTCGTAGAGCTCTGCGATCAATGCCGGATGACCCTGTCTTTCGAAGCGGTGGACTGTAAGCTGCCTGAAGTTGTACGCCAGATAGACCTCACCGGCGCCGTCGATGTAATCAAAAATCGCCCGCCCCTGGTAGCGGACAGCTTCACCCGTCCTTTTCCAGCCCCCTGCCTCGGAGGGCCACCCGATAGTCTCGTCCATTGCCCCCTTCCCGGCAGCCGCACCCGGCATAAGCCGGAGGGAGAGGGCGATCATAATGACGAATGCCGCTTTCGCTCTCCCTGAATGCACTACCTGCCACCTCGTTCGCCCCTATCCGTCGGGTCCGGAGCCCGGTCGCCCACACCGCGTATCTCCTGTTTGTTGAATCCCGGCGCATCATGAGTACCCATTTTTCGATTATAACACCGATAGCGGCAGTACGCAAAGAGGCCCATGTACGCCTGCGTCGGAGCGTCTAGGTGGCCGGTCCCGCCGGTGCGCCCAGATAGGCCGCGCGGACGTGAGGGTCGTTGAGCAGGCTCTCCCCGGGGCCCGACAGCACGACGGCGCCGGTTTCCAGCACATGGCCGAAGGAGGCGTTTCGCAGCGAGATGTGGGCATTCTGTTCGACCAGCAGGATGGTCGAGCCGGTGCGGTTGATCTCTTTGAGGACGGAGAATATCTCCTGAACGAGTACCGGGGCAAGACCCATGGAGGGTTCATCGAGAAGCATCAGGCTGCCCCGGCTCATAAGGGCCCTCGCCACGGCGAGCATCTGCTGCTCGCCGCCCGACAGGGTCCCCCCCGATTGTTCCCTCCGTTCGTAGAGCACGGGGAACAGGGCGAATATGCGCCGGTAGTCTTTTGCTATCCCGTCCTTGTCCTTTCTGTGCCACGTGGCGAGCTTCAGGTTCTCACTCACCTTCAGGTTGCCGAAAATGCCCCGGCCTTCCGGCACGTGCGCGATGCCGAGTGCCGCGATCCGGTGAGAGGGTATGCCGCGCAGGCTGCGTCCCTTATAGGCGATGCTGCCTTCGTAGGGCACCATTCCCGAGATCGCTCTCAGGGTGGAGGATTTCCCTGCGCCGTTTGCCCCGATGAGCGCCACCATCTCTCCCTGCCGCACGTCAAAAGAGATGCCCCTTAACGCCTGGATGTTGCCATACCATACCCTGAGCGCTTCTATCGACAGGACGACTTCGCCGCTCATGCCGGCTGCTCCTCCCCGAGATAGGCCGCAAGGACCCGGGCGTCGTTGCGTATCTCATGGGGCTTGCCTTCCGCGATGGTGACGCCGAAGTCGAGCACCACAAGGCGCTCGCACAGGTTCATCACGAGCTGCATCTGGTGCTCGATGAGAAGGATTGTCACGTTGAAGGCCTTTCGCACCCACTCGATCAGCCCCATCAGCCCCTTTATCTCCGCCGGGTTCATCCCTGCCGCGGGCTCATCGAGGAGCAGGAGTTTCGGGCGCGTCGCCAGGGCCCTTGCGATCTCGAGCCGCCGCTGCAGGCCGTAGGGCAGGTTCCTGGACGGCTCTTCCGCATGGCCGTCAAGCTGAAACAGGGCAAGCAGCTCCATCGAGCGGTCGATGATGACGGCCTCTTCCCTGCGGCAGCGACCGAGCCGGAATAAAGCCAAAAGGGCGCCGTACCCCGCCTGCCCGTAGTTGGCGCATCTCACATTGTCGAGCACGGAAAGATCCTTGAACAAGCGGATATTCTGAAAGGTCCTCGCGATGCCGAGCGCCGCGATCCGGTTCGGTGCAAGACCGACAAGCTCCCTTCCCTCGACGCTGATGCTGCCTTTCGTGGGGCGGCATACGCCGGAGATCAGGTTGAAGAGAGTCGTCTTGCCCGCGCCGTTGGGACCGATAATGCCCACCAGCTCATTCCCGTCGAGGCTCAGGTTGAAATCGGAAAGCGCGAGGAGGCCGCCGAAGCGGTGCGTGAGGTGGCCTATCTCAAGGAGGGCCATAGACCGTCCCTTTCTTTTTGTGCCACCGCCGGCCGGCGTTCAGGTCTGTGCCGGGTACGAACCAGGAGAACTCGCGCAAGCCCATGATGCCCTTGGGCCGATAGATCATGAGCAGGACGAGGACAAGGGGCATGAGCACCATCCGCCAGACGCCGAGGGGCCTGAGCAGCTCCAGGAGGACCGTGTAGACGACGGCCCCGATAATCGATCCTCCCAGGGAGCCGATACCGCCGAGATAGACCATGATGAGGATGTCCGTCGACTTGATGATGTCAAAGACGCGAGGATTGATGAACTGAAGAAGGTGGGCGAACAGGGCGCCGGCAACGCCGGCGAAGAACGACGAAACCACGAAGGCGAGCATCTTGACGCGCCGTGTATCGACCGTCGATAGCTCGGCGGCGATCTCATCCTCCCTGATCGACAGGATGCCGCGGCCGAAGCGTGAGTAAACGAGGTTGCGGATAGCCAGGATGGAGAGGGCCGTCCAGAAAAACACCCATGGCAGGGTCGTCAGTCTCTCCATTCCGAGAAACCCCCGCGGTCCGCCCAGGGCATCGATATTCTCGATCGCCGACTTGACGATCATGCCAAAGGCGAGGGTAACGATGGCGAGGTAATCGCCGCGAGTCTTGAAAGACGGAAAGGCGACGAGCAGACCCGTGACCGCGGCGGCCAGGCCTCCCGCCGCCACGGCGACGGGAAAAAGCCAGGGTCCCCACGGGGCAGGGAAGAGGTGCACCGAGATGACCGAGGCGGCATAGGCCCCCACCGCCATGAAACCCGCGTGGCCCACGGAGAATTCACCCATATAGCCGTTGATGAGATTGAGGCTGACGGTGAGGATGATGTTGATGCCGATATACATCAGGATGAGCTGGACGTATTGGTCGAGAAGGCCCGCTGCAGGAATAACGAAGGAGAGCAAAAACGCGGCGGCAGCCAGCCCGCTTTTGAACCCCGGCCTGTTCGCGAGCGACCGGACCAGGGGCATCCACCTTTTCCCGATGAGAGGGCCCGTCATGGCATCACACCTTCTGCACCGTGGGTTTGCCCAGAATGCCGTGAGGTCGAAAAACGAGCAGCACGAGGAGCAGGCCGAAGGCGACGAAATCCCGGTAGGTGGAGGGCAGAAACGCAACGACGAGAATTTCGACGGCGCCGAGGATGTAGCCGCCGATCATGGCGCCCCGTATATTCCCTATACCGCCCACCACCGCGGAAATGAACGCCTTCCACCCCACCATGATCCCCATGTAGGGGTCGATGACCGGGTAGGCGAGCCCGTAGAGCACGCCGGCAACGCCGCCGAGACCCGTGCCGATGGCAAAGGTCATGGAAATGATCAGATCCACGGGCACACCCATCAGGGGCGCCGTCGTTTTGTCCCACGAAATGGCTCTCATGGCCATGCCTGTCATCGTCCGCCTCACCATGAGATCGAGGAGGACCATCAGGACAAGGGAGCACGCGATCACGACGATCTGCAGCAATGAGATCGACACGTCCCCGAGCATCCAGGAGATATCCGGCACAAAAGAAGGAATGTGCTTGGGGTACGGGCTCAGGGCGAGGGTAAAATTTTCGAGAAAAAGCCCTACCCCCAGCGCCGTAATGATCGCCGATACCCTGGGCGCCTGACGAAGGGGCTTATAGGCGAGCCGCTCGATCGTCACGCCCAGGAGGGCCGTGCCCACCATGCTTGCGAGCAGGGTGGGCACGAAAGGGAGCTTCAAAAACACCACGGAGAGAAAACAGAGAAAGGCGCCCACCATGAAAAGGTCGCCGTGGGCAAAATTGATCATGGTGAGAA
>Ga0187856_1003839_pt1 | contig 10253 bp, 8 predicted proteins | sample June2016WEW_8_40_FD_132443 | JGI IMG/M metagenome (GOLD analysis project Ga0187856, IMG submission 132443) | Peatland microbial communities from SPRUCE experiment site at the Marcell Experimental Forest, Minnesota, USA - June2016WEW_8_40 | ecosystem: Environmental > Terrestrial > Soil > Wetlands...
ACCGTGGTGGCCACCGGAGAAGCAGCTCCGGAAATCCTCCGGATGGCCCATCAGGAGCACGTGGACCTCATAGTCATTGCCTCCCACGGGCTGGCGGGCTGGCAGCGGCTGGTCTTTGGGTCCGTGACCGAAAAAGTGGTGCGCCAGTCCACCTGTCCGGTCTTGACCATCGTGGCGCCACCCGAGGCGGAAAGCCCTGCCAGATAAATCGAACCGGCAGGACTCCCTATTTTAAAAAAAAGTTACAACTGACAAACAAACACCCTGAATTGGACTCATCCATATGCGCTTCCGGGAAATGGTAGGGGCAAACCTGCCAGGTGCGGTTATTAACCAGTCAGGCAAAAGGAGAAGCACGATGAAGAAATTCTGGTTTCCTCTGGGAATGGCCCTCCTGTTGGTTTGTGGGGGCACCGAAGGTTATCGTGGTTTGGGAACATGTCCGGCTTATTCCCAAGAAACGCAACGAGGGGAGGGCTATCAGCAGGGAGAGGGCGAACATAAACAAGAGAGCAAAAAAGAGCGCAAGGAGCGCGAACTCAGAGAACGCAAAGAGCGCGAACGCAAAGAACAGGTGCGCAAGGAACAAGAGCGCAGAGAGAGCGAGCACAAAGATAACCAGCACAGAGATCACGAGCACGAATAACTTTAATTGCTCCGGATAAATGAGGTATGGGGGAGGATAGCTCTCCCCCTCTCCTTCACAGGGTATGTTCAGTTGAACAACGCCTGGTCGGCCTGGGGCTTCGCCTTCTACAACGGCCAGGAGGGCTGGCAAAGCATATATGGCCTCGCCAAAGAGTTGCAGGGCCGGAAGCGGCCGCTAAGCGAGGGTGCGCTCCACGACCCGTCCCTGATCGTCATCTGTGGGAACCTCAAGGCGCTCAATAGGCGCCGTCGCGGACCTTGGGGGATGCTGCCAGAATGGCCACTACCTTCTCGCGGCCTTCCCCCGCTGCAGGGGTGTGGTCTCCTGACTGCCGTAGTTTGCGTAGTGGATGCAAGCTTACCACCTAAATCTTTTCGTCCCACATGTCCTTTCGATTCCTTACGTTGATTTGCACTAAGATGACAATGCCAATGACCTAAGAAGACCAACCCCCATGGTGATGACGCTAACCACCAGGATAATCGCCCCGGTGTAGATCAAGTATACAGCGCGCCCGGGTGTGGTAGTAGCCTCAGAAAGCATTGAGAAAAAGAAGCCTGCGGAAATGCAAATGGCTGATGCGGGGACGCCGATTCGCACTGACCATTGGAGCAATTTTGGCAGGACTGCGGCGTCGGCAAAGATCTGTACGAGAAGAGAGAGGATCACTATTACGCCGGCGTGAGCGTGGCCGGCGCGGAAAAAATTTTGCCGCAGTGCATTGTCCATGTAACCGGATCCGGCTTGCATCAACTGGGTTAACAGGAAATATCCGCCATACTGTATTGTCGGCACGGTGATGAAGATCAAACCCGCCATAAATCTTGTGGCACTGCTCATAGACCCCTCCTTATCTTATCTCCTCTTACGGCTTCTTATCAGGATTTGCAGTGAACGCCTCATGGCCGATGCGCCTACCGCTTGACGTTCTTGTGCAGAAAACCTGAGCTTCAGGGTTTTAAGACTATCCTGTACCTCGGTTTACCATGCCGTAATTTCTCCAGGGCATCATTAATTTCACTAAACCGATAGGTCTCAACGGTGGGTTGAATGTGGTGCCGGGCCGCAAAGTTCAGCATTGTCGCGATCGCCTCCGGACTGCCCGTCGGACTGGAGGAGAGGGATCTTTGGCCGGCCAACAGAGGAAAAAGCGGCACTGAAATCGGTTGAGCCACCACTCCCACCAGGTGAAGACAGCCTTTGGGGCGCAAGGCTTCAATATAGGCCTGCCAATCCAAAGGCACATTCACCGTCGACAGGATAAAATCAAATGAGTTTGCCGCCTTGGTTATAGCCTCGGGGTCACGGGAGTTGATGAAGTGATCGGCGCCGAACCCCTTGGCTTCAGCCTCCTTCTCCGGGCTGCTGGAGAACGCGGTCACCTCGCAGCCCCAGGCATGGGCAAATTTCAAGGCCATATGGCCAAGCCCCCCAATGCCGACAACTCCCACCCGGGCCGTGGGCTTCACCTTCCGCAGCAGCAACGGGTTGAACACGGTTATGCCGCCACACATGAGGGGAGCGGCGGTTTGGGGGGCGAGCTGATCGGGCAGAGGAATGACCCAGGCCGCGTTGGCCCGGACCCGGTCGGCAAAGCCCCCATAATGGCCCACTATGGTCCCCACCTTGGAGGCGCATAGATGATGATTTCCGGATTTGCACCATTCGCAGGTCAGACAGGAGTCGGCAAACCATCCCAGACCGACCCGTTGCCCCACCCTTAACTCCTTGGCGTGAGGGCCCTGGGCCGCGACAGTGCCGATAATCTCGTGTCCGGGAATCAAAGGATATTGGCTGGTTCCCCACTCGTTGTCCAACATACTGAGATCGCTGTGACATAACCCGCAATACTCGACTTTGATCTCAACCTGGGTGTCTCCCAGGGGTCCGGGGTCAAATTCGAACGGCTCCAGCGTTCCCCCAGGCTCAGTTGCGGCATATCCTTTTATCATTAATAATCTCCTTTCTGTGAGACCTTCCCCGGATCGATCGGCTTTAAGGTTATTTAGACGAGAATATAGTACCCGAAAGTCCGTTGGCGGCGAACCCTGGTCCCTTTTAGCTCAAAGCGAATGCACGAAGGTGAATGTCGGCATACCGAAGATCATGATGTACGTCTCATTTTCGTGAGACCCCTGGGATTTGTGCTAGGCCCTGAAGAACGCCAGGAGATCCGCGTTGACCTGGTCCTTATGGGTCGAGCACAGGCCGTGCGGCGCGCCCGGATAGACTTTCAGCGTGGCGCCCTTGACTATCTTGGACGAAAGCAGGGCCGAGGCGCCGATGGGCACGATCTGGTCATCGTCACCGTGAATGATCAGGGTCGGCACGTCGAATTTCTTGAGATCCTCCGTGAAGTCCGTTTCCGAGAAGGCCTTGATGCAAAAGTACGCGCCAGGAAAGCCGGCCATCATCCCCTGGAGCCAGAATGACTGGCGCACGCCTTCCGAGATCCTGGCGCCCGGCCTGTTGTAGCCGTAGAACGGTATGCTGAGATCCTTGAAGAACTGCGAGCGGTCGGCGAGGACGCCGGCGCGAATCTGGTCGAACGCCTCCAGCGGCAGGCCGCCGGGGTTGGCAGCCGTCTTCAGCATCAGCGGCGTTACCGCGCCGATCAGCACGGCCTTGGCCACACGTTTCGTGCCGTGGCGGCCGAGGTAGCGAGCTACTTCGCCGCCGCCCGTGGAGTGGCCTACATGAATCGCGTTTTTCAGGTCGAGCGCTTCGACGAGCGCCGCAAGGTCATCGGCGTAGGTGTCCATGTCGTTTCCGTTCCAGGGCTGGCTCGAGCGCCCATGGCCGCGGCGGTCAGGTGCGATGAGGCGGTAGCCGCGGGAGGCCAGATAGAACATCTGGTCTTCAAAGGCATCCGCGTTGAGCGGCCAGCCATGGCTGAAAACCACGGGCTGTCCGCGGCCCCAGTCCTTGTAATAGATCTGCGCGCCATCTTTGGTCGTGATCGTGGCCACGGGATGCTCCTTTCCGGTGAACTCTCCCTGATGAAATTTAGTTACTTTTTTGCCACTGTCAGCCCTTGAGAAGGTGATGCACGCCGCCCATGAGCTGAACGGCCCGACATCATTTAGAATTCCGGTTTAGGAGGTGGCTTTGGCTCGTTCTTCATGGGACATTTTGGCCAGGCGTTCCACTTCCCCTGCCTCTAACCCAAGCCCTGCGGCTACGCGCCGGCCGTAATCAGGGTCAGCCTTGAAGAATAAAGCGGTCTGCCGGAGTTGGATGCGTTTTTGCGCGCCGCCCAGATGATCTACAATATTCCCCACTAGGTTCTTGCGGTCCTGATCAGTCATTACCTTACGATAGAGATCGCCTGGCTGTACAAAATCGTCGTTGGGGAAACTGAAGGGAGAACGCTTGCCATGCCCGGAAATCTCAAAGGGCGGCTCCGCTGCGGCCGGGTCCGGTTCAGGACCACCGAAGCTGTTGGGCCAGTAATTGGGGCCACCGGCGCCATTGGGGTCCACCCGCATGAACCCGTCGCGCTGGTAGCTGTTTTCCGGGGCGAATTTGGGCGCGTTCACCGGGATTAGGTGATAGTTGGGCCCCAGCCGGTGAAGGTGAGTGTCGTGGTACGAGAACAGCCTGGCCTGCAGCATCTTATCAGGCGACGCGGCTATGCCCGGCACTAAATTGCCGGGACAAAAAGCGGACTGCTCCACCTCGGCGAAGTAATTGACCGGGTTGCGGTTCAGCACCATCTTGCCGATCTTGATGGGGGGAACCTCTCCATGAGGCCAGACCTTGGTGATATCGAGGATGTCCCAACGAAAATCCTTGGCCTGTTCCGGAGTCAGGATTTGCATCTCCAGGGTCCAGGAGGGGTAATCGCCGCGTTTGATGGCTTCATAGAGATCGCGCGTGGCATGGTCCGGGTCCTGGCCGCTGATTCTGCCGGCCTCCTCCCGGGTAAGGTTCTTGATGCCCTGATCGGTCTTGAAATGGTATTGCACCCAGAAGTACTCGCCCTTGGCGTTGTACCACTTGTAGGTGTGGCTGCTGTAACCGTTCATCTGACGGAAGGAGGCCGGCGTGCCCCGGTCGGAGAAGAGGATGGTGACCTGATGGATGGATTCCGGGGTCAGGGAGAGAAAGTCCCAGTACATGTCCGGGTCCTTACAATTGGAAGCCGGGTGCCGTTTCTGGGTATGGATGAAATCCGCGAACTTCAGTGGGTCCCGGATGAAGAAAACCGGGGTATTATTACCCACTAAGTCATAGTTCCCCTCTTCCGTATAGAACTTTAGGGCAAAGCCGCGGGGGTCGCGGGCTGCGTCGGGCGAGCCCTTCTCCCCGCCTACGGTGGAAAACCGCGCGAAGACCTCAGTCCGCTTACCAATTTCCGAGAGAAATTTGGCTTTAGTGTATTTGGTCACCTCCGCGGTAACCTCGAAGTAACCACCCGCACCCGCACCTTTAGCATGAACCACCCTCTCCGGGATTCGCTCGCGGTCAAAGTGCCCCAGTTTCTCCAAAAGATGAACGTCTTGCATTAGAACCGGCCCGCGCTCGCCGGCGGTCAGGCTGTTCTGATCGTCGGGCACGGGTATCCCAAAAGCCGTGGTCAAGGTCTTTTTATTCTTTGCCATTTTCTTTCTCCCTGGTTTCAACCGATTGCCCTTCCTTTTGGCACCTGGGGCAAAGGCCGAAAAAGTTTAGCTGGTGATGGGTGATCTGATAGCCGGTCTGCCGCCCCATTTCTTGAGAGATCTCCGCCACGGCTACAAACTCGGGATCGAGGATTTGGCCACACCTGGTACAGATGACATGTGGATGTGGGTACGGTTTATTGCCATCGTAATGGCTGCCCGCGGTAGCAAAATTAAGCTCCAAAACCTCGCTCATATCCTTTAGCAGGGTCAAGGTCTTATAGATGGTGGCCAGGCTGGTGGTGGGAAAATTGGCTTTCATCTGTTCATAAATCTGCTCTGCATTAGGGTGTCTTTTGCTCGCCGCGATGATCTTCAGCATGGCCAGCCGTTGGGGAGTGAGTCGGTACCCTCTATCCCTCAGCGCCTTAATTATTTGTTCCAGACGGTTTTGAGGGTCTGCCACTAAATTTCTCCAGGCGCGTCGGTCGAGCGCCTTTATTTATAATCATTATCTTTAGAATATCAATATCAGCAGAAAGAAAATTTCTACGGACAGACCGGTAGCCATAATTATCCTTTCGCGTTGTCCCTGTCCCCGCGGCCCCACCCCAATCTCCCCAGGGGAGACTCCGGTCGGCCTACGGCCTCCTTCCGTCTCCCCTGGCGTCCCTCTCCCCATCACCTGGGCATTATCTCGCCCTTTTGCCATCTCCCGGTTCTCCTTGGTCACGTATTATCACTCAATCCTGTGTCCAAGAAAACCGGATCCACCTCAGTATATGCTCCTAATGGCCTGGTAACTATTAATGGGGCGCAAAATATAAATGGAGTTGTAGTAGGGAACCAGGTTATAATTAATGGGTCAGAAAACATTAATGGGAATTTTCCGCTGGTGACTCTTCCACAGCAATGGGTGCCGGAACTGGTGCAATAACGCTACGGGGAAGCAAGATATTCACTAATCAACGGGTAATGATCACTTTCAGTGCAGAAAGCGCGGCTCCCGGCGGGAGCGGGGAGGGGTCGCGCCATCCTGGTCATAAAATTTCATCCTGACGCGAGGGCAAATCCGTGAACCTGGCCAATCGACTGATCGAAGCCAAGGCCCTGACCGTGGAGCAACTGGCCCCGGCGCTCCGTCGCCAAAAGCAATATCGCGGGTTTCTGGCCGGGCACCTGACGGAACTGGGCATCATGAAGCCCGAGGAGCTGAAGCCATTTATCCAATCCTGTCCGCTGCCTGCCCAATCCTTCGAGGACCTTGGCCTGCCTGAGCAGATGCTGGCCCAGCTATTTTTGAAACATGCCCTTTACAGTTACCACTTCACCCTCCGGGAAATGGCGGAGGCCATGAAGCTCCGCCTGCAGTTGCTGGAATCGCTGCTGGATTATCTGAAGCAGCAGAAGTTTGTGGATATCAGCCCCAGGTACGTCCGGACTCCATCTCTAGGCCATTTGGTCGGCGAAATCAGATATACCCTCTCCAATGCCGGCAAGGAGGCTGCGGAGCAGGCCCTGGAACTTAACCGTTATATCGGGCCGGCGCCGGTCAATATGGAGGATTACTGGGATTGGGTGGAAGCGCAAACGATCCTGCAGGCGCAGGTGCAGGTATCACGTCTCCGGGAAGTGTTCAAAGATTACGTGCTCCCGGAGAGGTTCTTTGACGAGATGGGCCCCGCGGTTTCCAGCGGCCGCTCCATCTTTGTCTATGGCCCTTCCGGCAACGGCAAGACCATGGCGGCCCGCACCGTGGCGGAGGTCTTCGATGATCCGGTCTACATCCCCCATGCCTGTTATGTCCATGGGCAAATCATCCGGGTTTTCGATAAGGCCATCCATCAGCCGGTTGCTACTGCCCCCGGCGATCGCCCGCCATGCGACCCCCGCTGGGTCTTATGCCGGCGGCCGGTTGTCCTTGCCGGCGGCGAGATGACCGAGACCGCGCTGGAACCCAAATACGACCCCATTGTCAAGCATTATGAAGCGTCCCATCAGATCCAGGCCAACAACGGGGTCTTGATCATTGACGATTTCGGCCGCCAGCGGATTTCTCCCAACGCCTTACTGAACCGCTGGATGTTTCCCCTGGAGACCCGCCAGGATTTCTGTAATCTCCACACCGGCCAGCAGTTTGCCATCCCCTTTGACCAGCTCGTCATCTTTTGCACCAACCTCGACCCCGGCAACCTGGCCGACGAGGCCTTTTTCCGCCGGATTCGCCATAAGATCTTTATGGGCGATGCCACCCCGCCACAATACCTGGAGATTTTCCGCCGGGTCTGTGATCAATATAAGGTCGCCTTTGACGAGCAGGTAGTCAAACAAATCATGAAGCGCTACTACGGCGAGGGCGGCCGGCCGATGCGCGCCTGTCACCCCCGAGACCTGGTGGAGATAGTGCTGGACCGCGCCAAATTCTGGCGACGAGCCCCGGAGCTCACCTTCAAGGAACTGGAGCTGGCCTGCCACACCTATTTTGTCAAAAATATCGGCTACGTTGATTATGACGTGGTCGAGAAGGAGCCGCAAACCGCAGACGCGGACATCTAATCTCCACTTCCTGCTGCCAGGTGAGAGACCTCTGCTGCCGGAGGATCATCCCAGGGGACCGCAAAGTTCTTTGCTTAAGGAAAACCGCGGCTCCCACCATTCCTTAATCAGCTTTACCACCGCAGAGACCTCGATGGCCGACAGGCAGCGGTTATCAAGGCACTTCTGCAACAGGCACGGTTCCAGGGTGCAAACCTCTTGCCGTTTGTGCAGAGAGACGCCCCATTCCACCTGATGCGGCCCCACCCGGGCGGGGTGGTCGGCGCCGATGAGGGCGATGCTGGGTACCCCCAAGGCCAGGCCCAGGTGCAGGGGGCCGCTGTCGTTGGCCACCAGGAGGCGGCAGTGGCGGAGCAGGGCGGCCACCGTCAGCAAGGGAAAGCGCCCCCCGGTCACCAGACTGGGGCCCTGGATGCGGGTAGCGATGGCCTCGGCCTGGCTGCGGTCCTTGGCGCCGCTGATAATCAGCAGGGGCGCCCGGTAGCTTTCAGAGAGAAAATTCCCCAATTCCGCAAAAGAGTCCGCCGGCCACCATTTGTAAGGGTCGGAGCCGGTGGGGTGCAGGGCCAACAGTAGGGGAGGGACCTCCCCGAAATGCCCGGATAAGATGGCCTGGGCCTCGGCCGCCTCCTCCGGCGCCAGGTAGAGGTCCATGCGTTGGTGACGGGTATCAGCCCCCAGGAGGCGCACGTAATCCAGGCGCCGCTCGATGGCGTGGGTAAAGGGGTCCGCCGGCTGGGGCACCCGGGCGGCATAGGCAAAGGACAGGGGGCTGGCCGCGGAACCGACGATAAAGGGGCTGCCGGTCAGATGCGCCACCAGGGTGGCCTCGGGGTCGTTGCCGTGCAAGATGATGACCAGGTCGTAGCGCCGGCCCTGCAGTTCCCGGATCAACCCGAGAAGCTGGCGCCGCCGGCCGGGGTAGGCATAGAGCCGGGCCAGGTGGGGGTTATGGGCCAGCAGCGTCCCAAAGACCCGGTGCCCCAGGACTTCCAGCTCCCAGGCCGGAAAACGCTCCTTCAGGGCCCGGATGGCCGGGGTGGAGAACAGGGTGTCCCCCAGGGCGGTGGCGCTGATGAGCAGCACCCGCCGGACACTGGCAAAAAATTCCGGCTGCAGGTCCGTAAGGGGCCGGGGTGGCCGCCGGGCCAGTCGGCGCCGCAGATATTGGCGGCTCAGGGTCAATAAAATCTTATGCCACATGGTTCAAAGTTCAAGGTTCAAGGTTCATATTTCAAGGGTCAAAGTTCAAGGGTCAAAGTTCAAGGGTCAAAGTTAAAAGGGGCCCGGGTCAGAGAATTTTTGATTTTTTGGTTTTTTTATGTTTTTGGGTAAGGTTAACTTCCGGCGCCTGATCCCCAGCCCCTGACTTCGTCGTATACCTGCTCCAGGCGGTGGGCGATCTGCTCCCAGGAAAAATTGTTCGATACCCATTCCCGGCCCTGGCGCCCCAACCGTTGTCTCAGCTCCCGATCCCGAAGTAACTCTAGGATCTTTTCCGCCAGTTCCACGGGGTCGTCTTGCCGCTGGAGCAACAGTGCGTTGCCCCCGTCTTGCACCACCTCGGGAATGCCGCCCCTGGCGGTGGCGATGATGGGCAGCCCCGCGGCCGCCGCCTCCAGGAAGACCAGACCCAGGCCCTCCTCTATCTGGGAGGGGCCTACGAAGACGTCCCCCAAGAGATAGGCCCGGGGCATCTCAGGATACGGGAGGAAGCCGGTGAGCACCACGCGGCCGGCCGCCCGGGCCATCTGCTGGCGCAACTCCTTCAGAAACGGGGTCTGCCGCATGGTGCGCCCCTGGCCGTATTCCGTGCCCCCCGCCAGGACCAGGGCCGCCTGGGGCAGGCTCTGCCAGACGCGCTCCATGGCCGCCAGCAGCACATGCACCCCTTTGCTTTCCCGGAGTTTGCCGGCGAACAGGACGGTGGGCTCCTCGGTGAGCCGGTAAGGTTGCCGCGCCCGGCGCACCGCGGCTTCGTCCTGCCAGCGGCAGGCGAAGGCCGCCACTTCCACCCCGTTATAAACCACCCGCCGGATGGGAGCCCCGGCGCCCAACCTGGCGCTTTCCCGTTCCAGCACGAAACGGCTGCAGGCGATGAAGCCCTCCAGGGGGATCGCTTCCCCGGGCCGGGGCTTCTCCCGTTTCCCCAGGGAGTCGTTGAGGTTGTGCATGTGGAGGATCACCGGAATCCCGGGGTCGAGCCGCCGTTTTAACTGGCAGGCCAACAGGGGGCGGTTGTGCACATGGAGCAAATCCGGTTTAAGAAGGGCCAGCAGCCGGGCCACCTGCCGGTCATACAGGGGAAAATACCGGCGGTCGCGGCAGTAGAGCCATTTGCGCCAGCCCTGCAAAGGGATGCGGAAATATTCCACTCCCTGGCGCACCTCCCGCGCGGGCAACTCCGGGTCCGATACCCCGATGACCAGCGGGCGCCAGCTCTG
>Ga0187856_1003844_pt1 | contig 10249 bp, 11 predicted proteins | sample June2016WEW_8_40_FD_132443 | JGI IMG/M metagenome (GOLD analysis project Ga0187856, IMG submission 132443) | Peatland microbial communities from SPRUCE experiment site at the Marcell Experimental Forest, Minnesota, USA - June2016WEW_8_40 | ecosystem: Environmental > Terrestrial > Soil > Wetlands...
ATGGCTCCTCCGCCCTGGTTATTCGCGAGCGCCATCGCGACGCCATAGGCGCCGCGCGAGATTATATTGCGGCGGCGCTGACGCCCGGGAGGCCCTTGGAACTTGTCGCCGAGGAGATAAGATTGGCGGCCCGATCGCTTGAGCGAATCGTCGGCGCGATTGACGTCGAGCAAGTACTGGATGTGGTATTCTCTCGTTTTTGCATCGGAAAGTAATTATGTTTCACGTGAAACAGGGAGGATCCGCGCCGTGAGGCGGCAAGGCTACGATGTAATCGTGATTGGCGGCGGCCATGCCGGCTGCGAAGCGGCTGCGGCGGCGGCCCGCCTTGGCGCGCGCACGGCGCTGGTGACTCAGTCGCGCGCGACAATCGGCGCGATGTCTTGTAATCCGGCGATTGGCGGGCTCGGAAAGGGCCAGTTGGTCCGAGAGATCGACGCGCTCGACGGGCTGATGGGCCGGGTCGCCGACGCCGCCGGGATCCAGTTCAAGGTGCTTAACCGCTCAAAGGGGCCGGCCGTGCGCGGTCCCCGCGCCCAGGCCGACCGCAAGCTCTATCGCGCCGCGATGCGGGCGGCGATCGAGGCGACGGAGAACTTATCGGTCCTTGAGGGCTCTGTCGAAGATCTGGCATTGGAGAATGGGCGAGTCGTCGGAGTGAAACTCGTCGACGAGACCGTTCACGCCGGGGCCGTGGTCCTGGCGACTGGAACATTTCTCAACGGCGTGATCCATATCGGGGATCTCCGCGTGCCAGCGGGCCGCATGGGCGACGCGCCGGCCAATGGACTCGGGGCAAGTCTGCGACGCGCGGGCTTCTCGGTTGCTCGACTTAAGACCGGCACGCCGCCGAGGCTGGACGGCGCGACGATCCAATGGGACCGCCTCGAGCCGCAATGGGGCGATGCGGAGCCGGAGCCGTTTTCCGCTTTGACGCGAAAAATCGTCAATCGCCAGATCGCCTGTCACATCACCCGCACGACGCTTGCCTCGCACAAGATCATACAGGCCGATCTCTCGCGCTCGCCGATGCGGACTGGCGCCATTTCCGGGCCCGGTCCGCGCTACTGCCCGTCGATCGAGGATAAGGTGACGCGTTTCGGCGATCGCGATGGACACCAGATTTTTCTGGAGCCCGAGGGATTGGACGACTCGACGGTTTATCCCAATGGCGTCTCGACCTCCCTGCCGGAGGCGACGCAGCAGGCATTCATCAACGCGATTCCCGGCCTGGAGGAGGCGCGTATCCTGCGGCCTGGCTATGCGATCGAATACGATTATGTCGACCCGCGCGAACTGGACGCCTCGCTGCAGACGAAGCGTATCGTGGGGCTGTTTTTCGCCGGCCAGATCAACGGCACTACAGGTTATGAGGAGGCAGGCGCGCAAGGGCTTGTCGCGGGCCTCAACGCCGCCGCGTTCGCGGCGTCCAGCCCGGCCATTCTGTTCGACCGGGCCGAGGCCTATCTTGGGGTCATGATCGATGATCTCGTCACGCGCGGGGTCAGCGAGCCCTATCGCATGTTCACCTCTCGCGCGGAATATCGCCTGTCGCTGCGCGCCGACAACGCCGACGAGCGGCTAACCCCGCGCGGGCTCGAACTCGGCTGTGTCGGCGCGGCGCGTGCGGAAATCTTTGCCGAGAGGTCGGCGCGGCTGGCGCGGGCGCGCGCCTTGGTCGAAGAGCTCACGTTGACATCCGCCGCCGCGGCGCGGCATGGGCTGCCAGTGACGCAAGACGGTCAACGGCGCAGCGCTTTCGCGCTGTTATCCTTCCCCGAGATCGGCTTCGACCGGCTACGCGCGATTTGGCCGGAACTCACCTCGATCGACGACGCGACCGCGGCTCAGGTCGAAATCGACGCGCGTTATGCGGTCTATCTCGACCGCCAGGCCTCGGACATCGAGGCCTATCGCCGAGACGAAGAGCTTTCGCTTCCGCCGGCGCTGGACTATTCCGGGATCGCCGGACTTTCAGCCGAACTGAGAGCCAAGCTCAAGTTTCTGCGGCCGCGCACGATTGGTCAGGCTCAGCGGATCGAGGGGATCACCCCGGCGGCTCTCACGCTGCTCGCGGCGCGGGCGCGACGCGGGTGAGCAGGGGGGCGCATTCCGACAAGGCGGCGGCTGTCGCGCTTTGCCCCTCCCTAGCCCGGGCAGACGCCGAATTGGAGGCCTATGAGGCCTTACTAAGGACGTGGCAGCCGAAAATCAATTTGGTCTCGGGCCCAACCCTGGAAGCGCTTTGGACTCGGCATTTCGCCGATTCGGCCCAGCTTCTCGAAACCTTCCCCAATATTTCTCGCTGGGCGGACCTGGGTTCGGGCGCCGGATTTCCCGGAATGGTTCTGGCGATCTTGCTAAAGCCGCGATCCGGAGCCGTCGTCCATTTGATCGAGAGCGACCAACGCAAGGCGGCTTTTCTGAGAGCTGTTTCACGTGAAACAGGCGCGCCAGTGATCGTCCATGTGGGGCGCATCGAATCGGAATTGCCGCCGCTGATTGGTCAAATCGAAGGAATTTGCGCCCGGGCCTTGGCTCCTCTGCCGCGCCTTGTTGACTGGTCGCGGGAACATCTGTTGAAAAACGCAATTGGCGTGTTTTTAAAGGGCGAAGATTGGCGCGGTGAATTGACCGGCTTGACGCCGGAGAGTAGCTTCCAGACACGAAGCATCGTTAGCCGCACCAATGCCGCCGCGCGCATTATTGTCGTGGAGAAGGCGGATTCGAACGGAACGAGCGCAACCTCGCGCTGAAGAGACCAGGTCTCCGGAGATTACCCCTTGACCGAGCTGCCAATCGTTCCGCGCGTCCTCGTCCTCGCCAACCAGAAGGGGGGCGTCGGGAAGACCACCACCGCGATCAATCTCGGCACGGCGCTTGCCGCCGTCGGGGAAAATGTGCTGGTCATCGACCTCGATCCACAGGGCAACGCCTCGACCGGTCTTGGCGTCGATCGCAAAAGCCGAAGCATTTCCACCTATGACGTTCTGCTCGGGGAAAGCAGTCTCGACGACGCTATCGTGCCAACGGCGGTGCCACGCTTGTCGATCGCGCCCTCGACCCTCGACCTTCTCGGCGTGGAGCTGGAAATCGCCGGCGACAAGGACCGCGCCTTTCGCTTGAAGCGCGCGCTGGCGGAGTTGGCCGCCGCTGAGCGTCACGTCAATGCGCGCCACTACAGCTATATTCTCATTGACTGTCCGCCGTCGCTCAATCTTCTGACGATCAACGCGCTCGCCAGCGCCGACGCGGTTGTCGTGCCGTTGCAATGCGAATTTTTCGCGCTCGAAGGCTTGTCGCAGCTTCTGTCGACGGTCGAGCAGGTCAAGCGCACTTTGAATCCCAAGCTGTCGATCCACGGCGTTGTCCTGACCATGTTCGACGCGCGCAATAATCTCGCGATGCAGGTGGTCGCGGACGTGCGCCGCTTTATGGGCGACAAGGTTTACGAGACGATGATTCCGCGCAATGTGCGGATATCCGAGGCGCCCTCGCATGGCAAGCCGGTGCTGCTCTATGATCTGAAATGCGTTGGCAGCCAAGCCTATCTGAAGCTGGCCTCCGAAGTCATTCGGAGAGAAAGGCGCCTGCGCGCCGCCTGATCGGCCGTGGCGAATGTTTGAGGGGAAGTTCTGAGATGGCGGAGGAAGCACGGCCGCGTTTGGGCAGGGGCTTGGCGGCCTTGATCGGCGACGCTGGCGACGAGGCGCCGGCGATCGAACGCACGCGTGGTCAGCGCCGTATTCCCATCGAATTTCTGCGTCCCAACCCGCGCAACCCGCGTACCAGTTTTCGCGACGAGGACCTCGCGGACCTCGCCGCTTCGATTCGTGAAAAGGGCATTATTCAGCCGGTCGTCGTCCGCACCATCGCCGGCGTCGCCGACGCATATGAAATCATCGCCGGCGAACGGCGCTGGCGCGCCGCCCAACTCGCGAGTCTCGCCGATATTCCCGTGGTCATTCATGAGGCCGACGACCGCGAGGCTCTCGAGCTGGCGATCATCGAGAACGTCCAGCGCGAGGATCTCAACGCGATCGAGGAAGCGCGCGGCTATGAGCGGCTTGGGGCCGATTTCGGCTATTCCCAATCGGAGCTGGCGAAAATCATCGGCAAAAGCCGCTCGCATGTCGCCAACACGCTGCGGTTGCTGAATCTGCCCGAGGCGACCCGGCGCCTTGTCGCGGACGGCGCCATTTCCGCCGGCCACGCCCGCGCGCTACTGTCGGTGAAAGATCCGGACGCGGTGGCGCGTAAAATTGTCGCCGACGACCTGACCGTGCGCGACATCGAGGAACTCGCGCGGCGCCAGGCATCCGACGCGGGCGTCAAGCCGCGCAAGCCGCGCGAGGGCAAGGACGCCGACACACTCGCCGTCGAAAAGACGCTAAGCGACGCACTGGGCCTGACGGTGACGATTCATCACAATGGCGAGCGCGGCGAACTGCGCATCCGCTACGAGACGCTGGAGCAGCTGGACGGGCTTTGTCACCGGCTGACAGGGTGAACTTCGGCCTCGGTCAATCGCCTCCACGTCATTGCAAGCCGAAGGCGAAGCAATCCAGCCGTCAACCCTGTCGCTCTGGAGTGCTTCGTCGCTACGCTCCTCGTAATGACGGTTAGTCGGGCCATTCCCGATTTCACGGATCGGTCATTCGCGCTTTGGCGCCCAAACTCTCACGAACGCCTCGCGCGACAATCGCCGCAAGCTCTACCGGCACGGCGTTGCCGAGCTGCCGCATGGTCTCGCCCCAAGACCCATGAAAAACAAAATCATCCGGAAAAGTCTGCAAACGCGCGCTCTCTCGCACGGTGAAATAGCGCAAGCTTCCGTCTGGACGGAAAAACATGTTTTCGCCGCCGGGAACGCCGTGCACGCCGGCCTTGAGAGTCTTCGCGGGCTGGTCGAGCGGCGAACCGGTGTGGCCGGGATAGGCGCGCGCGCCCGGTTGAAAGCGGTGATTTGCAATCCCCGCGGCTCTCCCCGCCTCATGCTCGGGGTCCGGCAAGTCGCCTATCGCGTCCCGAACCGTGCGCCAAGGCATTAGCGTCGGAGATTCCAGCCGGCGCGCCCGGTCGGCGTATCGCGGCGCGATTTCGCGCGAGCGCTTTGGCGCCGCGTGCCGTTCCCAATAGTCTCCGCGGGTTTGATCCCACAGCAGCGCGTCGAGTGAATGGGTTTCCTCGGGAAAGGACCATTCGATCCCGAGATCGTTCCGGAATCCAACGAAAACGATGCGTTCGCGACGCTGGGGAATCCCATGATTGGCGGCGTTGAGCACGCGGTAAACCACGCGGTAGGCGAGGGAATCGGCTCCGCGACGGCGCCCGGTGAGATGGCGCTCCAGGCGGGCAAAATGATCCTCCCAGCTTTCATCCTCGCGACGAACAAGCTCGGGGAATGTGAGCTGATGAACGATATAGGCGAGATAAGTCGCGAAGCTCCCGCGGGTCAGGCCTTTCACATTTTCGAAGATGAAGGCCTTGGGTTTTGTTTCGCGCACGACGCGCACCGCTTGGGGCCACATATCGCGGGCGTCGCCGTGGGCGCGATGCTTGCCGCCAAGCGAAAAGGGTTGGCAGGGCGGCCCGCCGGTGACCAACTCGATTTTCCCCGCTAAGTCGCGGAAATCCACGTCGCGAACGTCGCCTTCGAAGGGCTCCGGCCAATTCGCCACCATGGCCGTCCGGCACCGTCTGTTCTCGCGAATCGTGTCGCAACACCAGCGATCCCATTCGACGATCCGAGCCGGAGAAAAACCAGCCTTGCTCACGCCAATGCCAAGACCCCCGGCTCCCGCGAATACTTCGATCACCCGCATGGCTCCTCCAGGAAGGCCTTTATTCTGTTCTGTAATTGTTCCCTGTCGCCCATCTCGCACTCCCAAACAACCAGGATTCTCCAACCGGCGGCATTAAGCGCCGCCTGATCGCGCAGATCACGTAGGCGGTTGCCGGTGAGTTTAGGCTCCCAGAAGTCGAGCCGCGACTTTGGCATGCGGGCGAGGTGGCAGTGCGGATCGGGATGGCGGTGCCAGAAACAGCCATGCACGAAAATCACGGCGTGAAAGCGAGGAAAAACAAGGTCCGGCGTGCCCGGGAGATCTTTTCGATGAAGACGAAAGCGAAAGCCCATTTTATGGACCATCCGTCGAACCAAAAGTTCCGGGGCCGTGTCCTTGCCGCGAACCCGTCGCATCCGTTCGCTGCGCTCAATCGGTGAGAGGGTGTCGCCCATATCGATCCCGATCTTTTATCGCGACCCCGGCTCCTTCGCCCGCGCTAATGCGATAAACAAGAGGCCGACGTGCCGCGCGTGGATCGACGCGCAGTCTGATCCATGGCGGTCGTCGCTCGCGGCCAATCCATCTCTCAAGGCGTGGAGCCGATCGCGCGGCGGATTAGGGCCAGGGCCTCATCGGAGTCCCAGGCGGCGGGGCCCGAGAGTTGGCCGAGCGTGCAGCCTGCGGAATCAACGAGATAGGTCGTCGGCAGGCCCATGAGTTCACCGCCTTGTTTCAGGCGAAAGAAGACGTCGGCCTTTGGATCAGCATAAAATTTGAGGTTCTTGACGCCGATTTCATCGAGGAACGCCTTTGGCCGCTCCAGCCGCGTGGTGTCGACATTGATCGCCACGACCTCGAACTTATCCGAGCCGGCGGCTTTTTGCAGCCGGTCGAGCGCGGGCATTTCGCCCCGGCACGGAACACACCAGGTCGCCCAAACATTGACAAGCAGCGTCTTGCCCTTAAAGGCATCCAGGCTCGTCGGCGCGCCGTCCGGGCCGTTGAACGCGAGCGCCTGAATCGGCTCGGGCTCCTTGGCGATCGCGAGCGCGGCGAGTTCCCCCTTGGCGAGGCTGGCGAGAGATTGCGCCAGCGGCTTAGAGGCGTCGCAGGCGGCGCTGTGCTCTTTCTTGCCGCCGTGACCGGCCTTAACGTATAGAAATCCAACGCCGGCGACGAGCAACAAAGCGACAAAGGCGAGCGCGCCGCGATTGCGCTGGGGACTTGCGGCCGGCTGTTCGGTCATCGTTCAAGGGTTCCAGAAGATCGGCGTTTCGGAAGGGATCACATGACGAGCAAAATATGGGGCGGCCGCTTTCAGGACGCAACCGCCGCCGTGCTGGAGGCGATCAACGTCTCCATCGATTTTGACAAGAGACTCTGGCCCCAGGATATAGCGGCGTCTCTGGCCCATGTCGCGATGCTCGAACGTTGCGGCATTGTCTCCGACGCGGACGCCGCCAAGATTCGCGATGGCTTGTCCCGGATCAAGGCTGAGATCGCGGCAGGGGATTTTGTCTTCTCGCGCAAGCTCGAAGACATTCACATGAATGTCGAATCGCGGCTCGCCGAGCTGATCGGACCCGCCGCCGGAAGATTGCATACGGCCCGCTCGCGCAACGATCAAGTGGCGACCGATTTTCGCCTCTATATCCGCGACGCCATCGACCGGCTCGACGCCCAGCTCGCCGACCTCCAGATCGCGCTGGCGACAAAGGCGCTGGAGGAGGCGGCGACTGTCATGCCGGGCTTCACCCATCTGCAATCGGCGCAGCCCGTGACCTTTGGCCACCACCTTCTCGCTTATGTCGAAATGATTTCGCGAGACCGCGGGCGTTTTCACGACGCGCGGGCGCGCCTCAACGAATCGCCTTTGGGCGCGGCGGCGCTGGCGGGAACCTCCTTTCCGATCGACCGCGAGGACACGGCGAAGGCGCTCGGCTTCGACCGCCCCACCGCCAATTCGCTGGATAGCGTCTCGGACCGCGACTTCGTGCTGGAGACGCTGTCGGCGGCCGCCATTTGCGCGACGCATCTGTCGCGCTTCGCCGAGGAGATCGTGCTGTGGACGACCGTGCAATTCTCTTTCGTCGCGCTCAGCGACAAATTCACCACGGGATCGTCGATCATGCCGCAAAAGCGCAACCCGGACGCGGCGGAGCTGGTGCGCGGCAAGAGCGGGCGCATCATCGGCGGCCTGCAAGCCCTGCTGATCGTCATGAAGGGCCTGCCGCTGGCCTATTCGAAGGATATGCAGGAGGACAAGGAGGGCGCCTTTGACGCGCTCGACTCTCTTGAACTATGCATCGCCGCCATCGCTGGCATGACCCGGGACATGAGCGCGAACCGCGCCAGAATGCGGGAGGCCGCCGGCGCCGGCTACGCGACCGCGACGGATCTGGCCGATTGGCTCGTGCGCGCGCTCGGCCTGCCGTTCCGCGAGGCGCATCATGTGACGGGCCGCATTGTTGGAATCGCCAGCGAACGCGGCGTCGGACTGGAGGAGCTGTCCCTGGCCGATCTTCAAGCCGTAGAGCCTCGCATGACGGCTCAGGTTTTCGATGTGCTGGGCGTCGATAAATCGGTCGAAAGCCGCGTGAGTTACGGCGGCGCCGCGCCCGCCAATGTACGCGCTCAAGCAGAGGCCTGGCTGAAAAGACTGGAGGCGCCGGCGCCGTGATTTCTTCCGTCGGGGTGATCGCAAAGGGCCTTTATCCTCCCGCCGCGCCCGGCTAAGCTGATCCATCGCATCCAGCCAAACGAGAATCCGACATGGCCATCGAATCCAAACATCCGGAAACATTGTCGCTGCATGCGGGTTGGCGCGCCGATGCGACCAATGGCGCGGTCGCCGTGCCGATCTACCAGACGACCAGCTATCAGTTCCATGACACGGAACATGCGGCCAATCTCTTCGCGCTGAAGGAAATGGGCCAGATTTACACGCGCATTGGCAATCCGACGACGGGCGTGCTGGAGTCTCGTCTCGCCGCGCTCGAGGGCGGCGTCGCGGCGTTGGCGGTCGCCTCGGGGCAGGCGGCCTCGGCCTTCGCGGTGCAAAATCTCGCGCGCGCCGGCGACAATATCGTCTCCTCGACCGATCTATATGGCGGCACTTACAATCTGTTCGCCAATACTCTGAAGGAGCAGGGGTTGGAGGTGCGCTTCGTCGACCCCGCCGACCCCGAAAACTTCCGCCGCGCGACGGACGACCGTACCCGCGCCTATTATGCCGAGACGCTGCCGAACCCCAAGCTCACCGTGTTTCCCATCGCCGAGGTCGCCGCCATGGGACGCGAAATCGGCGTGCCCTTGATCGTCGACAACACCGCCGCGCCGATTCTGTGCCGTCCGCTCGACCATGGCGCGGCGGTCGTGGTCTATTCGACCACCAAATATATCGGCGGCCACGGCACGTCGATTGGCGGCGCGATCATTGATGGCGGCAATTTCGACTGGGAGAATTTCCCCGCCCGGCAGCCGGCGTTGAATACGCCGGACCCATCCTACCACGGCGCCATTTGGGTCGAGGCGGTGAAGCCCCTGGGGCCTATCGCCTATATTATCAAGGCTCGACGACGCTGTTGCGCGATCTCGGCTCCGCGCTCTCGCCCTTCAACGCCTTCCTGACATTGCAAGGCATAGAGACGCTGACGCTGCGCATGGAAAGGCATGTGCGAAACGCGCTGGCGGTCGCGGAATTTTTGGCGAAGCGTCCGGAGGTGACGAAGGTTATTCATCCCTCGCGGCAGAGCGGCGAGGTCCGCGCGCGCGCCGACAAATATCTGAAGGGCGGCTACGGCGCCTTGGTCGGCTTCGAGCTGAAGGGCGGACTGAACGCCGGGCGCCGCTTCATCGACGCGCTGACGATGTTCTATCACGTCGCCAATATCGGCGACGCGCGCAGCCTCGCGATCCACCCAGCGACGACGACGCATTCGCAACTCTCGCCAGAAGCGCAGCTCGCCGCCGGCGTGACCGAGGGCTATGTGCGGCTGTCCGTCGGTCTGGAGCATATCGACGATATTTTGGCGGATCTGGAGCGCGGGTTGGCGGCGGCGGCCAGGGCGTAATCAGCGGTGGATCGGAGACACAATCCGCTAAGAGCGCGGTCGCGCTTCTCCGCGCCGAAACGGAAAAAGACCGCGCCTTTTTCTCACGGCCAGCGCCCGCGCCGTCTGCTCAAACCGCCGACGCTCGATGATCGCTCGAGCGTCGACGTCCGGTGTTCACGCGTTTGCGAAAGCGGTGATCGCCAGCGTCACGGCGGCGGCGGCGGCTAGGATCGACAGGATTGCTGGAAGCGCGTTCATGTTCGTTTCCTCTTTTGTCTGTGGTTTTTTCGCTCTGTTCGAAATGCAGCTTTGTTTGGACTTCTTGGCGAAATCGAAACGGATTTCACCCGAAACGCTCTGGCGAAGCTTCTTCATGCTCCCCCATGCGACAAATTAACGCATGAC
>Ga0187856_1003851_pt1 | contig 10233 bp, 9 predicted proteins | sample June2016WEW_8_40_FD_132443 | JGI IMG/M metagenome (GOLD analysis project Ga0187856, IMG submission 132443) | Peatland microbial communities from SPRUCE experiment site at the Marcell Experimental Forest, Minnesota, USA - June2016WEW_8_40 | ecosystem: Environmental > Terrestrial > Soil > Wetlands...
CCGAACCACCATACCAAGCCAATTCCCACGGTGGTTTGCTGCTTCCGCAGTATGTCGAGTGTGTCGGTCAAGAAGTATGGCTGGTTGGAAAAATCGCGGCGCCATTCTTCCATCATGATCAAGTTGTCTGTAAACTTGTACTCGAACGTGAAGGTTTCTTCCTTCAGCGCTTGGGTTGTACCGCTAAACAGACCGCCGCGGTCCGACAGGTATTCGGAGCGCGCGGCGATTGAGATCCGAGGTCGGATCTGATAGCGAACATACGCCGCCCCGCCATCCGTATGGTCGGGCGGGGAGTTGGTCTCAAGGCGTTCGATCACATAGTCGCCCTCGAGGGCCAAAGTCAGCTTTGGGGACGCATTCCACGTAGCATAGTTGTCAATAATATTCAATTTTCCATTCGCAGGGTTCGGAATCGGTTCGAAGGGAATCCCGTCCAGTGTGGGTAGACCGGGCGTACCAACTGGCTCGTATTGAAAATCCGGGTGTTCCTGGCCCAGGTAGTAATTCGAGGTCCAAGTGAAACTCTTTGTCGGCGTTACGACTACGCCAAACAATTGATCTTTGAACCCATTGAACGGTTCCGTCTGGTTCGTGCCGTTCGTGACCCAGTAATTTACGGCAAGCTTGTCATTGACCGGATATTGGGTGCGCACGCCCATATGGTAGAACGGCAAGAAATTGAACCAGTACGATCGAGAATAGTTCATCTGATCCTTTGTATAGTTTCCTTCAATTCCGAGAGAGCTAGCCCATTTCCCGAAATCCACGTTCAATCCGCGCCCGACAGGAATGACATAAGTGCCATAAGCCTGAAAGATATTGCGATAGATGTTGGGCCGCGGCTCGTTCACGGCGTTACCTTGAAGCGTTTCCGTCGCTTGGCCGAATTGCAGATCAAGGCGAAGGCCATACCGCTTGTCATGCGCGACATCTGGCGCATTTTCGACGACCACGTCCGCTTGGTTCAGGCTGAAGGCATTGCTGCTTATGTCGTACGCGCGGAGTAGATTCACCCGACCAATCGGGTTGTTAAAGTTGTACTCATAATAACCGTCCAGCAGGATATTGGCGGTGGTACCCTGAAGGAGATCTGATACCTTTTGCGATTCTGAAGTCGCCGCGGTTGGCGAAGACTCGCCGGCGGCAAGGGTCTTTTCTTGTGCCGGTGGCGTTGGCGCTGACACTTGCGCGGCAAGCGGGTTACTGGCGCTTTCAGTGACTTGTATCTTTTCCTGGGTCGGCGGCTTTGGAGCTGGCACTTGCGCGGAAGGCGGGTTGCCGACTTTTTCAGTGAGCTGGGTTGTGGGCACTCTGGCTTGCAAATCACTAACCTGTTTCTGCAATTGCTCCACTAACGTGCGCAGTTCCTTGACTTGCACCCTCAAATCAGCGGAGGAGTCGGTCGACAACGGCGCGGGAGCTTGGTTTTCCTGCGCCTGTCCTGGACGAGGCAATGAAGCCAGCATCAGGAGGAATACGAAGATCAGGTTGGCCCTGACGATGAGAGTCCGAAATGGCTGTTGCAAGAAAATAGACATGCTTACTCCTCGCGGGTTCTCTTAAGGCAGAGAATGCTCACCCTTGGTCACGCGCGCCGTGATTTCGACTTTGAATCAGTGAAGAGGAAACCGCTTGTCCAACTCGAGATTTAGTAACAGGACATTGACGCGCGGTTCGCCGAAAAAACCCAGTTGGCGCCATTCGGTGCGAGCGGAAATGACCTGCTGCATCTGTTCGAGGCTCACGCCGCGCACTTGGGCGACCCGTGGCGCCTGCGCCAGAGCGGAGGCAGGACTGATGTCAGGATCCAAACCGCTGGCGGAGGTGGTTAGCAAGTCCGCGGGAATGGGGCCCTGATAGCTGGGATTCTCTTTGCGGAATTTCGTGATGTCCGCTTTCATTCGATCGACTAGTTTCTGATTTGTGGGGCCGAGGTTGGAACCGCTGGAAGAGGTGGCATCATAGCCATCATTGCCAGCAGCCGAGGGGCGAGGGCGGAAGTATTCCGGCTTACTGAAGTTTTGGCCAATCAGAGTCGACCCCACGATCTTCCCATTGACTGCCAGCAGGCTTCCGTTGGCCTGACGGGAGAACAGTAGCTGGCAAAAGCCCGTGACCACGCCGGGATAGATCAGCCCGGTCAACACGGTCATTAACAGAGTGAAGCGAAAAGCTTGGGCAAGTTGGTGTCGCATGCAAAACTCCTTAAGCCAGGTGCAATACACCGAGCAGCCGGTCGATCAGCCAGATACATGGGAAGGGTGCAACGAACCCGCCTAACCCGTAAATCCAGAGGTTGCGCTTCAACATCGCGGCGGCGCTTTGCGGTTTGTATCTCACCCCGCGCAAGGCCAAAGGGACGAGAGCAATGATGATCAGCGCGTTGAAGATCACCGCGGCCAGAATGGCGCTCTGGGGGTTGTGCAGGCGCATGATGTTGAGCTTATTGAGCTCCGGATAGGTGGCCGCGAACATCGCCGGGATAATGGCGAAGTATTTGGACACATCGTTCAATATTGAAAAGGTGGTTAACGAGCCCCGGGTCATCAGCAACTGCTTGCCGATGCCCACAATCTCCAGCAGCTTGGTGGGATTGCTATCCAGGTCCACCATGTTGCCGGCTTCCTTGGCGGCCATCGTACCCGTATTCATGGCCACACCCACATCGGCCTGGGCGAGGGCGGGCGCATCGTTGGTACCGTCACCGGTCATGGCCACCAACCGGCCTTGCGCCTGTTCTTTCTTGATGTAATCCATCTTGTCTTTGGGCGTGGCTTGCGCGAGGAAGTCATCCACACCGGCCTCGTTGGCAATCGCCGCCGCCGTCAAGGGATTATCTCCCGTGATCATGACGGAACGAATTCCCATCGCCCGCAATTGTTCCAGGCGCTCCTTCATTCCCCCCTTAACAATATCTTTCAGGTGGACGATCCCCAGCAGGCGGTTTCCGTCGGCGACGGCGAGGGGTGTGCCTCCCGTGCGGGAAATTCGATCCGACGTTTCGGTGAAGCTCGCGGGTATCTGGCCGCTTTGCCCGGTGACGAATTGCACGATGGCATCGGTGGCCCCCTTGCGCAGGCGGCGACCGTCGATATCGACGCCACTCATTCGGGTGTATGCGGAGAAGGGGATGAAGTGGGCCTCGTGCTCAGCAACCTCGCGCCCCCGGAGGCTATACGCTTGTTTGGCGAGCACCACAATCGAGCGGCCTTCGGGTGTTTCATCGGCCAGGCTGGCGAGTTGCGCCGCGTCCGCCAAGTCGGGGCCTGTGATCCCCTCGACGGGAAGAAATTCCGCCGCCTGCCGGTTGCCGAGGGTGATGGTGCCGGTCTTATCGAGTAGCAGCGTGTTGACGTCTCCGGAAGCCTCCACGGCCTTTCCGCTCATGGCCAGCACGTTGTGCTGCATGACGCGGTCCATCCCGGCGATGCCGATGGCGGAAAGCAAGCCGCCGATGGTGGTGGGAATCAGGCAGACGAGAAGGGACACCAGCACGGCCACGCTCGGAACCGTTCCTGCCTGGGCAGAGTTGACGGAATACACCGCAAACGGCTGCAAGGTGACGACGGCCAGCAAAAAGATGAGAGTCAACCCGGCGATCAGGATGTTGAGCGCGATCTCGTTGGGCGTCTTCTGGCGTTCGGCCCCTTCCACCAGTGCGATCATGCGATCGAGGAACGTCTCACCCGGATTGGAGGTGATCCGCACCTTGATCTGATCGGAGAGGACTTTGGTCCCGCCCGTAACGGCGCTGCGGTCTCCCCCCGATTCCCGGATCACGGGCGCGCTTTCGCCGGTGATGACCGACTCATCCACGGTGGCGATGCCTTCGATGACTTCGCCGTCACCGGGAATGATTTCACCGACCTCGCAGATGACCACGTCCTGGGCGTGCAGCTTGGAGGCAGGAACGATTTCTGTCTCGCCGGGTGAAACAATCCGCCGAGCCATGGAGTCGGTTTTGGCCTTACGCAGGGTGTCGGCCTGTGCCTTGCCGCGCGCTTCCGCCATGGCCTCCGCGAAGTTGGCAAAGAGCACCGTGAACCACAGCCAGAGAGAAATTTGCAACGAGAAGCCGATGCCGGTCGCCCTGATGAAAATGTCTCGAATCATAAAAACCGTGGTTAGCGCTGCGCCCACTTCCACCACGAAAATTACGGGGTTCTTGATTAGCGTGACCGGATTCAGCTTTACAAACGACGCCTTGAGGGAGCGCCCCATGAGTTGAGGATCGAACAAGGGACGTGGCCGCACCATTTTCTTCGGTATAAGGGTCGTTGAATCGTCAAGTACAGGAGGCGTTACCGTCGTCATTGGCATGAATTAGCTCCAGATCGTCAACATCAGCGAGGACACAAGTTTTCCTTCGCGCATAAAAAAGTGCTCCACCAGTGGACCCAGCGAAAGCGCCGGGAAGAAGGTCAAGGCGCCAATCACCAGCACCACACCCACCAGGAGGCCGATAAAAAGCGGGCCATGAGTCGGGAACGTGCCACTGGTTGTGGGCACTTTCTTTTTGGTAGCCAGGCTGCCGGCAATCGCCAGGGTGGGGAGAATGAAGCCGAAACGCCCAATCAGCATCGCCAATCCGGTCATGAGGTTATACCAGGGAGTGTTGACATTGATTCCGGCAAAGGCGCTGCCATTGTTTTCCGAAGCGCTGGAAAAGGTGTAAAGGATCTCGCTGAAACCATGCGGGCCGGAGTTGGCGAGATTAGCAATGGCCGCCCCTGGGGCATTCCAGTAGCCGTTCTTCGCGAAGGGAATGACCGCGCAAATCGCTGTGAAGGCCAGGATGGAGAAGGCCGTGGCAATGACGGCCACCATGGCCATCTTGACTTCCTTTTGCTCGATTTTCTTTCCCAGATACTCCGGCGTTCTACCCACCATGAGTCCGGCAATGAATACCCCGACAATGGCGTACAGCAACATGCCGTACAAACCTGACCCGACGCCGCCGAATATGACCTCGTCCGTCTGTAAGTTGAACAAGGGGATGAAGCCGCCGAGGGGCGTATAGCTATCGTGCATGCTGTTCACGGCCCCGCAGCTTGCGTCGGTGGTGGCGGTCGCAAACAAGGTGGAACCCGGGATACCAAAGCGGACGTCCTTCCCCTCCATGTTGCCGCCCGCTTGCGTCGGAGTGGCCGCCGTCTCCACCCCTAATCGGGCAAGGTTCGGATTACCCGCGTGCTCGGAGGGATAACAGATAAACACCCCCGCAAAGAACAGGAACGCCATGGCGGCGAACAACGCCCAGCCTTGCCGCGTATCCCCCACCATCTTCCCGAACGTATAGGTCAAGCCCGATGAGATGATGAGAAGGGCCAGGATCTCAGTGAAATTCGTGAGAGGAGTCGGGCTCTCATAGGGATGGGCGGAATTGGCGTTGAAAAAGCCGCCGCCATTCGTGCCGAGGAGCTTGATGGATTCCTGTGATGCCACTGGGCCAACCGCGATGGTTTGAGTCGCTCCTTCGACCGTCGTGGCTTTCTCGTACGACTTAAAAGTTTGCGGCACCCCGCGAAAGCAGAGAAAAAGGGCGAAGGCCAGGGAAAGAGGCAAGAGCACGTACACCGTGGCGCGTGTCGCGTCAACCCAGAAATTGCCGATGGTGTTCATTTGCTTGCGGGCAAAACCGCGAATCAGCGCGATGGCCACGGCGATGCCGGTGGCGGCGGAAAGGAAATTCTGCACCGTCAACGCCGCCATTTGGACGAGATAGCTGAGCGTCTGCTCGCCGCCATAAGCCTGCCAGTTGGTGTTGGTTATGAAGCTCACGGCGGTATTGAACGCCAGGTCCGGCGTCATGGGCGTGGCGTAACTGGGAGCATGGCCGGTGCTGAATCCCATCGGGTTCATGGGCAGGAATCCTTGCAGGCGCTGAATGGCGTAAACAAACAGGAAGCCGACCAGGGTAAAAGCAATAACCGATGCTGCATATTCCGTCCAGCGCTGTTCGGAGGTTTCCCGGATGCTGCACAACTTGTAAATGAGCCGCTCCAGGGGCCGTAATAGAAAATGGAGAAACGTGCGCTCGCCCTCGAAAACGCGAGCCATGTAGAGGCCCAGCGGCTTGGTGAGCGCCAACAGCACCAAAAAGAACACCACAATGTACACAAAGCCAGACATGGTCATGCAAGCCTCCTCAGAACTCCTCTGGACGCAAAAGGGCGTAAACCAGGTAAACGAACAAAAACAATGCAGCGATACCAGCAATGATGAAATCCATGGGTCAGCCCTCCCTAGAGACGCTCACAGATGCGTGTGAAAGTCCAGCAACCGACGAAAAACAGCACAGCAATCAGTATGTACGCCAGGTCCAACATATTCTCCACCTCGATATCCTTAGTCTTTGCGCCTCAAGGTTCGCGGCGTGGTCCGATCCATCCATCGTTCTTCGCGCCGGTCGCACGCTCGGTTGAAGGCCCAAGCGCCCGCGAGGAATGCCACAATGGGGATGATATCCAGCAGTTCAATCATGGGACCTCACCTCAACTCCGCGAAAATCACCTGGTGCCCATCCTTTTGAAGACCCTGCGCAAGTCTTTGCGCCGAAGTTGGCCACCAGCGTTTCTTACCGCCCACCACAACACAGGAACGCGGCCTTAGAAGGAGTTTCAAAGTGGATATCTTGTCGCGACATAGAAAAATGTGCGCCGCGACATCGAGGCGAGCCTTACCGGCCAAGTCCCGGATTTGCCTCTCCAGAAATTCCACCGATACAGCAGGCTTGGTCAAGGGCAACGTGTAAGGCACTTCGTAGGGCACGAGCAGCCGTATGTGTGCTCCCAGTTTTTGCGCCAGGCCTTCTGCCATTTGCAGGGCCGCCAGCGTTCCCGCCGCGTCCGTGAAAATGACCAGAACTTCCAGTTCTTGCGCCAGGTCCTCTGCCGTTTGCAGGGCCGCGAGAGTTCCCAGGGGGCCCGGGAAGATCGCGAAGACCTCCGGAATCTTATAGGTGTGCCCGTGAATCGGATCAGGGCGCTTGACTTCATGAGAGAAAACCGAGGAAGCGAGACGGCAATCACGATCTGAATAGGTTTCCATGCGAGTCACCTTAACGATGATGCTCGCCCACCCATAAAGAAGTCCTTAAAAGTTGCTAAAAATTTTTTTAGGATTTGTTGGGAAGATTAAACCGGTAGCCAACCCAAGACTCGGTCAGAAGGTACACGGGATGGGAAGGATCAGGTTCGATCTTTTTGCGAAGCTGATTGATCATGACGTGCAGGTACTCCACTTGGTCACCATAATCTGGCCCCCAAATGGCTTGGAGGATTTTCTTATGAGGAATCGCGACGTTTGGGATCGTAATCAAGTACTGAAGAACCTCAAATTGCTTCGGAGTAAGGCGAACATCGCGCCCCTCGACCGACAGATGACGGCTGAGTAAATTCACTTCGATGCGATCAAACGCAACAACCATTGGACCTTCGCGTGGCGATAATGGCACACGCCGGAGATTTGCTCGAACGCGTGCGAGCAACTCCGGCATGCTGAATGGCTTCGTCACGTAGTCATCGGCCCCGGCGTCCAGGGCCTCGACCTTGTCGGGTTCCGTCTTTCGAACCGTGAGCATAATAATGCCGACATCCGAATTCGCCCGGATCGAACGGCACGCGGCAAGTCCACCCATCCCCGGCATATTGCGGTCAAGTATGATTAAGTCGTATCTCTCGTCCCGAAGTTTCTCCAGCGCCTCTTCCCCATTGCGGGCGTCAGCCACCATGTACCGTTGCTTCGTTAACGCGGATCTCATCACTCGCCGAATCTGAGGTTCATCATCGACAACCAGAATTTTCCCCGTACTCATGGCTTTCTATCCTCGCTGAATATTGGCAGGGTGAAGGAGAATTTAGCGCCGCCCTCCCGCCGATTCTCCGCCCACAATCGCCCTTGATGCGCGTTGATAATATCGCGTGCAACGCTTAGACCCATTCCAGTTCCCGGTACCAAATCCCGAGCCCGGCTTCCTCGATAGAATCTGTCAAAGATCGATTCGAGTTCGTTCTGAGGAATGCCTGGCCCTTGGTCACAAACTCGCAGTGTGACGATAGCGTCAGTCGTGTCGGCTGATATGGCAATCGTTGAACCAGGCGGTGAGTACTTGACTGCGTTTCCGAGCAACTGCCGTAGCGCGAGGCCCATCAAGTCGGGGTCCGCATTCACGGCAGGAATGCCCTCTAAAATCTGAATTTCCAGTGGCCGTCCATCCAAAGGACTCTTCATCCGATCAAGGGAGGAGCGAACCAGCTCCGCTATGGGAAGTTGACAGCGCCGGATGCGGGGCCTGCCCGGTTCGATGCGCGCCATGTCTACTGTCTCATCAATCATTCCGCCTAATTTATCTGCTTCCTCTTCCACCACCGCCAGCAGATCGTCCTCCTCCAGTTCGTGCCCATATTCCGAGCGTACGGTGGTAATGGCACCCTTTATCGAGGTGAGCGGGGTCATAAAATCATGTGCCAAAGCGTCAAGGAGAACGCTCCTCAGGCGCTCATTTTGGCGCGCCGCTTCCATCCTGCTCGCAGATGCCTGTTGGCGAGCGCGCTCCACGGCAATTCCTACCAGGTTAGCAATTGCTTGCAGAGCGGGTTCTGAAACGGCGGGACCGATGGCTCCAAGACTGCCCACAATTCGGCCTCCCAAGGAAACGGGCGCGACAATGACTTCAACCCCTTCCGGTGTGGATTCCTTCCTCCACACAAACCAAGAGGCTTCTCCAGTCGCTACCGCGCGGAGAACTTCTAGCTCAAACCTAGAGTCGGGTGGGCCAGTCATGCTCAGTTCCCCGGTCAGTCCGTCGCAATAAGCTACTCCGAAAAAGCCGAACTCCTCTTGCACCTGCCCGGCGATCTGCGCACCAAGATCCCTCGTCGTGTCGACTAGCATCAGCGATCGGCTGAGCTGGTAGAGGCGCTCAACCTCGATCCGTCGCGCCTGAGCTTCATTGGCGCGCTGACGAGCACTCGAAGAGAGTTTGCTGGCGGTGATGGCGGTTACGAGGAAAACGCACAGCGCGACCCAGTTCTGCGGATCAGCGATGGTGAGCGATAGAATCGGAGGAAGGAAAAAATAATTGAGGCAGAGCATCGCTGCCACTGACGTCACAAATGATTCCGCCAAGCCCCATTTAGCTGCTATCACTAGAACGACTAATACATATAAGAACCCGGCAATCAGACTATTGACGTGCAGCAGTGAGAAGGCTGTCCAAGTGATTCCCGCGACCAGCGAGAGGCACGCCAACATTCTCATCGTGCCGGCTGCAAGACGGCGAATTGATTTTGCTTTGGCTAAGTTCATGGCAACATAGCGCCTTGGGACCACCCACCCGCCAACGTTGCGATCTCTCCTTCCTGATTGTGCTCCCGTACTGTCTCCGATTGAAAGTCTTATGATTCACATCAGGACTTCTACGTCGATGTCCCCTATCCGTCGCAGGACATTGACCGCGACGTCGTGCTCATGTCGCACCAACAGAAGATCCACGCTCGCGCCGCCGACTGAGAGATTCATAATTCTTGCCCGGCTCAGGAACGGGGGCAAAAAGGGACGAACCATTGAGACCTTGGACTCGAGCGCGTTGATTCTCAGGCCCAGGCACGCTTGCAACATTAGGAACACGGCCGCCGCAGACCAGGCCTTGCGAGCGCAGGCAACCGGGTACAAGATCGGTCCCTGGCCTTCATCCCGTGGGAATCCACAGAACAGCTCGGGTAGGCAAGAAACTGCTCCTTTTCCCGGGGGCCAACGTAGTGTAATTCCTGGTGCGTGTGTGTTTGTTCTAGGAGCGGATAGTATTTTTGCTGGTTGGTCGGCGTGGAATCATCAAACACCACCATCCGGACGGAGTGGCCATTCCGCCAGAAGTGCTCGTCGTACTGCTCGATAGTCTCGCCGACTTCACGCAGTCGATGGGTGGTGCGAGTTCCGAAAATTCTGACCCCCTAAATTCCAGAAATTCTGAGCCGTCCGACAAGCGCCGGAAAGGTTAGAAACTTCCCTTGGCTCCGCTTTGTTGTTGCCAGTCGAGCGGAGCGGAGGGAGGAGGATGTTGGGGATGTTGAAACGACACGAGATCGAAGTCTTACTGAAGGCGGGCCACGCGAAGATCGAGGTGGCGTCAGCAATCACGGAAACTCCCAGGAAACCTTTGAACTGAGAAGGTGTCAGTGTCCTGCTCGATTCGACTCACCATGTGCTGGAGTGCCCTGGAGGGAAAAC
>Ga0187856_1003853_pt1 | contig 10226 bp, 8 predicted proteins | sample June2016WEW_8_40_FD_132443 | JGI IMG/M metagenome (GOLD analysis project Ga0187856, IMG submission 132443) | Peatland microbial communities from SPRUCE experiment site at the Marcell Experimental Forest, Minnesota, USA - June2016WEW_8_40 | ecosystem: Environmental > Terrestrial > Soil > Wetlands...
ACCGAAATCGACGACACCCGGCCCCGGACGCCCGAAAGGGACCCGAAAACCGCCGAGAACCCGCTATCCGGCGGTCAAAAAGGGCAGCCTGATCAGGCATCAAAGGTTTAAATGAAAGCTTAGACCTTGCGCGGATAGGCGCCGTCAGCTCTCTCGCTGAAGACGGCGATCGAGGAGCTTCGTGATGAGCAGGATCGCGACGACGAAGGCTGGCCTTCACGTTTAGAGGTCGCGCGGATAGGCGCTCACCAGCCAGGGAACGGCGGCCTGCTTCCATCCAGTCGCCGTTCTTGATGGCTGTCAGTCACGAGGCCCCGGCCCGAGGCGCCCTTGTCCGGCGCCCGGGCAGGGGTGATCGGACCTAAGTGACTGTCGCGTTTGTTTCCCCAGCGCGATCAGGTGATCGGTGACTGGGTGAGTCGGCGGAGGAGGTAGCGGCTGTGGGTGGCCCATATGAATCCCTCGGTGATGACCGGATCGCGCTCATAGTCGACCTGGAGCCGTCGGCTATTCATGAGCCACGCCCAGGTCCGCTCGACGATCCAGCGCTTGGGGAGGACTTCGAACCGGTTCGCGTGGATCCTCGTCACCACCCCGACGCCGACGTGATGACCGCGGCAGTGCTCGATGAAGGTGGCCTTGAACCCCGCCTCACACCAGAGCTTCGCGAAGCGCCCGGAGCGTTCGCGAGCGCGATCGGTGACAGCGATCCCACCGACGTTGTCCGAGATGCTCGCCGCAACGACCACGACGGCGACGAGGAGACCGAGGGTATCGACGATCCCGAAGGTCTTGCGACCTTTGATCTTCTTTCCCGCATCGAATCCTTTTGTTTTCTTGCTCACCGTCGAGGACGCCCGCACCGAGCGGGCATCGACGATCCCCGCGGACGGCTCGCCCTCGCGACCTTCGGCCTCGCGGACAGCCGCCGCGAGACGGGCGGCAATGTGCTCCCAGGTGCCGTTTCTCGACCACTCGAGGTGATAGCGGTGCACGGTGTTCCAGTTCGGGTAGCACTCGGGAAGGGCTCGCCACTGACAGCCGGTCGCCGCGACGTAGAAGATGGCGTCGACCACTCGACGCCGGTCGACCTTGATCGGCCGGCCCATCCCACCCGGAGTCCAATACGGAGCGACAAGATCGGCGATGAGCTCCCACTCGTCGTCGGTCATATCGCCATGGGTCGTGCGCCAGGTCTGTGCCAATGCGGCCGAATCGGTATCCACGGACTCAGCCTATGCGAAAATCGCACCCTACACTGGCCAAATTGGCCACCTAACCAGCAATAATTTTCCGAACACTCTCTAAGGGCAAACTGGCGACAGGAGATCACCATTCGGTCGGTTCCAGCTCTCCGATTTCGGCGGCATGGTGGTGCACTTTCTCGATTGCGTCGACGACACTTTGGGCGTCTTGCCTGCTTCCGGTCAGCACCTCGGTTTTGAACCAGATCGCCGTCTTGGACAGGTGCTCGGTGACCGGCATATGCAATGACGCGTAGGCGGGGTAGGCGCTCGTATCTCTGATGTGCGGGGCGAGACCGCCCTCACGGCTGAACATTTCGAGTTGGTGCATCGGCGGGTAAGCCGTCGTGAGCGGCATGCCCTCGGCGAGCAGAGCGGTGCGAAGCCTGTCCCTGTGAGGGAACAGCTCCGGGTCGAAGTTGACCATGTAGTCGTAGTTGCCCTGGGAGGTGCACCCCTTGTGGCGACCCAGGGGGACGACGCCGGAGATATCCGCCAGAGTCGCGGTCAAGAAGTCGACGTTGGCCGAACGGATCTCTTGCTGGGCGGGAAACCGCTGGAGCTGGATTCGCAGCACCGCGCCCTGCCACTCGCTGAGACGCAGGTTGCCCGCCAGCTCGAAATGACGGTAGTACCAGCAACCGGGGTGCCGGCCGCAGTTGACCAACGAGGTCACTCGTTCGACTATCTCGGGGCGTCGGCTGACGACGGCGCCGCCCTCGCCCGCGGTCATGTTCTTCGACGCCTGGAACGAGAACGTTCCGGCATCTCCGACCGTGCCGGCGTGCTGGCCATGCCAGGTCGATCCGTGAGCCTGAGCTGCGTCCTCGAGGATGACGAGGTCGTGCTCGGTGGCCAGCTTGCGCAGGCCGTCGAGATCCGCCATGCCCCCTCCGAGATGGACCGGGATTATCGCCCTGGTCCTGCCCGTGATCGCCGCAGCCGCGGCGGCGACGTCGATCGTGCCCGTGTGTAGGTCGACGTCGACGATGACCGGGATGGCGTTGGCTGCAAGGACGGCGCCGATCGTGGCCATGAAGGACCAGGCGGGAACGATCACCTCGTCTCCTTGCCCGACGTCGAGCGCGGCCATGGCGACTTCGAGGGCGGCGGTACCGTTGGTGAGCGCGGCCGTCCCGGAGGCTCCCGTGAAGGCGGACCACTCGGCCTCGAAGGCTTTCACCTCGGTTCCCTCGGTTGCCCACCAGTTGCGCGAGTCCAGAACACGTAGGACGGCGGACCGCTCTGCGTCGTCGAACTGGGGCCAGGGCGGGAACGGAACGGAGCGGACGGGAGTGCCACCTTTTGCAGCGAGCTTGTCCATAACGCGTTTACTCCCTTTCATCGTTGTAACTCGGTCTTGAGTGTCAAGGTCGGGAGGCTGGGCCTTGCAGAGGTCACCTCACGGCGCGGTAGGTACGTCGGTCCAGGCCCTGGTAGCGGCCGAATCGAGCACGGCCTCGGTGATCTCGGCCGCACGTCGGCCGTCGGAGAAGCCGGGCAGCCCGTCGGGCGTCTCGCCGGCGATGGTCGCGTAGCAGTCGGCCACGAAGGCATTGAAGCAGTCCTGGAAGCCTTGGGGATGGCCGGCGGGTACCGTGACATACTTTGCGGCCGCGGGGCGCAGGCCGTCAGGTGAACGGGAGAGCAACTGGTTCGTCGACCGTCCGCCTATCCAGAGGCAGTCGGGATCCTCGTGGTCGAACACAAAGCTCGCCCGGGTCCCGTCGAGGGAGAGCCAGAGCCGGTTCTTGCGCCCAAGCGCCACCTGACTGAGCACAACCGAGCCGATGGCGCCGCCGTCCGTCTCGAAGTTCACGGTAACGGCGTCCTCGGTGTGGACGGCTGTTGGGCCGTCCGGACCGCGCCGGGTCGGGAACACGGTGAGGAGTTGGGCACAAAGGCGGGTGATGCGCTGGCCGGATGTGAACTCGGCGAGATCGGCCCAGTGCACGCCTATGTCCGCGAACACTCGCGACGCACCGCCGAGCTCGGGGTCCACACGCCAGTCCGTGTCGGACTCCTCGGCCAACCAGTCCTGCAGGTACGAGCCGTGAAGCATGGTCAAGGTGCCGGCCTCGTGGCTGCGCACCCGCTCGCGTATCTCGCGCACGATCGGGTAGTAGCGATAGACGAAGGGAATGGCTGCGACGACACCTGCATCGTTGGCGAGGCGTTCGAGTTTCTCGGCCTCGGCTATGCACGTCGCAAGGGGCTTCTCGCAGACGACGTGTTTGCCTGCAGCTATGACGTCTTCGACCAGAGGAGCGTGCAGATAGTTGGGCACGCACACGTGGACGACATCCACCTCGGGGTCGGCGATCAGGTCCTCTGCCCGTTGGAAGACCGTGTCGAAGCGTAAATCCTCCGCCAGAGAAACAGCGCGCGAAGGCAACAAGTCAGCGATGCCGGCCAGGCGGTTTCCAGTCATTTGCGCCGCCCTGGCGTGCACGCGACCAATGAAGCCTGCTCCGATGACTCCAACTCTAAGCGGCTTTCCCATGTTGCCTCCCTATCGCATGAGGCTCACCCAAGAGCGATGATAGGCGGTGGAATATGCCGTGCGCCAACTGCCGAGAACTTAAAAGGCGCATCACCGTGCAGTCGTCGCAAAGGAATCTGCAAATTGGGCGCTCCGCGCCCTCAGTCTTGGCTCAGCTGGCGTGTCTCAGGCAAACATGCATTGCTGATAGCCTCCTGAAAGCTGCCCTTGCGTGAACGGGTGATACGTCCGTAAAGGAAGGAATATGAGTGACAGCGTGCTTCTCGTCACAGGTGGAGGCTCCGGCATTGGGCGCGCAGTAGCCCTTCTTGCGGCCAGGTCCGGCTTTCGTGTGGCCGTGCTCGCCCGCTCGGCCGACTCGGTACGCGGCGTGGCCGACGAGGCCAGCAGGCTCGGAGCGCCGAAGGCGGTCGGTATCGCGTGCGACGTAACCTCAGAAGAGGCCGTCGTTGCAGCTTTTGATGCGGCCGAAGAACAGCTTGGGCCGCTCTCTGGGTTGTTTGCCAACGCCGGCATCGAGCAGCCAAGGCTTGCTCACGAGCTCTCGCTGGAGATGTGGAACGCGGTCATCGCGACGAACCTGACCGGGACATTCCTGACGTGCCGGCAAGCACTGCGCTGCATGTTGAAATCGGGGCGCCGGGGCTCGCTGGTTCTGTGCTCGTCACCTGCGAGTTTCGCGGCCTTCGCAGGAGGTGGTGCGAGCTCTTATAGCGCCTCAAAAGGGGGAATATCATCTTTGATGCGTACGCTGGCCGTAGACTACGCGAAGTATGGGATCCGAGTAAATGCAGTCGTGCCGGGGGCGACGGATACCCCTCTGACATGGGCAGGACTTTCGAGGGATCAAAAGGACGTGCTTCGAGACACTCTTTCCAGGGAAATCCCGCTCGGAAGACTTGCGGATCCGGAGGAACCGGCAGAGGCGGTCCTGTGGCTTTTGTCGGAACAAGCCCGCTACGTGACCGGGTCACATTTGGTTTGTGACGGCGGCATCCTTGCGAAGGCATCAATCAGCGCGTGACCCGATTATCCACGGTGGCTGACGCGGGCAGCTGAATGTGGGCACATCCTCCTTCGTGCGGTGCTAGTAAAGCCAGCACGCTGCCCACTGCCCGCCTTCAAGCTGGATCTGGCCAGGCTTCTGCTCTTTACAGATGTCCATGACGTGAGGGCAGCGCGGGTGGAAGCGACACCCAGAAGGCGGGTTGATCAGGCTGGGGGGCTCGCCAGTCGAGGGCACGGTACTCGTCGACTCTCTTTCCGGGTTGGGAGCGGAGTCGCGCAACAGTTGCGTGTAAGGGTGGGCGGGGCGCAGGGCCACTTGCTCGGATGGCCCGCCTTCGATCAGCTGGCCTCCGTACATCACGAGCGTCGTGTCGGCGAAGTAGCGGGCGGAGGCGATGTCATGGGTGATGTACAGCAGCGCGAGGTGCCTGTCGGTGGCCAGACCTCGGAGGAGATTCAGCACGCCGAGCCGCGTCGACACGTCGAGCATCGAGACGGGCTCGTCCGCCAGGATCACCGAAGGTTGCGCCGCCAAGGCTCTCGCGACCGCGATCCGCTGCCGTTGGCCACCGGAGAGCTCGTGGGGATACTTGGATACGAACTGGTCCGCCGGCGTCAGCTGCACATCGGCAAGGAGCTTTTCCACGGCTGCCCTGGCCCTTTTGCCTGAGCGGGCGAAGCCGTGGATCACAAGCGGCCGTGCGAGGTGATAGCCGACTGTGTGCAGCGGGTTCAGGGAGCTGAACGGATCCTGCAGGACGATCTGCACGTCGCGCACGTACTCCCTGTGTCGCCGGCCACGTCTCGTCTTGATGGGACGCCCGTTCAGAGTGATCGTCCCCCCTGTTGCGCTGTAGAGCTGGGACAGGACCCGCCCGATGGTCGACTTGCCGGAGCCGGACTCGCCGACAAGCGCAGTCACCTTGCCCGCGTACAGCTCGAGTGAGATGTCGTCGACGGCTCGCACGACTCGCCTCACGGCCTGGCTCCGGCGGGGACCCTGATGGACTGGAAAGAACTTCTGGAGCCCTTTCACCGAGAGCACAGGTTCCTCGCCGGCGTGGTCGCTAATTGAGGTACCGTCGCTGCTGGCAAGAGAAACGGCCCTCGCCTTCAGCTCCGGGACCGACCGGTCGTCGTACAACGAGCAGGCGACCACGTGGTCGGGTGTGTCACCCGGCGCGGGTGAGACCCTCAAGGGGGGACGGACGCGGTCGCAGCCTTCGTGCACGTACTCGCAGCGCGGATGGAACGGGCATCCGTGGGGCAGAGATCTCATGTCGGGGGGGAACCCCATGATGCCGGTGAGGGTTTGTCTTGGCCCGTGAAGCAGGGGGAATGAGTTCAACAGCCCGTAGCTGTAGGGGTGGCGGGGAGTCTTGTAGATCTCCTCGGACCGGCACTGCTCCACGACCCTGCCGGCGTACATGACGGCGATCTCGTCGGCGACCTCTATCAACAGCGACAGGTCGTGGGTTATGAAGATGACCGAGAAGCCGAGCCGGCTCCGCAGGCCCATGATCTCCGAGAGGATCTGACGTTGCATGACGACATCCAGCGCAGTCGTAGGTTCGTCGAGGATGATGATCTCAGGGTCGAGCGCGAGGGCGATGGCAATCATTGCCCGCTGACGCATCCCGCCCGATAGTTCGTGGGGAAAGGCCTTGGCCCTGTCGCTGGAGATGCCGACGAGCTTGAGCAGTTCCGCCATCCGGTCAAGGCGGTCCTGGTGCCTCATCTCCGGCCGGTGGGCGGCAAGCACGTCGAGGATCTGGACGCGAAGGTTCAAGACGGGGTTCAAGGCGTTCATCGCCGACTGGAACACGATGGCCAACTCGGCCCAGCGGAAAGCCCGCAGCTGATCGTCGGACATCGCGAGTACGTCGACCGCCGGTCCTGAGCGGGGGTGGTACCGCACGCGGCCGCCGGCGATGACGCCGGGCGGGCGCAGCAGTCTCGTCACCGCGTAAGCAAGGGTGGACTTGCCCGACCCTGACTCGCCTGCGATCCCCAGGACCTGGCCCCGTCGCAGGGAAAGGCTGACCTGCCTCACCGCCGGCAACGGGCCAGTGCTCAATTCGTAGTCGACGTCGAGATCCTCGATCTCCAAGACGACCGGGCTCATCGTCGACCCGGATCCCTCATCGGGAGAACGCGTCTCCACCTACCCCTCCTCCACGGACCCGGCGCGCCTGACCGGCGTGAACCGGCTTCCGTCGGTGACAGCCGCTCGGAGCGGCTGCACCGGGGCGGCAGGTGTGGGCGGTTGTCCGCGCTTTGGCCTCTTTACGGGCCTTACCGACCGCAGGCGAGGATTGGTCATCTCGTCAAAGCCGAAATTCAATAGGGCGAGGCCCGTGCCTACGAGCGCGATACACAGACCGGGTGGGACAAACCACCACCATGCACCCGCCTGCAGCGCCGAGTCGTTCTGTGCCCAGTACAGCATCGTCCCCCAGGACCACTCCGAGACGTTCGCCAGACCGAGAAAGGCCAATCCGGCGGCCGTGAGTATTGCGAAGATGGCGGTGAACAAGAAGCTTGCCGTGACGATCGCCAGCTCGTTGGGCAGGATCTCCCACAAGAGGATGCGCCAGGTTCCCTCCCCGGTGGCCCGAGCGGCTTCAATGTAATCCCGCTTTCGGATCGACAGAGTCTGGGCCCGCATCACGCGCGCTCCCCAAGCCCAGCCCGTCAGAGCGATGACGAGCGTGACTGAGAGATCCCCTCTGTTCGGCAGGTAACCGGCGAGCACGATGACGAGCGGCAGCGTCGGGATGACAAGGAAGATGTTCGACAGGACCGACAGCAGCTCGTCGCTGACCCCGCCCAAATAACCGCCGGCCAGACCCACGATGATCGAGACGACCGTTGCGATCGAGGCCGCAAGCGCGGCAACGATGAGCGTGGAGCGGCTGCCGTCCACCAGCTGCGCGAGCACGTCTTGGCCCTCTTGGGTGGTGCCCAGCCAGTGAGCCGAGGAGGGAGGCAGAAGTATCGCCAAGGACATTGTCGACGGATTGGCCTTCACGAGGTACGGACCGACGATCGCCATGAGGACGAAGAACCCGACGATGACGAGACCGGCGATGACTTTCCACGACCGCAGCGCGTTGAAGCGCCTGCGCTTGTGGCGGCTCGGCGCCGAAGACGGTGGCTCCGTGTCTGCCACCCGGCTCTCGTCGCTCCCGGTGATCAGGGCCATCTCAGCCTTCCTGCCTCGTTCTCGGGTCGAGGAGAACGTAGAAGACGTCGGCCGCGATGTTCGCGAAGAGCACCGCCAAAGTGATCACCAAAAAGACGCCCTGCATGAGCGGATAGTCGCTGTTGTTGACGGCCGCGAACAGGACATAGCCGATGCCGGGATACGAGAAGACGATCTCCACGAGGATGGCGCCACTCACGACGAAGCCGAGGGACAGGGCGAAGCTCGCCAACGACGGCAGGATGGCGTTCCGGGCGGCGTAGACGAAGCTGATCCGAGCCTTCGAGAGCCCTTTCGCCTCCGCCAGGATTATGTAGTCCTCGTTGAGGGTCACGATCATCATGTTCCGCATTCCGAGCAGCCAGCCTGCTATCGAAGAGGCGATAATCGTGAAGGCGGGCAGAATGGCATGATCCGCAGCCGAGAGCAGGAATTGCGTGTTCCATCCGATCGTGTCACCTGACGAGTAGCCCCCGGACAAAGGGAGCCACTGGACCACCACCGCGAACAGGTACAAGACAACGAGGGCGAACCAGAAGTACGGGATCGCCGAGAAGAAAGTGCTGATGGGCAGGCTGGCTTCGAGCCAGGACCCTCGCCTCGATCCGACAAGGACGCCCGCCACGGTCCCGATGATGAAGCTCAGGATCGTCGATGTCCCAACGAGGACGGCCGTCCAGGGCAGCGCACCCATAATGACCTGGATGACGGGCGTCGGGAAGTAGGTGAACGAGATACCCAGATTGCCGTGCAACAGGTTGTCCCAATAGCTCCAGTACTGAGACAGCATGCTCTGGTGGTTGAGCCCGAACAGGATAGTGAGCGACTTCATCGCCGCCGGCGATATACGACCCTTGAAGTGACTTATCAACAGCTCGACGGGGTTCCCCGGCATGAGGCGAGGAATGAGGAAATTCAGTGTGATCGCGGCCCAGGCAGTGACCAGGTAAAAGCCGAGACGACGTATCAGATAACGCAAGTGTCCTCCGGACGTGCGTCACAAGTCGTCGCATGCGAGCTGTAGCAAAGTACGGCGGCCACGTACATAACCTATCCTACTTCCTTCAATGCGAGAGGCTAATGGGCTGAAGGAGCTACGCAAGACATGTGGGCGAGAGTCACGGTGCTGTGGGCGAAACACGACCTAGCGGGGATTGTTCCAATGAGGAGGGTTCACATTGCACACAAACCGGGGGAGGACTGGATGGCCGGCTGACCAGCGGCGCCATGGGGTCGCTGGTCAGCCGGGTGGCTATGAGATCCGAGAGAGCCGCAGGTTCACTTGCCTACTGGGTGCAGGTGCAAGATGACGAACTCCTGGTTGGCGGTCTCGATCGGCCCAGCCGAGCTGTAGGGATCCTGCGGCGTGGGCCAACCGGTGACGACATTGGTCCTGTAGGCGCCCCAGTCGATCGAGTACACGAGAGGAATGACGGGCAGCTCGTTGACCATGATCCCTTCGATGCCGTACATGGCGGCGTTTCTCTGGGCGTTGGTGGTGGCGCTGAGGTAGGCGTTCAGGTACTTCTGCGTAGCCGGGTCCCTCCAGCGCCCCTGGTCAGCTCCCGCTGCCGTTCCGATAGACGCCGTCAGGGAATCGTTGAGCCAGGCGTTGTAGATGTAGTAGGGCTGCGGCCCCGTGTTCGAGTAGTACATGGCGAGGTCGAACTCACCGGTCGCCAGGTCGGAGGTCCATGTCCCGACGGAGAGTCCCTGGACCGAGGACCCGATCCCGATGGTCTTCAGGGCTGCGGCGACGACTGAGCAGTCCGCCATGTAGTCCACCCACGAGGACGGGTCGATCAAGCTGAGCGAGATCGCCTTGCTGCCCTTGCCGAGGAGGTTGCCGTTGCTCGCGAACTTGAATCCGGCGCCCTTGAGAAGGGACCTAGCCTCCGAGACGTTCGTCGCATAAGTGGTCTTGGCGTACTGCGGTGCCAGGAACGACTGGTAGTTGGGCAGGATGAGCCCGGTGGCGGTGCTGATGGGGGGCTCATAACCCCACTCTCCCAGCGTCGAGACGGTCTTGCGGTTGACGACGAGACTGATGGCCCGACGCACAGCCTCGATGTTCAAGGGGTAGACGGCGTCGTTGGGGAGCAGCGCGGTGATTCCCACCGGTGGGTACCAGTACTTGTTGTAAGGGCTCTTGGCCACGTAGAGGCGCTGCATGTCCGGCTCGGTCGCTGAGGCCCAGGTGTAGTCGCCGGCATTGAAAGCCGCGTTCTGGGCACCTGCGCTGCCGACGGCCGGGTAGGTGATGGTG
>Ga0187856_1003859_pt1 | contig 10219 bp, 12 predicted proteins | sample June2016WEW_8_40_FD_132443 | JGI IMG/M metagenome (GOLD analysis project Ga0187856, IMG submission 132443) | Peatland microbial communities from SPRUCE experiment site at the Marcell Experimental Forest, Minnesota, USA - June2016WEW_8_40 | ecosystem: Environmental > Terrestrial > Soil > Wetlands...
GAGAACAGGGAGACCATACGCATGCTCGACGGGCTTATCGATATTTACCTGCCCGATCTCAAGTACGCGGGCGGCGCCGTCGCTTCTATGCTTTCAGCCGCGCCCGGCTACCCGGAGCGGGCCATGGAGGCGGTCACGGAGATGAAGTCGCAGGTGGGAGACCTCGTCGTGGAGCGGGGCGTCGCGAAGCGGGGCCTGCTGATCAGGCACCTGGTGCTCCCAAGCGGCCTTGCGGGCACGAGAAGGCTCATCGCATGGATCAAAAAGGCCCTCGGCCCCAAAACCGCACTCAGCCTCATGTCCCAGTATTACCCCGCGTACCGGGCGGACGCCTACCGGCTGATTAACCGAAGGATCAGGAGTGATGAATACGACCCGCTGGTCGCGCTCATGAGGGAGGAAGGCTTCGAGAACGTCTTCATCCAGGAGTTGGAGAGCGCGCACTCCTACCAGCCCGATTTTACGAACAAGAAGCCTTTTCAGGAGAGCAATGTTGAATGTTAGATAAAGAATAGGTCCTATAAGACTTATAGGACCTATTCTTTATGGAGCAGCCACTGCTCCTTCACGGCTCCGGCCTCGGTGAAAAGTACCGGTCTTCCCCTGTAGTACGCCGCGTCCGATACTTCGTAAGCCCGGACCTCGCCCTCGACTACATCGTTAGGCTGAAGCCACCCCTTCCGGACCAACTCTTCATCGATCGGCCTTTTCACCATGGGTCCGTACTCGTAGAATTTCTTTATTCGCTCGACCTCTTCTGTTGTCAGCTTTTGAAGCCGCTTCTCCATCGTACACTCGCTTTCTTTCCTCAAGGCGGGGGTTTTGCGCCCCCGTTTTGAGGCTTTCTTAGGAAAAAAGGTATAAGAACCTGCACCCGGTTTGCCGCCCCGCGTCCGTAACCGGCCGGTCTTCATCGGGTGTAGAGCACATTTGGAACCGTCAAGACTCACGGGTCCCGGGGAGCAGATACCTGCAGGTCACAGGTGAAGTGCGTACCGAGCGCGAAAGCACGTAGGTGAGATCTTGCGCGTCCGCCGACTTCAAGAGAGGGCCGGCGGGCCCGTGAATATGCCGGTCCTTTTAGCCCTTTACGCCGGTCGAGTCCGCCGGTATTCCTTGCTGCCTATTTTATCTTCCTGACATTTGACGCGCTCGGACCCTTCGGCCCCTTCACGACCTCGAATTCAACTTTTTGGCCTTCGGACAAAGATCTGAAGCCGTCGCTTTGAATAGCGGAATGATGGACAAAAATGTCCCCACCGTCGTCTTGGGTGATGAATCCAAAGCCTTTCGAATCGTTAAACCACTTGACAGTTCCTTGCGCCATGTTCGATTGCTCCTCCATTTTTAGAATTATGCAGTATCTTGCTTGATGACCTTATCTCATCGAGCCGATTAAGTCAACAATTATCGTGCTGTTCAGAGGCTGAAAAATACGAAAATAGCAGTTTTTTTTCACGGGGACCCGTTTTCCTCTTCACACTGGCGTGTGGAGGCAGGCGGGGCGCGGTCGGCCGACAGAAGAAGAGAAGAGAAGAACACGCGGAGCAGGCGATCAGCTTTGACAAGGACCTCCGAATAGAACAAACTTATAAAATGGCGGGGATCAGGATCACCGGCGGAACGCACAAGGGCAGGCTGATAGCCGTCAGCCGGGACGCCAGGACCAGGTACACCTCGGCAAAGGTGAGGCAGGCCGTCTTCAACCTCGTGGGTGAGGTCGCCGGTCTTGACGTACTTGACCTCTTCGCCGGCGCCGGCTCTTTCACCCTTGAAGCTCTGAGCCGGGGCGCAGCCTCCGTGACGGCGGTCGAGAAGGCGCCGCGCACCGCCTCGCTGCTCCGCGCGAATCTTAAGAACCTCGCCTTAGATAAAGATTGCCTTGTCGTAAATATGGATGTAAGATATGCCGTGCCCATGCTCGGTAGACAGGGGAAAACGTTCGACCTGATTTTTGCCGACCCTCCTTATGAGATGGGCTATGTTGCGGCCAGCCTGGAGCTGCTCGAAGCGCACCCGCTCTGCCGCGCCCGTACGGTCCTCGTGGTCGAGCATTCAAAACGGGAGGCGCTGGGGTTCTCGCCGGAAGAAAGGCTTACGGTGCACGCTCACAGGTACGGCGACACGGCGCTGACGATGCTCACGTGCGGGCAGCGCATACCGTGAACAGTAATCGTTTTCCCGGTATGCTCTTGCAATAAGGAGCTGCGATGAAAGAGAAAATTGGAATCTACCCCGGTTCCTTTGATCCGATTACCTACGGTCATCTTGATATTCTTGAAAGGGGTCTCGCGCTTTTCGATACCGTGATCGTCGCCATCGCCTACAACATTCAAAAACAGGGCCTTTTCTCGGTGGAAGAGCGGAAAGAGCTTATCCGGCAGTCGGTGGAAGGCAACGGCAACGTCATCATCGACAGCTTCGAGGGACTGCTCGTGGACTATGTGACAAAAATGGGCGCCAGGTTCGTCATCCGGGGCTTAAGGGCCGTCACTGATTTCGAGTACGAGTTCCAGATGGCCTCCATGAACAGAACCCTGAACGCCGAGGTGGATACGGTCTTCATGATGACGAGCAAGGACTATTTCTTCGTCAGCTCTAGGACCATAAAAGAGGTCGCGAGCTTCGGCGGCTCGATCGCGCAGTGCGTGCCGGATGTCGTCGAGGAAGCTTTGAAGAAGAAACTCGGCCATTCATGAAAAGACTTCTTCCTTTCTTCTTGTGGCTGGCTCTCATGGTGCTCTCGGCAGCGCCGGGGTATGGCGCGCGACCGGAAGTCTACGAGATCAAAGTGCACGGGGTCATCGGCCCTCCTGCTGCACAGTTTATCTCAGAGTCCATAAAGAACGCTGGTAGCGCTGGCGCGGCAGCCCTCCTTATCCTGCTCGATACGCCGGGCGGCCTCGATACGTCCATGAGGGAGATCGTGAAGGCCATTATGGAGGCCCCCCTGCCCGTGATCGTTTATGTACACCCGTCGGGGGCCAGGGCCGCGTCGGCGGGCACGATCATCCTTATCGCCGCACAGGTGGCCGCCATGACGCCCGGCACCAACGTGGGCGCGGCCCATCCGGTCAGTATCGGCGGCATCGGCAATGAGAAGATGGACAAGGAAATGATGGCGAAGGTCGTTCAGGATGCGCAGGCTTACGCGAGGAGCCTGGCCGCGAAGCGGGGGCGGAACGCGGAATGGGCGGCAAAAGCGGTGCGGACCAGCGCCTCCATCACCGCGGACGAGGCCCTGAAAGGGCGCGTGATAGACGTGGTGGCGGGCAGCGTCGATGAGCTGCTCTCGCTGGTGAACGGGCGGGTGGTCGAGGTGGGCGCGGGGCGGGTCACGCTCGCGACGAAGGGGGCAAAGATCGTTGCGGTCGAGACCCCGTTCAAATACACGCTGCTCTCCTATATCACCGACCCGAATGTCGCCTACCTGCTCATGATGATAGGCTTCTACGGCATACTTTTCGAGATATACTCACCCGGCGCGGTCTTTCCCGGTGTGATGGGGGCGATCTGCCTGATCCTCGCCTTTTACGCCTTCCAGACCGTCCCCATAAGCTATGCGGGCCTTTCCCTGATCATCCTGGGCATCATCTTTTTCGTCATGGAGTTGAAGGTGGCGAGCTACGGACTGCTCAGCATTGCAGGCGCCGTGTCGATTATGATAGGCTCTATCATGCTGATTGACCTGCCTTCAAGCTGGCTTTCCCTGTCCTGGCAGTCGATAGCGGCCGTGGTGGCGTTCTCTATAATATTTTTCGTCGGCGTGTTATCATATGCGGTCAAAGCCCAGTTTTCAAAGGTAAAGACGGGCCGGGAGGGGCTGATTGGAGAGATCGGATCGGCAAGGACCGATATCTCTCCTGCGGGCAAGGCGTTTGTCCACGGGGAGCTGTGGGACGCACTCAGCGACACGCCTGTCCTGGCAGGTGAGCGGGTGAGGGTTATCGCCCTGGACGGAATGGTGATGAAAGTTAAAAAAGCGAGCGAAGCGAGATGAGCGGGGAGGCCGGGTGCGACCCAGCAAAGCAATATGGAGCTGGGTGCCCCGCCTGTGCGAAGCGGGTCGTGGCTTTGCCCGTCGAGGGGCTGCTGAAGTCCAATAAAGCGAGCGAAGCGAGATGAGCGGGGAGGCCGGGGCACCCGCGAAGCGGGTCGTGGCTTTGCCCGTCGAGGGGCTGCTGAAGTCCAATAAAGCGAGCGAAGCGAGATGAGCGGGGAGGCTCGACGGGCTTTGCCCGTCGAGGGGCTGCTGAAGTCCAATAATTGAGAAGGGGGGTCATGATGCCGATCTATTTTTTTGTCCTGGTAGTGGTGGTGATTTTTCTCGCGATGGCGATCAAGATATTGAACGAGTACGAGCGGGGCGTAATTTTTCGCCTCGGCCGCGTGCTGGATAAGCCGAAGGGGCCGGGCCTCATCATCCTGATCCCGGTCATCGACAGGATGGTCAAGGTAAGCCTCCGGACCGTCGTCCACGATGTGCCTCCCCAGGACGTGATTACGAAGGACAACGTCTCCATCAAGGTGAACGCGGTCGTCTACTTCCGCGTGATCGAGCCGATGAAGGCGATCATAGACGTGGAGAACTTCCTCTACGCGACGAGCCAACTCTCCCAGACCACGCTGCGGAGCGTGCTCGGCCAGGCAGAGCTCGACGAGCTGCTCTCCCACCGCGAGAAGATCAACGAGCGGCTTCAGGAGATACTCGACATGCACACCGAGCCGTGGGGCATCAAGGTATCGAACGTCGAGGTGAAAAATGTCGACCTGCCTCAGGAGATGCAGCGCGCCATCGCGCGCCAGGCTGAGGCGGAACGTGAGAGACGGGCAAAGGTCATCAGCGCCGAGGGTGAGTTCCAGGCGTCGACGAGGCTCTCGGATGCCTCCGAGATACTCTCCAAGAACCCCATGGCGCTCCAGCTCCGCTATCTGGCGACACTCGTGGAAATCGCGACCGAAAAGAATTCGACCATCATCTTCCCGCTCCCCATCGATCTCCTGAAGGTATTTACGGACAAAATGAAAGAGAAATGATGTAAAAAGTGTCATGAAAAGGCGAGAGATGAACATAAAACAGGTATTTACGCCTCTTCCTTTTTATGAAGGGGAGGCTCCGCCGGCTTTGCCAGTGGAGGGGGCGACGCTAGCCCCGATAATTGCAATGATGTAAAAAAGGTAAGGATATGAGAAGACATCATGTAACGCAGCTTGTCGTTCTCTTTGTGATTTTTTGTTTCTTTGGAGCTGCCGGCGGTGCTTTTGCAAAAGCCGCTCCGGTAAAGAAAAGGCATCATGGTCGGTCCGCGCCCGCCGCCGGGGCACGTGCGGAAAAAGTCGCCGAGGCGCCGGCTAAGGCATACGTGGTGATGGAGGCGTGGACGGGCAAGGTGCTGGAAGAGCAGAATATGCATGAGAAACGACCCCCCGCGAGCATGGCGAAGCTGATGACGGCCTGCATCGTCCTCGACAGGATCGCGAAGGGGGAGGTGCACCTGACCGACAAGGTGCCGGTATCGAGGGAGGCCGCCGCAATCGGGGGCAGCCAGGTATACCTCAAGGAGGGGGAGGTCTTCACCCTCGAAGACATGATGCGGGCCACCCTGATCGCGTCCGCCAACGACGCGGCCCACGCGGTCGCCGAGTTTATCGCGGGGACGAACAGGGACTTTGTGGAGCTGATGAACGAGAAGGCGAAATCCCTCGGGATGAACGATACGGAATTCAATTCGGTCCATGGCCTGCCGCCCGGGAAAGACCAGAAGGAAGACCTTACGTCCCCTTATGATATGGCGCTTCTTAGCCGGGAGGTTCTGAAATACCCGAAGATGATCGAGTGGACGTCGACAAAAACGGGCGAATTCAGGAACGGGGCCTTCATACTCAATAACCACAACAAGCTTCTTTCCAGGATGCCTGAAGTGGACGGGCTGAAGACCGGCTACTACCGGAGCACGGGCTACAACGTGGCGGCCACGGCAAAGAAGGGAGACATGAGGTTCATCGCCGTGGTAATGGGGAGCCCCACGGCAAAGGCGCGGGACGGCCTTGCGGTGGAGAAGCTGAAGAAGTGTTTCGCGGACTATACCGTGGCGAGCGTTGCGAAGAAGGGCGAGGAGGTCGAGAAAGAGATCTCGCTGCCGGACGGCAGGTACCGGAAGATAAAAGGCGTGGCCGCAGCCGATGTGAATATTCCGTGCCTGCGGGCAAAGAAAAAAGAGATAAAGCGCGTGATCTCCCTGCCTCCTGCCGTTGCGGGCGAGGTGAAGCAGGGGCAGAAGCTCGGAGAGATGCTCTTCCAGCTCGACAACGAGGTAGTCGGGAAGGTCGACATCGTGTCGCCCGTGTACGTGCCGAAAGCGAACATATTCACGAGGATCGTGCGAAAGACAGGTCTGAATATATAGGAAAGAGGGTAGCTGTCCCTATGTTTACCATGCTCCAGAAAAGGGAGATTATCGTCGGTGTCACAGGGGGCATCGCCGCCTATAAGATCACCGAGCTGGTGCGCGCATTGACCAAGCTGGGGGCAAGCGTGCACGTGGTCATGACGAAAAATGCCATGGAATTTATCACCCCCCTGACTTTTCAGACCATTTCAGGCAACCCCGTCACGCATAACATGTTCGAGCTTGTCACGGGCGGCAAGATAGGCCATATAGCGCTTTCGGACATCGCGGACCAGATGGTGATAGCCCCGGCGACGGCCAATGTGATCGGGAAGGTCGCAAACGGCATCGCGGATGATTTTCTCACGACCATGGTTATGGCGACCAGGGTCCCGGTGCTCTTTGTCCCTTCGATGAATACGAAGATGTGGGAGAGCAGCATCGTCCAGGGGAACATAGAGAAGCTCAGGGAGAACGGGTACCAGTTCATGGAGCCGGCTACGGGCGACCTGGCGTGCGGGTGGCACGGAAAAGGCAGGCTGCCCCCTATTGACGATATTGTGGAACAGATGGAGGACATCTTTACGGAGAAGGATTACCTCGATCAAAGGGTCCTGGTCACGGCGGGCCCCACCATCGAGTCCATCGACCCGGTGCGGTGCATCACCAACCGCTCTTCGGGGAAAATGGGATATGCCATCGCCAAGATGGCAAGGAGAAGGGGGGCGGAGGTAGTCCTTATTACGGGGATTACGTCTCTGCCGCCGCCGAGAAGCGATATCCGGGTCATCAACGTGATGACCGCCGAGCAGATGAGGGCGGTCGTGATGGAAGAGCAGCGGCGGGCGGCGGTGATCATCAAGGCGGCGGCCGTGGCCGATTACCGGTGCAAGGAGGAAAGCTGTGAGAAGATCAAGAAGAAGAACGACCGGGACGACATTACCCTGGCTCTGACGAAAAATCCGGATATCCTCGAAGAGCTCGGGCGGGTCATCGGCGACCGCGTGCTTGTCGGTTTTGCCGCGGAGACGGAAAATGTTATCGAGAATGCCCGCGCTAAGCTGCAGCGGAAACATCTCGATCTCATCGTGGCGAACGACGTGTCGAAAAGCGGCATAGGCTTCGGAGCGGACGACAATGAGGTGACGATCATCGATGCGGCCGGCGGGGCAGTGCACGTGCCCAGGCTCTCAAAGGACGAGATCAGCCAGATTATACTGGACGAGGCGCTCAAGGTGGCCAAAAAGAAGAAAAAGACCGAAGAGGACTGGTACTGACCTTTATTGTTTTCGGACCGCTCCCGATGAAAAGCGTTCTTATCTCCGCAGTTATTTTCCTGTTTTTTTGCCCGGCCCTCCTTTTTGCGAAAGAGGACAAGCTGGTCGGGGTGGTCGAGATCGCGAGCAAGGCGATCGTCAACATAAAGACGGAAGAGGCGGCGAAGGGGCGGAACGAGCAGAAGAGCACGAGTCTCTTCAGGCTGTTTTTCGCCTCCGGCGCGGACGAGGACACGGAAAGCGTGGAGAATATAGGGTCGGGTGTGGTCCTCGACCCGAACGGCATCATCGTCACCAACGAACATCTCATCTCCAAGGCAGTCACCATCCGCGTCAAATTTACCAACCGCCAGGAATACGAAGCCCATGTAATCGCCGCGGACCCGGAGCTCGATATAGCCCTGCTGAAGATCGAGGGCGAGGACGGCAAAAAGGAGTTCCCTTTCCTGAAAATGACGAGGGGGAACGCGCGCGTAGGGGAGCGGGCGGTTGTCATCGGCAACCCCTACGATCTCCCCACTTCAGTCACCACGGGCGTGGTGAGCGCGCTTCGGAGGAGCGTGAAGATTAACGACAGGGTTTACACTACCCTCATCCAGACGGATGCGGCCATCAACCCCGGCAACTCGGGCGGCGCCCTGCTTGACGGAGAGGGGAGCCTGCTGGGGATTGTGACCGCCGTCTATGAGGAGGGCAAGGGGATCGGCTTCGCCATCCCCATAGACGACGTGATGACCATGGTCCAGGAATTCCTCGAACACGCGGGCAAGCGTCCCATATTCGGCCTCTTTGTCGAAATGAGGAGGGACGAGAGCAGCCAGTACCTCTACGTGAACGGGGTAATACCCGGCAGCCCGGCGGAAGCATGGCGCATGAAGGTAGGTGACAGGATCATCGAGCTTGACAACAAGAAGATCCGGGAGGGGATGAAGTTCCAGAACCTCTTCGGGAAGGCCGTTTTGAGCGGCAAAGGCCCGTTGAAGGTGGCCAGGGGGAACGAGACGTTCACGGTCGAGACCGGCGAAAAGAGCGCAGCCTACGTGCCCACGCCCCTCGACGAACGCCTGTGCGGGGTCCGCCTCTCCGATATCGAGGGCTACGCGAGGCTCAAGTTCAAACTGCGACAGCAGAAGGGCGTGGTGGTGACCAAGGTGATGAAGGGCGGCCTAGGCGAGCGTTACGGCCTGAGGCCGGGCGACGTGATCATCAGGATCAACAACGCGGAAGTGGCGGATAAGGGGACGTTCACCAGCCTTATGGTGGAAGGTTTGCGAAGGAACTATATTCTCTATCAGGTGAAGAGGAACGACACGGTTTTTTTCCTCCCGATAAAACTTGACACCTTACTCTAGGAGGGATGATGGAAGCAGAAAAGGAGACTTCGGCGGGCAAGGCGAAGAAGGGGAAAGCGCGGCCCGACGGAGAAGATGCGGGAAAGGCCCGGGGGAAGGGATCGCCCGATAAGGAGTTTCTCTATGAATTCGGTTTTTCCACATTTATCCTCTCCCTCTCTACCTCGGCCCTTGTGCACCTTGGAGAGCTGCCGGACCCCTTGCGCAACACGAAAGAGGTAAACCTGCAGCTCGCAAAACAGACGATCAGCATTATCGAGATGCTGAAGGAGAAGACCGAGGGGAACCTCACGAAAGAAGAAGAGAACCTTATCGACAGCGTGCTCTACGACGTGAGGCTCAAATTCGTCAACTCGTCGAAATAGCGAGTGCCGAGCGCCGAGTGAGGAGTCAAATATCGCGACGGCGTCTTGGCATCGCGAGGGCCGCCTCTTTCTCGTATATCTTCGCTATAGCGGGCTCTCCCAACTTTAAGTAGACCTTGGACAGGTACAGCAGGGCGTCTGATTCGAGACGCCTATCCCCCGTGAGCTTGCAAACCTCCGCACACCTCGTGTGGCGCGCGATTGCCTGCTGGTAGTCGCCCTCACGCGAGAGGAGGACGCCTTCGACGTAGAGCACGTAGGTCAATTCTTCGATGTCCGCTGCGTGCTCCCTGGCCTGCTGAATGAAGTCCAGGGCGTGCTTCACCTTTCCGCGGGTCATCTCCAGGATCGCGTAGAGAAAGGCCCGGCACGAAGGGTTCGCCCGGTCCATGGGCATCTCGACGATGCGGCTGACATCGATAGATAAGTGTTCCCGACCGACAAATTCATAGCAGGCGCGGATATCTGATAAGCATTCCATAGTACTGATATTGTCGCCCTTTCCGCCGTTTCTCTTAAGGCGCGCAGAATGAATAATAGGTGGTATAAGTCTTATAGGACCTATCTTAAGAGCTTCACAATACTCTTGTGAGAGGGTAGCGCTATAGACGTCCTGTGGGTCTTATATGTCCTATTCTTATCGGAACAGGCGGCTGTATATCGTTTCCACCTGCTCGAAATAGTGCCTGGCAGTTATCGGGGCTCAGCGCCCCCTCCACGGGCAAAGCCCACGGAGCCTCCTCCCTCGGCTCGCTTCGCTCGGTTGACCGCAGCTCACGCCCCGAACAGGCGGCTGTATATCGTTTCCACCTGCTCGAAATAGTGCCTGGCAGTTA
>Ga0187856_1003861_pt1 | contig 10216 bp, 10 predicted proteins | sample June2016WEW_8_40_FD_132443 | JGI IMG/M metagenome (GOLD analysis project Ga0187856, IMG submission 132443) | Peatland microbial communities from SPRUCE experiment site at the Marcell Experimental Forest, Minnesota, USA - June2016WEW_8_40 | ecosystem: Environmental > Terrestrial > Soil > Wetlands...
GCGAGAAATAGCAAGAGAACTTTCTTTCCATAGAAGCGCTGCATGGGGGTCGTTGACTCCGCACTGAGTCCCCATGCCTGGGCAAAACCGATTCAAACGTAACACAGCCCCGGATACGATCCACAAAAGAGAGATTTACCTATGAGCGTTGCCGAAAGCAGAAAAGAAGAATTGATAGCCAGACTGGATGCGTTGCCACTGAGCCGCTGGCATTACAAGCTTGTTTTCGCAGGCGGTATGGGCGTTTTGCTTGACAGTTTTGACCTGTTGTTGATCAGTTTTATTCTTCCATCTATTGCGTTGGACTGGAAACTTAGCAGCGTTCAAATGGCGTCCATAGGCAGCATGGGCCTGATGGGAATGATGCTGGGAGCGATGTTCTGCGGCTGGCTGGCTGATCGAATTGGGAGAAAGAAAGTCTTTATCCTGACCTTGTTAATTTTCAGCTTGTCAAGCGGCGTGGCAATTTTTTCCACGAGCTTGACGATGCTGCTCGCACTTCGTGTCATATGTGGCTTTGGTCTCGGCGCCGAGCAGCCGGTCGCCAACACGATTACCAGTGAGATGACTCCTCCGGAATATCGCGGCCGATTACTCGGTATGCAGTTAACCGGCTTTGGCGTCGGATCCGTGGTGGCTTCTCTTGTGGCAATCTATGTCATCCCGTCTTTTGGGTGGAAGGGCGGGTTTTTAATCGGGGCATTGCCGGCGTTCTTCGTCTTTTACCTCTGGCGTAATCTGCCGGAATCGGTGCGCTGGCTTGTGAAGGTCGGCCGATCTCAGGAAGCCCGGGCGATTGTCGAAGCTGCGGAAAAAGAGTCTGGTGTTCGTTCGGCCCGAGACGTAAAGGTCTCAAGTGGATCTACTTCTTCGGTTGCGGAAAAACGAATGACTGCGGCTGAACAGTTTCTAGCGCTGTGGTCGAAGGAATACTGGCGTCGTAGCCTGGGAGTTTGGATACTCTGGTTTGCGATGGTATTCAGTTTTTACGGCTTGTATACGTGGCTACCTTCCTTTATGGTCCGGCAGGGCTTAGGAATGGCTAAGGGTTTTGCTACTGTCATGGCCATGAATATTGCTCAGATTCCCGGTATTTGGTTTGCTTCCTATTTCGTGGATCGTATTGGCAGAAGGCGGACGATCGGGATATTCATGGTGTTGTCTGCATTCTTCGCCATTGTATTTTCATTTTGTTCGACCGCAATTCAATTTGCCGCGGTGGGCTTTTGCCTGATGTTCTTCCTGGAGGGAGCATTCTGCATGATGCATATCTTCACCACCGAGCAGTATCCAACCCAGATGAGGGCTACCGGCTACGGTTTCGGGTCGGCGTTTGGCCGCGTCGGTGGCGTGGTGGCGCCAATGGTTGTGGGCATTCTGCTGACAACCTTCGGGAATCGCAGCGGTTTTGTCTACTCTTTCGGAGTCTTCGCGGTAGCTTTCCTGGTCGGCGTTATCGCAATGTGGACTTTTTGTCCGGAGACAGCCAAATTATCCTTGGAAATAGCATCGGGTGAAAAGGTAAAAGCCATGTCCCAGAGCGCTAAGTAAGTTTGTGAGGCTCTTTGGGCAATGCAGTTGGACCACGGCTACTAGCAGGTTATTCGATTGTGCCTTTCGTCAGCGAAAGATCGTCCGAGCGTTCGGCCAGACTAAAAATGCTGGGAGCTCTTGGTCTAAGAATAGTGTTCCAGACTCACAGTGATCGTTTCACTGGAGGTGAGGCAAATGATTCTGGATGATTTTACTTATTTTAAGCCTCGTACTATGGCCGAAGCTTGGGCCCAGTTAAGTTCCCGATCCGGAAGAATCGCGCTTCTGGCGGGTGGTACCGATCTGCTCGTCCGTTTGAAACAAGGTGAGCCGTGCCCCGAGCTTTTGGTGGACATTAAGGAGCTCGGCCTCGGCGAGCTAGTCTTCGATTCCGCTAACGGCCTGACGATTGGCGCGGCCGCACCGTTGAACGAAGTTTGCGCCCATACTGATGTCAGGCTCTTCTATCCCGCTCTGCACCAAGCGGCAATCAGCATAGCCTCGCATCAGATTCGAAATCGCGCCACTATCGGCGGCAACCTATGTAATGCCGCTCCCTCCGCTGACACGGCTCCGCCGCTCATCATTTACGATGCGACGGCGGTGATTACCGGGCCGGGAGATACACAAACGTCAGAAGAAGTTGAGAAGCAGATCACCAGGAAGATTTCAGTTGAAAACTTCATCATCGGACCTGGCAGAACTGTTCTGTTGCCGGCGGAAATTCTCAAGGAAGTACGCCTGCCTCTGCCAAAGCCCGGCTCCGGTTCTGCGTACGTTAAGTTGAGCAGGACGGAAAAGGACATCGCGATCGTCGGCGTTGCCGCTCTCGTGCGGGTTTCCGCGCAGGGCGTCTGCACTGACGTTCGCATCGCGCTGGGCGCGGTGGCACCCACGCCGATCAGAGCTCTCCGGGCGGAAGAGTTACTTCAGGGGCGGCAGCTAGATGACGAACTACTTGCCCGTGCGGCAGCAACCGCAGCTTCCGAGGCCAGCCCGATCGACGACGTCAGGGCGAGCGCCACTTACCGGAGAGATATGATCAGGGAACTGACAAGAGACGCTTTGAAGAAAGCGCTGCTCCATTGCAAACGCCAGGAGCGGGAGGATGCGGGTAAATGATGCAGGCAATTACTATCGAGGTCAATGGGGAGAAGTACAGCATTGAGGTTAGAGCGAAAATGACCCTGACAGAATTGTTGCGAGACCGCCTGCACCTTACCGGTACGAAAGAAAGCTGCGGAACAGGTGACTGCGGCGCCTGTACTGTGATCATGAACGGCCAAGCTATTAATTCTTGCCTCGTTTTGGCGGTCGAGGCGGACGGTTGCCGGGTCACCACGGTTGAGGGCCTGAGCAAAGGCGGTCAGATGCATCCCCTGCAAGAGGAGTTTATTAACGTCGGCGCCGTTCAATGCGGTTTTTGTACCCCCGGGATGCTAATGGCAGCCAAGGCCCTGTTGGATCGCAACTCTGACCCCACCATCGAGGAAATCAAACAGGCTCTCGCCGGGAATCTTTGCCGCTGCACCGGGTACGTGAAAATCATCACTGCCGTCCAATCCGCTGGCCGAAAGATGCGAGGGAGTAACAATGGCGAACGTGCTGGGAAAACCGCTGCCGCGGCTGGATAGTCCGGGCAAGGTAACCGGTGAGACAAAATACCTCAACGACCTGACGTTTCCGGGAATGTTGTACGGCAAGGTTCTACGAAGCCCTCATTCACACGCCCGGATTGTCTCGATCAATACGGAGCGTGCGCGTTTTCTGCCGGGAGTGCGCGCGGTGATCACCGCCGCGGACACACCGCAGATCAAATTCAGCTTTATTCAGGCTCTGGCGGATAAGTACCCTTTGTGCACGGATAAGGTGCGCTTTATAGGAGACGAGGTAGCAGCGGTAGCCGCGGACGACCTGGAGACAGCCGAGCGGGCAATACGTTTGATCGAAGTGGAATATGAGCCCCTGCCCGGCGCCTATGATCCCGAGAAGGCCATGGAGCCCGGTGCGCCGCTTGTGCATGAAGAGTCTCCGCGAAATATCGGATTTGAACTACACCGGACAATTGGTGATGTGGAAGAAGCCTTTAAAGCCGCCGACCACGTATTTGAAGACCGCTACGTGACGCAAAAGGTCAGCCACTGCTGCATGGAAACTCGAGGCACCATCGCACATTGGGACGCGACCGGCAACCTGACGCTGTGGGCTCCGAGCCAGGCGCCCCATACTGTTCGCCAGGAGATTGCGCGCATTTTGAACGTCCCGAGGTCCAAGGTGCGGATCATTAGCACTCCGGCCGGCGGGGGTTTTGGCAGTCGGCTGGTGAGCGACATGACGATGCCGGTGGCGGCAATCCTGTCCAGGCAGACAGGTCGTCCCGTAAAAATCGTAAATACCCGCGAAGAAGAGTTTAGTACGGCCAAAACCAGGTATTCCTACGTTCTCTACGTGAAAACCGGCGTCAACAGCGACGGACGCATCATAGCCAGGCAGATCAAGATCATCGCGGACAACGGCGCATACAACGACAAGGGGCCCGGCACATTGGCTGTATGCTGGCTCATGGCCGGTCTCTTATACAATGTGCCGAACCTGAAATACGATGCCTTTGCCGTATACACCAACAAACAATACAGCACAGCATTTCGCGGCTTCGGTAATCCACAATTGATTTTTGCCTGTGAGAGCCAACTGGACGCCATCGCCGCCGCTTTGCAGATGGACCCCATGGAGTTGCGCCTGAAAAATGCTAACCAAGCCGGCGAGGTTGCCCCCTCCGGGGCAAGGCTGGCCGATTGCGCGCTCGTCGAGTGCATGCGGAAAGCAGCCGACGCCGTCGGCTGGCAAGAGAAGAAGAGAGCACCGCGCCACCTCGGCGACGGCAAGTACCGGGGCATCGGCATGGCTGTAATGTCGCACATGGGAGATGGCGGACGCGGCTATGGGTACTCCTCCGCCGAGAGTTTCCTGAAGATATCCGAGGACGGGCAGATAACGCTAGTCTCTCCGGCCGCGGAGGTCGGCCAAGGCGCTGTGACGGCAATGGCGATGATCGCTGCCGAAGCGTTGGGAGCCGACGTAGCCTCGATTAAGGTAGTCATCGGCGACACGGACATTACTTCTTACGACTTAGGCGCCTGGGGCAGCCGTACTACGTTAGTCTGCGGAAACGCGGCAAAAGCGGCGGCAGAGGCCGCACGCAAAGAGCTTGTAAAAGCGGCGGCGACGATGTTGGGGGCCGAACCGGAACAGATCGAAATTGAAAACGGAGTAGCCCGGGTCGCGGGCGACAGCATGAAATCAGCAACCTTTGGCGACATTGCCCATTTTGCCGTGAGCAAGCTGGGTGTACTCCTCTCTGGCATAGGGCGCTATGAAGATCTGGAGGCTTCGACAATAACCAAAGGACACGGCACTACCAATATTGCGTTCGTTTTCGCCTGCCAGATCGCCGAAGTCGAGGTCGATACTAAGACCGGTAGAGTCAGGGCGCTCAGGATAGTTGCCGCCCACGACCTCGGCCAGACCATCAATCCTTTGATGGCCGAAGGCCAGATTGAAGGGGCCTTAGCGCAGGGCGTGGGCTATGCCCTTACCGAAGAGGCGGTTGAAGTTGAAGGCAGAATAAAGAACCCGTGCTTCCTGGACTATAAAACGATGAGTGCAGCCGATGTTCCGGAAATGGATGTCATTCTGGTCGAGAGCGAAGATCCTCGCGGGCCGTTTGGCGCCAAGGGAGTCGGTGAGCCTGGCCTGGTGCCCACGGCAGCGGCAGTTAACAATGCCGTGTTCGATGCCATCGGTGTGCGCTTTTTTGCGCTGCCCCTGAACGCGGAAAAAGTTTACAACGAGTTCCTCCGCTCTCAGGTTAAGGCGTTTTCTCAGAAAGCGTCAGGCTGAGCAGCGCGCTCTGCCATGCTTTGAACTTGTTGGTAACGACAGCAGCTTACCATGTTATCGTTCAGCGACAGTACGAGCCCCCAGTTTACGCTTACTGCAACTGCAAGACGCGGACCAGAGCCGGCATCCGGCGCAAAATGAGCCCCGCAGCCCGGAAGCGCATCTCGATGATGATGAAGAAAAGGTGGGCCGCGCGAAGAAGGGCGGCAAAGAAGGCTTAGGTCGCCTAGTTTCGCCCTGTAGCTCAACTGGATAGAGCGTCAGATTTCGGATCTGAGGTTTGCGGAGGCGAGTCGTCTGGGGTCGCCATTCCGGGGAACCAATGGCAAATGGTGACATCCAATCTCGGCGTGCAAAACGTCTCTTTTTCCGGAAATTTCGCCGCTTCCCGGCCCACGGAGACCACTAGGCGGTCCAACCGGTGCCGGCAATGGGGCTCTAGCCTGGCCCAAAAAGGTCTGGTGGCTTTCGGAGCAAAGTTGGTGACCCTTTGGAGCTGGATTGCCTCTGTCGTTCGCCTTGGGCAGGTCGAAAACGGGCCGTTTCAGACTTTTCCTCAAGCGATGGCGAAGGAATCCTGTTTCTCGACGAATTGAACGCCGCTCCCGGCATGGTTCAGGCTGGCGTTCTATCAACTCGTACTGAATAGCAGAGTCGGCGAGTACACACTCCGAAAGAGGTGAGAAGCAAGCGCAACCAGTAAGTTCAGGTGTGCGGGGGACGGGCTTGCAGAAAAGGGCTCTGAACAAGAATCTGGTGAAGTGAACATTCTATGCGGCTTTTCGGAACACTAGGAATTGGGTCTTTGTGACCGCGAGTCGCTGCGCCTTCAAGAGCAAATAGTTCAGGTTTGCTGTAGCCACGACCACTGCGGAGTAACACTTTGATGTTTCCGTTGACGGGCCTCAACCACTCCCATCGGCACCTTGGTCCGGCAGTAGTTCAGGATTCAGTACAGGCGTTTCACCAACATCCGGGCCAGCTTTCCCATAGGATTCAGCCGCTGCCACCGCAATTGGTCGATCCAGCTTTCGAGGTAGCGCATCATGGCACCCTCATAGATGTAGTCCCATAGCCGGGACAAGCTTTCCTTCAGTAGGTAAGCTTTCATGACGCGCCGGTTGAGGGCGAACAGTTCATTCAGTTGCCGTTTTTTCTGCCGATCGAGGTGCACCCAACTACTCAGCAATAGCCAACGTTTGCCGCGTACGACCTCACGGGCTGCACCCCCTTTGCGGAAGAACTCGGCCCGTCGTATTTCGTCCACCGCCGCCCCCGCGTGCTGGAGAATGTGAAACTTGTCGTACACGATCCGGCACCTCGGCACCCACTGCTCCAGGCTTTGCCGGAAGGGTTCCCACATATCGACACAGGCCGCCAGAATCGCGCTACGTTGAAAACTGCTCAGTTGGGTTCGGAAGAACTCGTCCAGCGTCTCTTTCTTCCGCTCGCGGCCGAACCACAGCGGCTCGCCGGTTTCCAGATGGGTCACCACCGTAAGGAACTTGTGTTTCTTGCCCATATAGATTTCGTCAACGCCCATGTGCCGCAGCGCCGGTTTCCGTCGTCCTTCGGACCAGCGCACCAGATACCGCAAATCGATCGCCCGCACCGTACTGGCCGCCAGTCCGAACTGTTGTGCCACCCGCCTCCCCGCCGCATTTTCGCAAGCCTGCCCCACCGCCTCTTCAAAGCGCTTGCTGAACGGCGCCTTGCTCGGCAACTGCGGCACCTTCTCCACCTTGACGCCACAGTCCGGGCAGCGCACCCGATACAGCTCAATCACCACTGTCGTGCGATATTCCGACCATGGTAGATCGCGTATCTCCCGCTGGTGGATGTCGTAGACCTCCGTGAACTTTCGCCCGCAACCGGAGCAGACCAGTTTTCGGTTCCCACGCTTGCGCCGTACCCACAGCTTCAAGGTCTTGCCCTGTTCATCGATTTCGCGCTGATAGACCCGGTATCCCGGCCACCCCAGAACTTTGGTCCAGTCGTTCTCTCTCATCCCGCTGAGTGTAATCAGAGTTCTCGAAAATCAAAATGCCCATTAAATCACGGGTCGTTACAGATTCCTGTGCAGAGCCGTTTAAGTTCTGTCCCACTTTCCACACGCCCACGGCAACGCCTATTACCTGTCCATTGCGATTGAGCACCGGACCACCGCTGCTTCCTGAAGAAATTGGCGCAGTGATCTGCAATATTTCGGATTCTCCCTGAGCACGGATACCGCTGATGATGCCTTGCGAGAACGTTCCTTCCAGTCCCTCAGGGTTGCCAACGACGTAAACTGTGTCGCCAATCGTAACCGGAGAGTCTGAGTTGAGTTGGAGGGGAGCAGTGCCAGATTCATCGATTTCACTGAGGTTGGAAGCGGCCTACGTGGGTTCGTGATCATGGTGCGGCCCCAGATCACAACAGCTTGCCGCAGCAAGTCCGCGCACGACCTCGTTTTTGACCAGAGTCACCCTCCCTCCTGACCTATAAGCCGCATCAGGTAGGGTGAAGGGTTGGGTAAGCCGGAGATCACTGCTGCAACCCGGCATTAAAGCCACAGGTCGTACATGTCATTGCGCCTAATACCGCCCGCGCTCAGTTTTCAAAATAACTGTATGGAGGATTGATGTGAGCGACAATTCAGCACAACAGGTGCTCGACGAACTATTCCCCTATTTCGAAGGCTTGGAGACACAAACCGCTGCCCTTCTGCAATTCTTGAGAGACAAAGGGATCGCCACTGAAGAGCAACTGGCCCCTTATCTTGAGCACGCACGAACTTCAAGCGGCGTTAAATGGCGTGCAGCTCGGGTGAGGATGAAATATCTATTCTCTTCCGAATCGAATGGCACTGAGACTGCTGTAACGGCGGCAAAGGCGGATCAGATAGGAGAAGCCGAAGACGGGAACGCGAAGAAGGCCAAAACCGAAAACGATGCCGCCACAACTTCCAAGAAGGACAGTGAACATACCACTAAATCAGACGAGCATTCGGGAGCAGATGCCGCGTAGAAAAGCAGCAGCCCCCTTGCGTTGAATCGACGACGAACACTCCATCTTCGCAAGGTCGAAAAGGCAGGCTCGCACGACCTGCTGATTCCAAACGCTTGGGTTTCGACCCGATTCGCGATGTGCAGGTCTTGTGTCCGATGAACCGGGGCTCGCTGGGCGTGCGGGAAATGAACATGGCTTTACAACTCGTGTTGAACCCAACCCGGGATGGCGAAGCAGCCGTCGCGCGGTTCGGATGGCGGTTCCAGAAGGGCGACAAGGTCATCCAGACCGAAAACAACTACGACAAGGACGTGTTCAACGGCGACATCGGGATCGTGGAGAGGGTTGATCCAGTCGAGCAGGAAGTTTCGATCCGGCTCGATGACCGACTGGTGAAATACGATTACCGGGAACTGGACGAAGTCTCGCTGGCGTATGCGGTCAGCATCCGCAAATCGCAAGGGTCAGAGTTTCCAGCAGTGGTGATTCCGTTGGCCATGCAGCACTACATGCTCTTGCAGCGGAATCTGATTTACACCGGGATTACGCGAGGCGAGCGGCTGCTGGTCGGGCAAACAGGAGCACTCTCGAACAGATTTCGTCACAACTGCGCCGGATGTGGAGTAACATTTTGGTTGTTTAGAGGTGAATTATGAAGGGCACAGCTTTGGCTCTGGTTCTGATATTGGTAGTGATTTTGATCGTTGTTTTTCCAGCGCCAGCCTTAGCACAAGGTCGCGGTGGTGGACATGGAGGCGGCGGATATTACGGCGGCAGGTACTACGGCGGATATTACGGCGGTCCGTTTTGGGGGCCGTTCTGGTGGCCATACTATGGGGCGTCGATCTACTATGGTGCCTATGCTCCGTACTACGGGTATCCTTATTATGGATATCCATACTATGCGTATCCATCACCGCCCCAGTACACATACACCCCTCCGCCAGCACCTGCAACCCAGTGTTACGCTGCAATGGTTGACCAAAATGGAAGGGTGATTGCGAGGCCGGACTACTCTAAACCAGTTCCTTGCCCCCCAACTCAGTAGTATCGCTTGAACAGTAGCCTCTGCACATGGGGGCTTGAATTCTGGGGTTGGCTTCGTCGGACAGGATGACGGGCATTCGGTCGTGGATGTCCGGCAACGACGAAAGCGGCTTTTGGCAAGCCTGCCGGATTCTACCCAGGGCAGAAGCAACGGTGGGCGAGGACTGATCGTAAACTGAAGCCCAATCAATGAACCTTGTCGCTGCCGGGTTTCATTTCGAGAAATTTGCGATGGCGGCGTTCCTTTACGACCCGTTCCGCCACCGTCTTCGGGATGTCATGCCCGACTTTCTGGAGGTGAGCCGCCTCCGGGTCGTCTGAAATCTCCGGTTTCTTTGCGTCTCATTGCTGGGTGCGTTCCTTGATGAGAGCTTCATCCATGCTCCGAAGCGTGGCAGCCACCTTCATGAAATTAACGAGCATGCGCTTGATAAAGAAGCTGTCGCGGAGAGATGGGATGCATTTAATCGGCATCACCATCGTTGGCGGCCTGATCGTCAGCCAGATGCTTACGCTTTTCACCACGCCCGTCATTTATCTCTACATGGATCGCATCCGCTGGTGGGCAGCGCAACGCAAAGCGGCTCGTATCCCAGGTATGTTGCCGAAACCGGGCACGGCCGATTAGAGCGGTTCCCATGAAGCTATATACCGTATCCGCAGTGTTTGAACCAAGCTGCGGCGTTGTCCGGGGTGATAGCTGCGAGGGCCAGAGCAGCAGCCTGTTCGAGGGCTTCCAGCAGAC
>Ga0187856_1003862_pt1 | contig 10213 bp, 8 predicted proteins | sample June2016WEW_8_40_FD_132443 | JGI IMG/M metagenome (GOLD analysis project Ga0187856, IMG submission 132443) | Peatland microbial communities from SPRUCE experiment site at the Marcell Experimental Forest, Minnesota, USA - June2016WEW_8_40 | ecosystem: Environmental > Terrestrial > Soil > Wetlands...
CTCGCACAACAGGCGCGGCTTACGGGACGAGTCCCATCTCTCCCGAGTCCTCCAACTGTTCAAATGTGCCACTCGCGGGATCCAACGAGCTCCCTGCTCAGGGGCACCGATCAGAACGGCCTAGAAACGTCCTCAGATGGCTGCCAGTTCCGCGGCGTACTGACCCATGAGCCGCTCAGCCCCGCTTGCGGTTTCTACGAACATGTACTGCCAGTCCTCAAGCAGCAGGCTGCCTCTGACGAGCAACCGCCTGACCTCGTCACCGTTGACCAGGTCTTCGAGGACCCGACGCTCTCCTTTGACCATCCACATGCCTGTTCCATTGGGGAAGAAGAACCACTCGGGCGCCGTGCACCGGCCCTCAGCGGCCTGCTTGCCCCAGTACTCCCCAGACTGGGCGCCAAGCTCCAAGGCCTTCATTTCCCGCCCAGGGAATGGGATCTTCCAAGTTGTGACAAAGGCGGTGTCCATTACGACCTCCGTTCTGCCGTTGTCCCTGGTGGCAAGCATGGCACCGTCCAGTGGCAGGAACCAGGGCCGAAAGTTGGCGGTGGCGGCACGGGCGACTAGTGGGCGCGGCTTGCCGCGACGAGTCCTCTCTCTTTCGAGTCCTCCAACTGTTCAAGTGTGCCACTTACTGAGAATCCAACAGGCTCCCTGCTGAGCAGCACACGTCAGAACGGCCTATAGCGGCCTAGGACGCCTCGGGAGCCCTACAAGCAGCCGGGGAACAGTACCGAACGAGCCTCAATAGGGCCTGCAAGCGCTCTCGTGGATCGCTGCGACGTTCTGTACCGTCGGGTGGCTGCCGCGCCAATCACAGTCAGGCGTGGCTGGTCGAGGACGGCATGGCCGTGCAAGTGCCCAGCGGTGGAGTACCCGACAACGTAGTACTCGTCACCCACGCGGGTGATCCTCGGGTCCTCGATCCCCCAATGCTCCTCGAAATGGTCCGACCCTGCTGCAAGCCCCGGACCGGGTCGATCTCCCGGCCCGTCAGCCCGTCTTCGCTGGTCGCCGCGAGAAGAGAGGAGAGGCCGGTGCGGTGCTCCACGCGCAACAGGAGCAGCGTCCGACCGTCGATGACCGTGGCACCGGGATTGAAGACCGCGTTGACCATCTTGGGGAAGTCGTGCCGACCCAGGATCGGGTTGCCTTCGAAGCGCTGGAACAGCTCACGTGGGTCGGCGCCGTGGCTCATTGGCATCCACCACCTAGCTGGTTAAGCCGTGCTCTGATCGTGCCGATAACACGCATGTAATTACCCTAGCGATCCGAGCAGGAGGCGGCGTGCTCGACAACTCGGTGATCGCAATCCCAACGCACGCGGTCCGGCGGTTGAGCGACCGGCCCATCGTCGAGGCCGGCACAGTGCTCGGCTACGGGCCGCTGTTCAACGCCGGTGTCCTGCATCACGCCGGCATCTACCACCTCTTCGTGCGGGCCGTGCGGGATGGCTACCGCCCCGGTGACGGCTCCGGTCCGCGTTTTGTCGACTACGTCTCCGACATCGTGGTCTTCACCTCCGTCGACGGTCACCGCTACGAGTACGGCTACGTCCTTGCCAGCGCAGGTATCGGGGCCGCGCTGAGCTTTGAGGACCCGCGGGTGCAGTGGGTGGAGGACCGTGGCAACCGGCGGCTCGTGATGACCTACACGCAGGTGCCCCCGCCCGGAGACGGACCGTGGCGCATCGGCGCCCACTTCCTGCACTGGGACGGCAAGAGGTTCGAGCTTGAAGAGGCGACGGGCCAGCTACTCGGGCCACCCGATGTAGCGAACAAGGACGCGGTGGTGTTCACCCTCTCCGACGGCCGCGTCGCGCTCATCCACCGCGTCCACCCTGACATGCAACTGGCCGTGTTCGACGACCTCGAGCACCTGTGGCATGCGGGCCCCGACTACTGGGACGCCTACATGGCCGACCTCGACGTGCACACGCTGATCCGACCAACACCAGGGGCGCTTGGCGTCGGTGCGGGGGCACCCCCCGTGCCGACGGAGGCGGGGTTCTTACTCTTCTTCCACGAACGGCGCGCCGACGGCTCGTACACGATCAACCTGGCGCTGCTGGACCAGGTCACCGGTCGGCTGCAGAGCCGCCTCTCCCAACCAGTGCTCGAGCCGGAGCTCGAATGGGAGCGCCGGGGCGATGTGGACAACGTCGTCTTCGTCCAGGGAGCGCACTGCGACGGTGACGACGTGTACCTCACTTACGGCGCCGCCGACCGCTGTGTCGGCGTGGCCAGCGCGCACGTGGGTCACCTGCTTGACGCCCTGCGCGCCGCCACCCGAAACCCCGCAACGCGAGGGAACCGTCGGAACTGACTCAATGCGACCCGCACTCGCCGACGGCAGCTCTTGCAACCGGAGCATCGTGCCCACAAACGCCAGGGTTGACTCCGCTCCCTCGTTGCGATTCCCGCCTTCTGGCTCCAGACCGTCGAAGCCGCCGCCGGTCGCCGGATCGAAGACCGTCACCCTCGCGTCGTTGTCTCCGAGGAATCACGTACCTGAGCGCCGCGCCGCTTGTGCCTACCGGTGGTCGCCCGTGTAAGCAAAGGCTCTCGTGCATGCTTCTGTCATCGTCCACGCCTCGATCGGTTGCTGGTCGAACGCCGGTTGAGTCCCGTCCGGGCTGCGACCACCGACCGGCGTGAAAATGAAGTGACCGTCGACCATCTCCTGGTCGACGAGCCATTCCAACAAGTGAAGTGCGTCGCTCGCGGCGCGCTGTCTCCCCATAGTGGTGGCTACCGCTAGGGCGGCGTCCGGCAATAGCGCGTTGGCATAGCTAAGTCGGGGCTCCGGCCACGGCCACGCGTCGTCGGTGGCAGGGCTGGGCAGGCTGTCCGCGGCGTCACTGACCAAGCGCCGCGCATTGGCATGGTTGGGTACGGCGTGCAACAGCTCGGCGGCGCCGAGGGCAGCACAGGCAACGGCGCGAGGGTGTTCGGAACGGAAGTCCGCGGCTTCACCGAAGAGCACAAGGGCTCGATCGCGCAGGTTCGTCCACGGCGCCCGCGCCACCGCGTCCCGAGACCAAGCAGGGCGCGGCTCGTCGCTGGGTCGATCGTTCGTCCAGGTGCCGTCCACACCGTGTCGCGAGCGGAAGTGGCCCCCGCCAACATGAGCCCGCTCGAGAAAGCCGAGGGCGACCTCTGTGAGGAGGGGCGCGTTGGCATCCGAGGCCAGCCGGGACGCGATGGCGAGCAGTTGCCCGGCGTCGCCGGTGCAATAGCCGCATTCCGACCGCGGACAATCCAGCTTGGCGTGTTCGAATATCCCAACCGCATCGGAATCGGGCGAGGTGGCGCAGAGCCGGCAGCGGCGCCACCGTCTCGATCACGCCACTGCCCTCGCCGGCAAGACCTCCGCAATGAGCGAACGATAGGTTGCGCCGACCGCGGGCCACAGCAGGGCTGCCCCCTCCCGCCGCGAGGCAGCCGCCATCCTCGCCGCCAGGCCGGGTTCGTACAGCACCCGGTCGAGAGCATCTGCCATGGCCTGAAAGTCCCCTTGGGCCACCGTCAGCCCGGCGCCCTGGGAAAGTAGCTCTTCGGCGTGCGGGAATCGCGTCGCAACAACCGGCTTACCCGAGGCGATGGCTTCGACTAGGACACCCGAGCTGACCTGGTCGCGCGAGTCGTAGGGCAGCAGCACGACATCGACGCTGCGGACCAAAGCGCGTAGCGACTCCCAGTCCCGGTAGCTGTCGTCGAAGTACACCCGGTCGGCTATGCCAAGGCCGCGGCTCTGGTCTTGCAACTGGTGGCGGTAGTGCTCGCCTTGTGCGGCGAGGACTTTGGGGTGAGTCTGCCCGGCAACGACGTACACCGGCGCGGGCGAACGCTGCTGCAGGAGCGCGAGCGCGGAGATCCCGTGCTCGATGCCCTTGCCCGGTCCCAGGAGGCCCCAGGTCAGGACAGTCGGTCGTTCGATGTCGGACAACACCGGTCCTACGAAGTTGGCAGCTGCGCCGTGCGGCACGACCACGACCTGTTCGGCGTCCGCGCCGTGGACCGCGATCAGACGTCGACGGGCGGCCTCGCTCTGGACGACGGTCAACGACGCTGACGTCATCACCTGATCGAGGATGTGACGCTGATGGAGAGTCGGGTCAACCAGCACGGTGTGCAGCACCGCAACGAGGGGCACCTGTACGGCCTCGATCAACTTGAGCACATCCTGCCCGTCAGGTCCGCCGAACAGGCCGTACTCGTGCTGGAGCACCACCGCATCCGACGATTCGATGGCCGCGACCGCCCGAGAAAGGGAGGCGCGGTCGTCGGTGATCCATTGGGCGACAACCTCCCCGTGTGTGTCGGCTTCGGCGTGGTCCATTATCCGGACGACTACGGCGCGCCAACCGGACTCGGGAGCGGCGATCGCCGCCGACAGGTTGCTCGTGAAGGTAGCCAGTCCGCATACGGTCGGCGGGTAGGTGCTCACTAACGCCACTGTTGGCGTAGGCATAATCATGGTGGAGACGAATGGTCCACTCCGGCTGGGAAACTCGGGCAACGCTGGCGCGTTACCCCCGTTGCCGCTCAACTGGCCGCGCGGTGGCCATGCCACGGTCACGGGAAGGGGCCGAGGGTCCTCGGCATCAGTGCGACGGACACCGTGGCTGGGGACGCTAGCGCGGCCACGATTGTCAGCCAGTGTTACGTCCATATCCATCTGTCTCTCCAAGTTCCATCGGGCCGTGTTTTCCACGCGTCGGGCAGGATGCCCCCGCGAGAGCGACGGTGCGCACGCGGTGGTGGTGACCAAGCACCTGGTGCTCTGGGGACATAACCCTCCTCTTCAGGATGATCAGAAGAGGCGTCGAGCCTGCACCCGGGCAGCGACCTAACGGGTCGTCCTAGCCGAACGGGGCGTCCCTGCTGAGAACTACGGGCGCAGCTTACACCTCGGGGCTGGCCCGCCGCCGGCGCACTCGACGCCGACGTTCTTCCTCGGGACGCGGCTCACGTGGTCGCCAACCACGCGAAACGTAGCTACGCGGGCATCGTGTTTGACGTCGTTCTTGTCATCATCGCGTTCGTGGTCGCGTTGACCAGTGTGCGGCGCGGTTCGAGCCGCTCAGGTGGCCCAGGTGTTCGCCGTTGACCGCGTTGGCCAGGCGGCGAGGTCCTGGCTCAGGCCGCCAGCGCGGCGAAGGCGGCCAACGGTTCAGCCGGCGGGCACATGCTCGGCGTTACGCGCATGGCAAGCCCACGTCGCGTCCCCACCGACGGCCGCTCGATCACGCCACCGAACCTCGCATGGTGGCGGCGAGGCTGACCGATCGAAGACGTTTCCGCGGTGGCGGCACACGCGAAGCCCCCTCGCTCTCGAGTCCTCCAGACGTTCAAATGTGCCACCTGTCAGATCCAACAGGTTTCCTGCTTTGGGGCACCCGTCAGGACGGCCTACAGCGGGCCAGGACGCCTGGGGGAGTGGAACACCAGTCACGGAACTGCCAGCTCTCCAGCTCAGGCTACGGCGCTTCACATAAGCACGCGGATCTTGACGGCGTATCCGTCTGGATCAGGCGCGACGAACCGACGTCAACTGGTCGGCCTTCGGTACGGCGACCTGTGCGCGACAGCCACCGACGGGCGCTCCTGGGCCAGTTCTCCAAAGCGCTAGCGGGGCAGAACGACGCGGACTTGTCACCCATGGAACACGTGCTACCAGCGGGTGGTCGGCGCCCGCTCCCACACCGGTCATACCAGCTGGTGGTGTTGCCCCCCACCACTACTTGACGTGTTGAAAGCCAGGCGATCAGAGGCAGTGGAGGTCCTTCGCCAGCTCCAACGCCTCGGCCATCTTGGCCCTGGCCACCTCGGGCTCCTCCTGGTCCCAGGCCGCGCAGGCCGACCCCAGCAGTGACTCGAGCTCGTCTGTGGGCCGCGACTGGGAAGGCTCGAGCATTTGACGGCCGGCTGCGACGGCCTCGGCGACCTGCCCGGCGCCCAGGTGCACGGCGATGAGCGGCCAAAGGCATAGCCAGTAAGGGGCGAAAACGGTGGTCCCCCATAGCTTCAGGGCCTCGTTGGCCAGAGCGACCACGTCCTTGGGACGCCCGTCCTGCCAAGCCAGCCAGGCGAGGTAGGCCTTGGCAGTGCCAACCATCCCAAGGTCGGCGGCGGTCTTGCCCGCCGCCATAACCTGCGGGGCGAGGGAGCGGACGGCCTCCACGTCGTGGCTGACGAGCGCAGTCGCGGTCAGGGCCCACAGGCTGTTCGCTCGCAAGAGGACCTCACCGATGCGCTCCGCTATGGCCAGTGACCTCTCCAGGTACTCCCGGGCCTCCTCCAGGTCGCGGTGGCACAGCAAGAGATGGCCAACGGCATAAGTGGCATAGCCGATGTCTTTCTGGTCATTGCCCTGGTTTGCCGCCATCAGGGCCCTGCGCACGTTAGCGATGTCCTCCTCGTCGACGCGGTAGCGGTTCCGCATGACCCGCTGATAGGCAAGGCACCGGTAGAAAGCCAGCCTGCGGGCCGGGGTCCCCCGGGCTTCCACCACCTGGCGGGCCTCCGTGAGGGCCGCCAAAGCCAGCTCCGGATCGTTGCGGCTGAGGTGAAGTTCAGCCCGGCCGTCCACCATGACCTCGAGCCACACGTCGGCCCATGCATCGCCCTTGTCCCAGGGGTGCTCGCCCAGCAGCTCCTCGGCTGCGTCGAGGGCGGCGAGGGCAGCGTCGTAGCGGCGTTCGTATATCTCCAGCTTTCCCAGGAGGGCCTGTAGGTGGGCGCTTTGGAGGGCGTCGTCGGGACCGGCCAGGTGGATGGCCGCCTGGAAAGCCTCCCGGGCTTCCTCGAGGCGCCAGGTGCGCCAGAGCACCTCGGCAAGCTTGGCCCACACCCGCGCCGCGGCCTGGGCCGTCACCTCGCTGCCCGAGTCGTCCTTGTCCGCTATTTCCAGGGCGGAGCGGTACGACGAGATCGCCTCTTCGTTGGCGAAAGCCCGCACGGCGTGGTCGCCCGCCACCTCGAAGTAGTGGACGGCGTGCTCAGCCTCCCCGGCTGCGGCGAAATGGCGGCCGAGGGGAGCGGCAACTTGTTCGAGCCGGTCTGCCGACATGGCTTCGAGGGCCCAGGCGGCCCGGCCATGGAGCCGGCGCCGCTCGGGACGCAGCATCCCCAGGTAGGTGGCCTCCTGGATGAGGGCGTGGCGGAAGCGGTAAGTGGGCTCGGGGAGCCCGCCCACCTCTTGGAGGAGCCCCGTGTTGCAGAGCTCGGCGATGGCCGGTCCCAGGGACTCTTCCGTCACGGCCCCTTCCGTCCCGCAGACGGCTGTGAGCAGGCCGAGGCCGAGTTCGGGGCCGAGCACAGAGGCGGTGCGGGCGACCTCCTGGCCGGCTGGGCCGAGCCGGTCCACACGGGAGCGGACGAGACGGTCCAGCACCTCGGGGACCTCTGCCCCCGGCGTCGCGGCCATGCGCCATATTCCCTGCTCGCGCACGAGGGCTCCGGTCTCGACCAACCAGGAGAGCCGCTCCTCCAAAAAGAGGGGGTTGCCCTCCACGCCTGCGCGCACAGCGTCCAGGACCTCCTTGGAGGCGCCCATGCCCATCAGAGAGCCGGCAAGCTCCTGCTCGGCCTCTTCCGGCAGAGGGCCGAGGTCGACTTGTCGTAAGGGCGCGGGACCCGTGGCCAAGGAGTGCTCGAAGCTGGAGGCTTCTGGGCCAGGGTCGGGCCGGCGGGTGGCCAGTACCAGGAGGGGCCCGTCTTGAGCCAGGGCGGCGAGTTCGGTGCTGAGGCGCAGCGAGGTGGGGTCGGCCCAGTGCAGGTCCTCCAGAACGAGCACGGTGGGGCCGATGGCGACCAGGCGCGACACCACCGATCCCAACGCGTCGAAGGTCGCCCGCTGCAGCTCCTCGGGACCGAGGCGCACCAGTCCTGCCCCACCTGGCAAGCCCATCATCCGGGCCAAGAGGGACCACAGGTCCTTGTTGCCCATCACCACGCCGAGCGCCCTTTCCAAAGCAGGGCGCACCACCGCCTCGCTCTGGTCGGGGGCCACGCCCACCCAGGCAGCCAGGAGCTGCTGATAGAGGCCGTAGGGGGTGGAGGAGGCGTAGGAGGCACAGCGCCCCTCCAACCACAAGGGCAGCCGGCCGGTCCCAGCCCCCACCCAGGCCATGAAGCGCTTGCGGCACTCCTGGACAAGGCGCGTCTTGCCGAGCCCCGCCTCTCCCACCAAGACCACGACCGAACCCCGTCCCCCAACCGCCTCGCGCAGGGCGCTGTCGAGCACTGCCAGCTCGGCCGCTCGCCCCACCAGCGGGGCCTGGCCGCCCAAGTGGCCATGACGGCCCACCCCGCGGGCCTTGGGCCTCTCGAGGTACGAGGCCGTCAGTGCCTTGACGTCGGCTCCGAGGGCCACATCTTCTGTTACCCCCCAATCGAAGAGGCCCTCCGTGGCGGCGCGCGTCGCCGGGCCCACCAGGACCGAACCCGCCCTGGCTATCGACTGGAGTGAGGCGGCTATGCCCACCACTTCTCCCACAGCTCCGTACTCGACCTTGGCCCCTCCCCCGATGGGACCGACCACCGCCAGGCCGGTCTCGATGCCGATGCGTACCGCCGGCGAGCCGTCGCCCGAAACAGAGGCCCTCGCCGACAGTGCCCGGAAAGCTGCCCGGACGGCCCGTTCGGGGTCGTCCTCGTGCGCCTCGGGCGCACCGAAGAGCGCCGCCAGGCCCCCTCCCGAGACCGAGGTCACCGTCCCGCCGAGGCCTTCCACCTCGGCGATCACCTCTGCCAGGGCTCCGCCGATGACCTCGCAGAGGTCCTCCGGGTCGAGCTTGTTGGTAAGTGCCGCCGGGCCCGCCACTTCGGCGAAGAGCACGCTCACGACCTTGCGCTCCTGCCTTAGGCGCGCCGGGCTCTGGACAGGCGCTCTAGAAGGCGCGCCGGGGGCCCGGGGCGCAGCGGGCTCGAAGGTGGCGGCGGCGTGGACCTCGTCCAGCGCCGGGGAGATCCTGAGGCCTAGCTCTTCCAACGCGGCGCGGCAGCGCTCGTAGGTGCGCACCACCAGGTGGCGCAGCCCCTGGGCAGAATAGGCCTGCATCAAGGCCGCGGCCGCCTCCTCGCAAGCCGGGTCGTGGCCCAAGCAGGACTCCCAGGCCTCCACCACCGCCTCGGGCGGGAGTGGCCGGCTCCTCTGGCGCGGTCGCGTGCCAAGGCGAGGCGCGCCTCTTGGCGGAGGGCCTCCAGGCGTTCACGGGGACGCAGCGCCCACTCGGCGTAGGGCTCGTCGGCAACCAGGTCCTCCTCGTCGGCCAAAGCGGTCACGAGAAGCTCGTCGCGGCCCTGTCCCGGGTCCATGGCCAGCGCGGCTTTGAGCGCCTCTTCGTGGGCTTCGAGGTCGATCTCGACCACAGCCTCAGGCGAGGCCCAGATATGGCCCAGGTCGGCTTGGAGCAGGCCGGCCGCGGGCTCGCCGAGCTCGGAGAGAACGCTCCGAGCCCGCGAGAGCGCCCCGGAGAGCGCCCTCAAGGCGGCGTGGGCGCCGAGGCCGGGGAACAGCTCCTCACAGGCGACGTCGCGGCTGACCCGCCGCCCACGGCTCAGGAAGACGAGCTCGCAAAGGCGCTTGGCAGTGGGCCGTGACCAGGGGCCGGCGACTCGACCGCAGACGGTGATCGTGAACGGGCCGAGCAGTCTGACGGTTACGACCTGCGACTCTGGCGGGCCCTTGCCCCGCTCAGCGGTGGCAACCACGGCCCCCATTCTCGCATGGCCCCGGCGACAACACCGCGAAAACAGGCCTTCTTTACCTTGTCCCTGGAAGCCACGCCACGACCCAAAGGAACAGAGATGATCCCCACCTATTTGATCCACCAGGCAGAGCGCAGCAGGACCCCCGCCGAGCAGCGGGCGGCCGGTATGCGCTTGAGCGAGCTCGCCGCAACGTCCGCGGCACTGTGCCGCTCGTTCACCGAATCCCTGGGCTCCCTGCGCCGAGCCGTCCAGCACGGCTCCGCCGAGAGCGTCCAGCTTGCCCGAGGGTGACAGCCGGCCGGCTACCAGGTACAGCCGGTCGCCGCTGCCGGGCTGTCAACGATTCGATAGGCCCGTGTTCAAGTGAGCCCATCGCCGGCGCTGCCCTCGAAGAGGCGTTCGTCACCTGATGTTCGCAGTCGTCGCGGTCCCGAGAGCGCTCCTCGCGCGCGAAGCTTCACCCAGCCCGAAGGGTCCAATAACCCGATCCC
>Ga0187856_1003873_pt1 | contig 10195 bp, 7 predicted proteins | sample June2016WEW_8_40_FD_132443 | JGI IMG/M metagenome (GOLD analysis project Ga0187856, IMG submission 132443) | Peatland microbial communities from SPRUCE experiment site at the Marcell Experimental Forest, Minnesota, USA - June2016WEW_8_40 | ecosystem: Environmental > Terrestrial > Soil > Wetlands...
AGCCCGGCGCCTCGCATCTCAGCCAGATGGCGGTACAAAATGAGCACAGCTTTACAAGAACCTCAAACTACCGAAACCGTGAATTATTTGAATGCCGAGTACGGCTGGAAGTCGTGGCTGTTTACCACAGACCACAAGCGTATCGCCGTGCTCTATCTCATTTCGATCAGCATCATGTTTGCGCTGGGTGGCACCTTCGCCGGACTGATCCGGCTGGAACTGCTGACGCCCGAGGGCGACCTGTTCAATTCCGACACCTACAACAAGATTTTCACCATGCATGGCGTGGTGATGATCTTCTTTTTCTTGATCCCGTCCATCCCGGCGACGTTCGGAAATTTCCTGCTGCCTATCATGATCGGCGCCAAGGATCTCGCCTTCCCGCGCATCAATCTGCTGAGCTGGTACATTTACGTCGTAGGGGGACTCTTCGCGCTGGCAGCCATCGTCATGGGTGGCGTCGACACTGGCTGGACCTTCTACACTCCGTTCAGCACAACGTACTCCAACACTTTCGTTATCACGGCGGCCGTCGGGGTATTCATCGCTGGCTTCTCGTCGATTCTGACGGGTCTAAACTTTATCGTTACGGTACATAAGATGCGCGCACCGGGTATGACCTGGGGCCGTCTGCCTTTGTTCGTTTGGGCCAACTACGCCACCGCCCTGATCCAGGTGCTCGGCACGCCGGTGGTTGCCATCACGCTCGCGCTGGTCGGTCTGGAGCGGGCTTTCCATATTGGCATTTTCGATCCCGCCATCGGCGGCGATCCCATTCTGTTCCAACACATGTTCTGGTTCTACTCCCATCCGGCGGTCTACATCATGATTCTGCCCGGGATGGGCGTCATCAGCGAACTGGTTACCTGCTTCTCGCGCAAGGGCATCTTCGGCTATTCGTTCATCGCTGGATCGAGCCTCGGTATCGCGATCATCGGCTTCCTGGTTTGGGGACATCATATGTTCGTCACCGGTATGTCGATGTATGCGGGCCTGTACTTCTCGTTTTTGACGATGATTGTCGCGGTTCCCTCCGCCATCAAGGTCTTCAACTGGACGGCAACCATGTTCCGCGGCTCCATCAGCTACGAAACACCGATGCTTTACGCGTTCGGCTTCATTGGCCTGTTCACCATCGGCGGCTTGACGGGACTGTTCCTCGGCACCCTGGGCGTCGACGTCCACGTCACCGATACGTACTTCGTCGTGGCGCACTTCCACTACGTGATGGTGGGCGGCATGGTAGTCGCCTACATGGGCGCGCTGCATTTCTGGTGGCCCAAAATCACGGGCAAGATGTACCCGGAGGGTTGGGGCAAGTTCTCCGCCCTGCTGGTATTCGTCGGATTTAATCTGACCTTCTTCCCGCAGTTCATTCTGGGGTATCTGGGGATGCCCCGCCGCTATCATGCCTATGCGCCGGAGTTCCAGGTGCTCAACGTGATGTCCACCGCGGGCGCCACGGTACTGGGCCTTGGATTCCTGATTCCGCTGATCTATTTCCTGTGGTCGCTGCGCTATGGCAAAGCGGCCGGCAACAATCCCTGGGGCGCAAAGGGCTTGGAATGGACCACTCAGTCACCCCCCACCACATTCAATTTTGATGTGACCCCGATCGTCACCGAAGAAGCCTACGCATACGCGAAACACGAGGAGGCGCACGTTGGCTGATACACACGCCGTAGCAACCGAACATCCCCCGCAATTACGTCATCACTTCGATGACATGGGCCAGCAGTTCGATTCGGCCACATTTGGAATGTGGGTGTTCCTGCTGACGGAAATCATGTTCTTCGGCGGCATGTTTGGCGCCTATACCGTGTATCGCAGCATGTACCCGGAGGCTTTCGCGGCTACTAGCAATTTCATGAACCCGGCGTTCGGTGCGGCGAACACCGCGGTGCTAATCGTCAGCAGCTTGAGCATGGCGCTGGCGGTTCGCGCGGCGCATCTTGGGCAACAGAAGTTGCTGCAACTGATGCTGGTGGCCACCATGGTCTTCGGTACTGCCTTCCTGGTGATCAAGGGCTTCGAGTATCACGAGCACTGGGTGGATATGAAGGTGCCGCTCTTTGCCGGTCACTGGGCTTGGGACGGGCCGCTTGCTCCTCCGCAGTACGCCCATCAGGCCCAGATTCTCTTCTGCTTCTATTTCTTCATGACCGGGTTCCACGCCATCCACATGTTGGTGGGCCTTGGGATCATGACGACCATTCTCATGATGGCGCGGAAAGGAGCCTTCGGTCCCAGCTATTACACGCCCGTCGAAGTGTCCGGCCTGTATTGGCACTTCGTCGATATCGTGTGGATCTTCCTGTTCCCACTGCTTTACCTCATCGGACACACGAAGAAGCTAATCTAATATATGCATCCCGTAACTCCCGTTCGAACCTACGTCTTGATCTGGCTCACGCTGACGATCCTGACCTTCACCACTTACTATGTCGCGCAGATCGACTTGGGGCAGCTCAACGTCATCGTCGCGCTCGGGATAGCCGCGTTCAAGATGATGCTGGTGATCTGGTTCTTCATGCACGTCAGAACCGACAATCCGCTGACCAAGCTCTTCGTCTTCGCCGGATTTTTTTGGATGGCGATCCTGCTGGTTTTCACCTTGGGCGACTACTTCTCGCGGACCTGGATGCCACTCGGCAAGTTCTGGTAGAAACTGAGGACGCGATTCTCAAACTCCTGGGGCGCAGCGCCGAACGCGTCCGTGTGCCCTGCTCCGCGCACCAGCCACAACGTCGCATACCGGCGATTGCTATCAGCCAGAATTTCTGAATGCACGGGGGGAGTCTTGCTGTCGTTGAGGCCATGGATCAGAAGCACGGGCGTTGTGGATCGAGCGAGCGCGGCTTCCGGCGACGCTTGGCGAAAGTCCAGGCCGTACCTCAATCGAGCGTAGAGAAATCCGGCCCAGACCGGCGCCGCGGCTAAGACTCTACACATTTTCGACGGGAATGGAAGCTCTTCGGCCACACGGTCCCGGGCAATTCGTTCAAAACTGGAGAACGCACTATCGGCCACAATGGCGCTGAAGCGCGGCTCCACTCGCAGCGACTCGATCAACACCGCCCCGCCCAACGACTCGCCCATGCCGAAAACATGGCGCGGATGCTCATTCTCGATCAGCCAAGAAACCCACCAATGCACGTCGTCGGACTCCAGCAGGCCGTAGGTGGCCAAGTTGCCGCCACTCTCGCCGTGCGCCCGGCTGTCTGGCGTGAGCACTGTATATCTGCGATCGACAAACATTCGGGCGAGTCCCACCTGGCTTGCACGCGAGTCTGCGATCCCATGCAGAGTCAGAACCGCGTCGTGGTTGGGCGCTTCCGGCTTGAACAACCAAGCACGCAGCGTGATCCCGTCGCGAGCGATCACCTGAATTGTCAGAGCGGAGGGATTAAGAGGGACTGGGCGGCGAGGAGGATGTAAAGCGGACTCGCACAATACAGCACCTGCGAACCCGCACATTACCGCCCCGATGGCGAGAATGGCGCCGATTCTCCATATGATCGGTCGCCGAGGCATCAACTTGAAATACGCGGTGGTGAGGTCGCAAGTTCTGATGGAAATTCAGCACGCAACTAACGCCGGATAAAAGTTCTGTCGATCGCGCGGACCAAGTGAAATAGTATCGAACCGACCGCCACCAGCGTAGCGGGGAACGCGATGGCTGTTCCCCACCCCGTTGCGTATCCAACTCCAAAGTGCGGGCCGACGGAACCTCGCGCTTGCGAGATGTCGATCATTATGTCCGCAACGAAGAGCGGACCCCATCCGAAAACGAGAAGGATCGGCCCTAGCCAAGGCCCCTTCATTAGTTTCCAAAACCAGGAGTCCTGTTCAACGCTGTCGCCCCAGGTGGGTTCCGGTCGACGATCTTCCGGCGCGATGTGCATACTCTGCTACGTGCGCATGCGCGTGAAGAAGTACAGGCCCGCCATGGCGAATATGAGATCGGGCGACCACGCCGCTAGCGCAGCCGGCAGCAGATTCACATCACCCAGCTGCTCGAAAAGCTTGCCGATGGTCCAGTACGCGATCGCGATGGTGAAGCTGACGCCGACGCCCGCCATGGCGCCTTTGTTGCCCGCTAAAAATGCAAACGGCACCGAGATCAGCGCCATCACCAGAGCGAAGAGCGGCAGCGCGAACTTACGGTAAAAGCTCACCTGCAAGGTGATGGTGTCGATGCCGCTGCGCTGCAACTCGCGAATGTAGGCGGCCAGCTGCTGGAAGTTCATCTGCTGATCCTGCAGCACCTCTTGCAGGAAATAATCGGGCCGCTCGTCCAGCTCTTGAAACGTCGCCGCCTGTCCCGTGAAATTGCTGAATTTCTCGTGACGTCCGCCTGGATCCTCGCGGCTCCAACCGTTTTCAAAAACCCAAGTCTGAAGCGTCGGCTCCCAACGCGCCTTCTCGGCGGAGATGTGCTTGTGAACGCGGAAATTCGTTGGATCCAGTTCGAAGACCTGCGGCCCCACCATCAGCTTTTGCGCACCGTCAATATACTTGAAATAGAAAACCTTCGGATCGTTGTTCGATCCCGGATCGAAAACCCACTTCCGGTTCGGATGCAGATAGGTCTGCACCGGCTTACCCTTGATCTCCTTACGAATGGCGTCCTGCTTGCGGTTGGCGTCCGGCACGTAATAGTGCGCGAAAGCGAACAGGCCGCCGCTCATCAACAGCGCCGCCGCCAGCACAGGAACAGCCAGACGGTACAAGCTGACGCCGCTGGCTTTCATGGCCGTGATTTCGTTGTGCTTGGTGAGGACACCGAACGTGATCAGAACCGCGACCAGAACACTCATGGGTGCAAGCTCGAAAATAAGCTCCGGCGTCCGGAAGAACAGGTAGGTAAACACGCGCGTCATGGCAATATTGTTTTTGACGATGTCGCTTAGCAGGTCGAAGAACTCGTAGACGTGCGTCATGAGCACGAAGCCGATCAGCAGCAACGCGCACCAGAACAAGAAGCTTTGCAGTACATAGCGGTCCACCACTTGAGGAACCAGGAACATGCGCCAGCCCAGGCTGCGCGAGCGTACGTGTCCGGCAGGCGCGGGCAGCTTGCCCCGCAGGCCAGTCCAGGCGGCGGAGGCCCAGCCGGTAAGGGCGGCAATCCAGTCGCGATCGCCCGGCCGCTCCATGCGCGTCAGCAAGAACAAGCCAACCACGGCGAAAACAGTATTGGGGATCCACATCGCGATCCCCACCGGAAGCTTCTGCTGCTTGGCCAGGCCGTTCGCCGCGATTAGCCCCATCCAGTAAACAAACGCCAGCGCCACCGTCACCACAAAGGCTCCGGACTTGCCGCCCTTGCGCGAAGAGATGCCGAGCGGAATTCCGATCAAGGCGAGCAGGAAACAGGCCGGAGGCAGCGCCAGCCGCTGGTGCAGTTCGATGCGCGCCTGGATCACATTATCGCGGTCGAGCGTCTTGTCGTGATAGGCCAGACGGTAGAGCGGGATGGTGTGGATCTCGGTGTAGCCCTTCGCGTGCACTTCATTCGGCTTGGTGGCTTCGAGAATCTGTGCGCCCGTCGGCGCTTGCGTAGTGTAGTAATCCGTTGGATCTTTCCCGACATCATAAGTGGCGCCATCCTGCAAAGTAAGCTGGATCTGATTGTGAGGTACATCCGGGACGGCGATGGCGTGGGCCGCCACCGTGACGGTGGGCCCGTCGCCGCGATCGTGATCGGTCTTCTTCTGGTCCTCCGGCGCAGTGGTGTCGGCGATAAATACGTTGCGCCAGCGATTCGTCGCCCCCGGCGTCACGTCACTGATGTAGAGAATCCGATTGGGAAAGTCCTCGTCAAAGACCTGTGGCTGTACTTCCGAAGTCACCACGGCCGCCGAGAGTTGATTCAAAACCTTATACGTTTTCCAGGTGGCGTACGGCGTCAGCCAGAGCGACGCGGTGGCAGTGATCAGAGTGGCAAACGTTGCGAACACCAACACCGGCGGGATCACTTTGCGGCTGGGCACTCCGGCGGCGCGCATGGCGATGATCTCGCCGTCGCTCGACATCCGGCTGAGGGCGATCAGAACCCCTACGAGCACGCCGAGGGGCATGGTAAACGACAGGGTGAAAGGGATCGCAAGAACGAACAAATGAGCGACGGTGGCAAGCGGCGCCGAGCTGCGGACCAGGAACTCGAAAAGTCTTCCGACGCGCTGTAAGAACAGCACGAAGGTAAACAGCGCCGCGCCAAAAATCGCGCTCTTGGCAACCTCGCGAAAGATCGCGCGAAACAGTAGTCCCATGATTAGCTTCCGCTTTGTGACGGTCGCGGTGCTAAAGGCGCACGCGCGCTAGTGGAAGGTTGGCTCGTCAACAGCGGCGGCGGCACGATGGGCGGATTGGGCGTTTCTTCCTTTTTCGGCTCCAGCGCCATTTCCTCGAACAGGACCGCCGGAGCAATGATGGAAGCAGTGGTCGTGAACGAGCCCGCGCCCACCAGCGCGAACGGAGCGTTGGAATCAATCAAATCGAATACGTAATTTTCGTCCGAGGCCGCCAGAATGTCCTTGAAGGAATGGACAGAGACGCCACGGAACAAAAGCCCCCGCACCAATTCCTCACGGCCATCCGGATAAACCTTGTAAGCCAGCAGCGGAGGAACCATAAGACGCCCCGCGCCGGCGGACTGCGCCATTCTCTCCCACTCACTGATCGATCCCGTCGAAGGATAATCCAGCTTCCTGATCAGGATTCCGTAAGGTTTGTTCCCTGCGGCGCACAGTTCGATCAGCTTTTTCTTCATGTCGGCGGCAGGCATCGTCTGAGAAGCGCGGATGAACAGATTGCCAAACCCGGGCGAGTGCGCGCCGTATGGGCCGGTCATCCGTGCGTGTCCATTGGAGCCGGGATACTCCTTAAACAGAGGCGTGCGCGTCAAAAGGAAAGCTTTCAATACGCCTTTTTCCGCGAGCGTCAGCGGCTGGGGAGCAACACCCTCCATGTCGTATACGTAATGTCCCAGCAGTGTGTGGCCGCGATATTGCGTCTGGGTGGGATCGTCCACCACGTCCATCCAATCCGGCAGAATGCGGGATCCGATCCTGTTCTCCAACTCGCTCGGCGAATAATGGGATGGCCGCCCAGGATCGGTGATGGGCTTGCGCATCATTTTCAGGTTGTCGCCCAGCACTTGACCGAACAACTGTGCGGCTGCCGATGCCTCAAAGAGAACCGGACCATCGTAAGCTTCACCGGCTGGAGCCTGGCTAAGCGCGGTGACGTTTTCTCCCACCGCTTTGACTTCGCGCGTCAGCACGTCTTCAGAGGGAAGGCCGTCCGCGTGGAAGGCTTGAACAACAAGCGCGTCTCGCACCTCGGTTCCATCGGTGGCAAGCCCGCGTGCCGCCGCTCGAACATAAGCCAGGTCTTCGGGAGTGCGTAGTTCGGTGCCCTCCGACGTAACGATGTAGTTAGTGGATTGCGAGGTCTGCATCTCTACGCCCGAGCTCAGTACCTTCGGGTATCCGTCAAAGAGAGCCGACAGCCGAATGACTTCGCTCTTCCAGGACGCGGACGCAAAAGCTTGGCGCTGGATCGGCAAAATCATCTGTGCCACCGGCGCCGGAGAAAAATCGGGTAGCACATCCGGCTGGCTCATGTTTTTGAACGATGCTCGCTTGCGTGCGATGGCATCTTCGGCGGTCTTATAGGCGCGATCGGTGGCCAGCCAAAATACCTGCCGGAAAGCAAGATAGTCGTTATCCAGCGGCAGGCGGCTTGGATCGTAGCGATTGCCGCCGTACGCGTCGGAGTACATGTGATCGGTGTTGTCGAAGTTTGCAGTTCCAACCCGCACGTTCACGGAAGGAATACGAACGGCGGTATCGTTTTCCGCTACCAGGGCGCCCAACGAGGCGGCGATCGAATGGCTGACTGTGTCCTCGGCGCGGTACTCGGTGTAGTAAGGCGGATCGAGACTCAAACGCAGCCGGGTTAATTCCTTTACGCGTTTGACCTCATCTTTCATCGCGCGCAGAAGGGGGTCGTCTTCCGGCTTGGGGGCCTGGGCGAAAACGGAAGCGGTGATCAGCACCAGGCAACCGGAGATCCAACGCTTCACTGAGAAACTCCAGTGTCTTTTCACTGAGACACTCCAGTGTCAATGGGCCGGCCCAGGAACGGCGGGCGATCCTGGGAATGCTGCTTCTTCTGAATCTCAATCTCAGAGACCAGGATCGCCGGCGAGCTGGCCGAAACGGGCACTTGTCCGGACTCCGCGCCGCAATAGCCATTGAACACTTGCGGCTTGTCTGAAGTGGCCAGGATCTTCGCGAAACTGGACAGCGGAGTTCCCACAATGTCCACGCCGCGTACCAGCTCATCGGGCCGGCCATCGGCAAACACGCGGTACACCATGAGCGGAATCACGGTGAAGGCCTGCAACCCGCGCCGCTGGGTAGTGGTGTAACCACCGGTGATCTCATCGAAAAACAATCCGTAGGGCTTGTTCTGGCGCTTGATTTCGGCAATTAACATCTGCCGCAGGGCTTGGTCTGAGACCTGCTTCTTCGATTCCACGATCAGGTTCGATTGCCGCGATTCAGCTTCCAGCCCAGGCTGCCGGCGTCCGTGCCCGTTGGAATGATCCACGCCGTCAATCGGGGAGCGCGACGTAAGGAACGTTTTGAGGATCCCGTTTTCCACTACCGTTACGGGCCGGGCCTTCACGCCCTCGTCGTCATACGTGTAATAGCCGTTCAGATCGATGCCGTCTAACGTCCTCCGCGTGGGATCGAACACCACCGAAAGAAAACTGGGCAGCACGGGCGATCCAACCGCTTTGGTGAACGTCTGCCCCTCGGATTCGTCTTTCTGGCGATGTCCCTCGATGCGGTGCCCAAAGATCTCGTGGAAGAATACCGCAGCGGCGCGCCCGGAAAGGATGGCGGGACCCACGAAGGGCTCAACGGCCGGCGCCTGGACCAGGTCCGTCAGACTCCGTCCCACCCGCTTGGCTGCGGCCTCAATCTCAGCCGGAGGCGGCAAATGCGCCAGGTCAGCCGCCTGATAATCCTCCAGTGCGACCAGGTCCATGCCGTCCGTGGCCTTACCACGCGCGACAATGGACAAACTCACGAAATTACGCCCGTGAAGCAGACGCGTGCCCTCCGTACTCACCATGTACTTGGAAATTCTCTGGGCCGACAGGCTGATGTTCGAGTAGAGCACGTCGGGATAGTCGGACACGTCGGCCGACCATTTGCGCACGCGCTGCACCCACTCGTCATTGATCTTGCCAATGGGCGGCGGCGGCTCCTGATAAACTGACGGCGGCTCGCTGGAAAAATCAGCCGACGAATCCGCATCCTTGACCTTCACTTCCTGGTTGGACTTGATTTCGATCAGCCGGCGCGCCGCTAGCTTGTACGTCCTATCGGTATCCAGCCACACTTTGCGCCGGATGGCGTCGGGCACGTCGTCCAGGGGAATCATTTCACCCTGTTTGTACTGCCCCCGTTTCCCATCGATGGAATGGTAATTGTCCAACTGAGGCGTACCGACTCGTAGCGTGATATCCAGAAAGCGGCGGTGCAGATTACTGCGGGAGTCGATGGTACCGAGAGTAGCCGACAGCGACTGGCTCTGGTCATCGGTGACCGTATAGTCCATGTAATAAGGAGGTGGGTCGGCCTTTTGCTTCAGGATGGTGACATTGCGCTGCAATTCGTCGCTGAGAATGTCCAGCATCGAGGGAGCTGAAGCCGCCGCGAGCGGCAGGGCCCAGTAAACAGCGAGGACGAGCGTACAGAGAATGCGGCCCACCGACTATCAGGATAGCAAGGCGGAGGGCTCTCAGATCGCAGCTTTCTCTTTCCGTAAGATCAGAATCACGCTGGCCAGTACCAGAGCCGTTCCAATCAGAGTGCGTGTCGTGATTACTTCTCCAGCGACAGAATAGCCCAGTGCGACGGCCACCACTGGGTTGACGTAAGCGTGGCTTGCCACTCGCGTGGCCGGCATGCGCGCCAGCAGCCAGACAAAAGCCGTAAAGCCCAGAAGCGATGGGCAGGCAATCAAATAGAGAATGGCCAGCGCGGCGCGCATCGAGACATGCGGCAGGGGGTGCAACTCACCGAACGAAGCTGAAAGCACCAGAAGCATCCCACCGCCCGGAGCCATCGCTGCCCCGGAAGTTAACGGCCGTGACTCCGGTAAGTCCAGC
>Ga0187856_1003875_pt1 | contig 10191 bp, 11 predicted proteins | sample June2016WEW_8_40_FD_132443 | JGI IMG/M metagenome (GOLD analysis project Ga0187856, IMG submission 132443) | Peatland microbial communities from SPRUCE experiment site at the Marcell Experimental Forest, Minnesota, USA - June2016WEW_8_40 | ecosystem: Environmental > Terrestrial > Soil > Wetlands...
AATCGAGACGCACCATCCGCTATCGTTGCGAGACCCATATCAGCCCTCCGCCAATCTGTGAATCTCGCCAAATACCTGATTCTCAACAACAAACGACTGCGACTTTCTGACTCAGTCGTACTAACCGCGCTTTCGTGCCCGTGAGGTTCCCGTGGCAAGCAAGGACTTTCTCGGTGCGTGGCTTGTTCCATGGATGTTATGCTCCTATCGCTTCGCAATTTGGTAGAACATTCTTCTTTTTTCTGCGCAATTGAAGCTGATATATAGAAGATCATTTTCTAAGGACTGCCCCGGCGGACCGCGCGCCCGTCGAATTCGCTCCTGAAATGTGAGGCACGCATGACCTCGCCGCTGCAACAAAAGATCAAGGTGACCGGGCCGGTCGTGGTGACCGCGAACCGCGTCGGCGACGGCGCCGTGGTGTACCGCCGCGCCGACGGCTTCTGGACCACCGATCTCGATGCCGCCGCGGTTACGACCAATGCCGCCGCGGCGCGCGAGCTGATCGATGCCGCGATTGCCGACGAGTTGCGCGCGGTCGGCCCCTATCTCGCGCCGGTCAGGCGCATGGGCAACGGCGAGCTGCGGCCGGGAAACCTGCGCGAGATCATTCGCCGCGGCGGGCCCACCATCGATCTGCCGCCGACCTTCGGCGGCTAGAGCACCCCCATCCTTCCCTCCCCGCGTGCGCGGGAGGGTAGGGTGGGGGATACCGGTTTCCCGCCTTCGCGAAGCCCGCTTCGGCGGGCGAAGGAAGGTCGGAAAAGATCATGCTCAAGCATGAAAGCTGGGGCGTCCATGTATCGCTACGACGATTTCGACAAGACATTGGTGGCCGAGCGGGTCGCCGAATTCCGCGACCAGGTCGCGCGCCGCCTGTCGGGCGAGCTGAGCGAGGACGAATTCAAACCGCTGCGGCTGATGAACGGCGTCTATCTGCAGCTCCACGCCTACATGCTGCGCATCGCCATCCCCTACGGCACGCTGTCGTCGGCGCAGTTGCGCGCGCTGGCGCATGTCGCGCGCCGCTACGACCGCGGCTACGGGCATTTCACCACGCGGCAGAACATTCAGTTCCACTGGATCAAGCTCGAGGAGTTGCCGGACGCCATGGCCGATCTCGCCGGCGTCGGCATGCACGGCATGCAAACGAGCGGCAATTGCGTGCGCAACATCACGACCGACCAATGGGCGGGCGTCGCGCCCGACGACATCGAAGATCCGCGCATCTTCGCCGAACTGATCCGTCAACATGTGACGCTGCATCCCGAATTCTCGTTCATGCCGCGCAAGTTCAAGATCGCCGTTGGCGCTTCCAGCCACGATCGCGCCGCGCTGCGCATCCACGACCTCGCGCTGCGGCTTTTTCGCAATGGCGCCGGCGAAATCGGTTTCGAGGTCATGGTCGGCGGCGGCCTCGGCCGCACGCCGTTCCTCGCCAAGACCATCAAGCCGTTCCTGGAAAAACGCGACGTCCTGAGCTACGTCGAGGCGGTCCTGCGCGTCTACAACCAGTTCGGCCGCCGCGACAACATCTACAAGGCGCGCATCAAGATCCTGGTGCACGAAATTGGCGCCGAGGCGTTCGCCCAGGAAGTCGAGGCCGAGTGGCAAGCCATCAAGGACGGCCCGCTCGCGCTCGATCCCGCCGCGATTACGGAAATTGCCGGCCGCTTCCGCTATCCTGCCTACGCGCGGCTCGACGACAGCCCGCCGCAACTCGGTGAGGCGCGCCGCGCCGACCGGGCATTCGACGCCTGGATGGGTAATTCGGTCGCCAATCACCGGGTCCCGGGCTACGCCATCGTGACGCTCTCGCTCAAGCCGGAAGGCGGCACGCCGGGAGATGCCACCGCGGCGCAGATGCAGGCGATCGCCGATCTCGCCGACCGTTACTCTGACGGCGAAGTCCGCGTCGGCCACGAGCAGAATCTCGTGCTGCCGCATGTCGCCCAGCACGATCTGCACCCGCTCTGGCGCGCGCTCGAGGCGATCGGCGTCGCCACGCCGAATGTCGGGCTCGTTTCCGACATCATCTCCTGTCCCGGCCTCGACTATTGCAGCCTCGCCAATGCGCGCTCGATTCCCGTGGCGCAGGAGATCACGCGGCGTTTCCGCAATCTCGATCTTCAACGCGATCTCGGCCGGCTGCACATCAATATTTCCGGCTGCATCAACGCCTGCGGCCACCATCATGTGGGGCACATCGGCATTCTCGGCGTCGAGAAGAACGGCGAGGAGTTTTATCAGATCACGCTCGGCGGCAAGGCCGACGCCGACGCCAAGCTCGGCACCTTGATCGGGCCGGCGGTGCCCTACGCGCAAGTGGCCGACGTCGTGGAAGACATTGCCGCGGCCTATATCGAGTTGCGCGAACGGCCGGACGAGTTGTTCATCGACACGGTCAAGCGCACCGGCGTCGAGCCGTTCAAGGAACGCGTCTATGCCGCTCGTTAAGGCAGGCCACATCGTCGAGGATCGCTATGTCCGCGTCCTCGATGACGCGCCGATCCCGGATGGCGTGCCGGTCATCGTGCCCGGCAAGCGCTTCATGGCGGACGCGGCCGTGCTTGTTCAGCGCGACGGGCCGATAGGCGTTCTTTGGCCGAACGATCGCAAGGTCGCGGAACTGGAGCCGTGGCTCGACCAGCTTGCGCTGGTCGCGCTGGTCTTTCCAAAGTTCCGCGACGGCCGCGCCTACAGTCAGGCGCGGCTGTTGCGCGAGCGCTACGGTTTTCGCTGCGAGCTGCGCGCCACCGGCGAGGTGCTGCGCGATCAGTTCCAGTTTCTCGTCCGCGCCGGCTTCGATTCTTTCGAGGTCAAAAAAGCCGCCGACGCGCTGGTGTTCGCGGCGGCGGCGGCGCGCTACAGCGTGTTCTATCAGCCGAGCGCCGACGGCCGCGTGCCGGCGCTGCGCCGGCGCCTGCAAGGCGCCCCTGATGTAAGGGCGCGCGAGGCGGTATAAATCGTATAATGTAGCCCGAGTTGAGCGGAGCGAAACCCGGGACGATGGATCGGCTAAAACGCCGACCCGGATTTCGCGTTGCTCAATCCGGGCTACATGTCGAGACCATCATGGCTTCTGTTGTTGCAGTGATCGCACCCGGCGCGATGGGCGCGGCGGTCGGAAAAAGGCTCGCCGATCACGGCGTCAAAGTGCTGACCTCGCTCAACGGCCGCAGCCGGTCGACCGTCGCTCGCGCGAGCGAGGCGGCAATGATATCGGCGAGCGACGAAGAGATCGCGTCCGCCGATTTCATCCTTTCGATTCTGCCGCCCGGCGACGCGCTGTCGCTGGCGCAACGTTTCGAGCCGGTGCTCGGCGCCAGCAACGGCAAGCCGGTCTATGTCGATTGCAACGCCATCAATCCGGCGACGGTCGAGCGCGTCGCGGCGGCGATCGCGCCGACCGGCTGCCCCTTCGTCGATGCCGGAATCATCGGCCCGCCGCCGAAGGCCACTCCCAAGGGTGGCGAGGAGGAACCCGGCCCGCGCGTCTACGCTTCCGGCACCGCGGCCCCGCGCTTCGCGACACTGCGCGAATATGGCCTTGACGTGCGCGTCCTCGACGGCCCGCTAAGCGCGGCCTCGGCGCTGAAAATGTCCTATGCCGGCATCACCAAGGGCACGCAGGCGATCGGCGCGGCGATGATGCTCGCGGCAACGCGCGCAGGCTCCGCCGAGGCGTTGTTCAAGGAGCTTGAATTCAGCCAGAAGGAGATGCTGGCCTGGCTCAAGCAGCAATTGGCCGTCATGCCGCCAAAAGCCTATCGCTGGGTCGCGGAGATGCACGAGATTGCGGGCTTCGTCGGCGACGATCCCGCCGCGCACGAACTCTACGAAGGGGCCGCGCATTTCTATGAGCGCATCGCCGAAGATTTTGCCGCGGACAAGAAGGACGTAGCCGCGCTCATGGGCTTTTTGGCTAAGGATTCGGCCGGCAGTTGATGAGGGTGCGCGCTCCATTCTTTTCCCTCCCCGCAAGAGGGAGGGGAACAGTCCGGGCGAAAGCTACACCCCCAACAGCGCATATTCGGTATAGGCGAGGTCGCCGAGGCGCGGGCGCTGCGGGCCCTTGAAATATTTCGGCATGTTGTCGTGGCTAAAGCAGCCGAGGAGCCCGGGTATGGGACCGTTCGCGTCGATAATGACGAAGGGCCAGCCGTGCCGCGCCAGGACACGTCCGATCGGTCCGGCGAAGCGGACGAAGTCGCCGACGTCACGGCAGTAAATCAACTGCGCGCAGGGTATGCCGACCCTGACCAGGCGGGGGCGCAACACGAAGGGGTAGGCGCGTTCGCGCGTCGCGCACCACAGGCTGATGCAGCCGTGCGCGGCGTGCTCAAGCAACACTTCCTGGTCGAAGGGATCGAAGTCGACCTCCGGCTGCCGCTGCGCGTCGAACACTTCGACCGCCGGGCCGCCGAACAGTCCCTTCAACATCGGCACCGCGATGAAGATGCCGTCGCAATAGCGCGAAAAACCTTGTGCCTCGATGATCGGCCAGGTGTGCGGCGCCGGCGAGACATTCAGGTAGGTGACGTTCTTGTGCCGGAGCGCCTGCGACGCGAGCAGCGGCGCGTAGGCGCGGAAGCGAGGTTCGACGTACCAGCTGGAAAGATTGCAGCGGGCCGTAACCGCATCGCCCGCCCGCATTGTCGAGCAGATGAGCAGGATCGCGCCGACCACGACGCCGTGACTCTCCAACAAGTAACCATATTTCGGTAAACCCGGCGGCGGCTCGCGCCGGGTCAGTTGCGCAAAGGCGCGCAGCCAGAACCGGCGATTGTGGCTGCGGAATCCGCGCGCCAGCAGCGTCGCGACGGCGTCAATATCGGCGTCATCGATTTGCCGGCAGCGCAGTCCCGTCACGGGAAGACCATTCGCGTTGACCACGACCGTATCGTGAACTTGATCGTAAGTGTTGCGCGAATATACCGGGGCGGAATGAACAAACCGTAGGCGCAACAATGTCGGTAAAATTAACCATAAAGAATCAGATGGCGCAGGTGGCGCGGGAGCATGGCAAGATTCTCGCCCCGCTGCAGGACGATCTCGTGCTCGCGGATTGCGGCCTCGACTCGCTCGGCTTTGCCGTCCTCGTCGCGCGCCTCGAAGATACCCTCGGCATCGACCCGTTCACGGCCGCCGAGGACGCCTTTTTTCCCGTGACGCTCGGCGACTTCGTGAAAGTCTATGAACATGGCGGGCGTTGAGGCGCCGTCGCTGCGGGCCTATGTCGCCAAGGCGCCGGCGGCGCGATTTATTTGGGACCGCGCCGCTTGCGCTCGCTTCACCGACCTTCATTGCGGGACCAGCCTCGGCGGCCGGCTCGCGGATTTGGCCGGCCGCTCGGTTCTGCTGGCGACCGCGAGTCAACTGACGACGGCGCTGGCGCTGATCGAGCTTGACGGACGCGCGCGCCGCCTCACCATCCTGCCGCCGGATGTCGAGGCCGGCCATCTCGGCGCCGTGATCGCCGCGGCGCAGATCGATGCCGTCGTGATCGATGACGGCTCGGCGGAATGGGAGGCATTCAATCTTCCCGTCCGCGTCGCTTGCGCGCCGACCATCGTTCCGAGTGAGCAGAGTCCTCCGGCGTTCCTGCGAACCGAGTGGGTGTTGCTGACTTCCGGTACGACCGGCGTGCCGAAGATGGTCGTGCACAGCCTGGCTGGCCTCACGGCGCCCAAAGGGGCCTGCGGGCCCGCGGACAGCGCTGCCGTGTGGGGCACGTTCTACGACATCCGCCGTTATGGCGGGCTGCAGATTTTTTTCCGCACGGTCCTTGGCGGGGCGTCGCTGGTGTTGTCGAGCGCCGGCGAGCCGATGGCCGATCATCTCGCCCGGCTTGCCCGGCACGGCGTGACGCACCTATTGGGCACGCCGACGCATTGGCGGCGCGCGCTCATGAGCCCGACAATACGAAATATCTCGCCGCGCTATGTTCGGCTCTCGGGAGAAATCGCCGACCAGGCAATCCTGGACAGGCTGCGCGCGGTGTTTCCGCAGGCCGCCGTCATCCACGCCTATGCATCGACCGAGGCGGGCGTTGCGTTCGAGGTCAACGACGGTCTTTCGGGTTTTCCCGCCGCCTATGTCGGGCGCATCCGCGACGGCGTCGAGATGAAAATCGTGGACGGCTCGCTGCGCATCCGCTCGCCGCGGACCGCGTCCCGCTATGTCGGCACCGAACAAACACTCGCCGACGCCGACGGCTTCGTCGACACCGGCGACATCGTGGAGCGTCGCGGCGACCGCTGCTATTTCGCCGGCCGCAAGGGCGGCATCATCAATATCGGCGGGCTGAAAGTTCACCCCGAGGAAGTCGAGGCGGTGATCAACCGGCATCCGCAGGTGCGCATGTCGCTGGTGCGGCCGAAGAAAAGCCCGATCACCGGCTCGATCGTGGTCGCCGACGTCGTTCTGACATCGGAACAGCAAGGGGCGAGCGCGCGGCAGATCGAGGTCAGGGACGACATTCTCAAGCTCTGCCGCGAGGCGCTGCCGCGCCACAAGGTTCCCGCCGCGATCAGCTTCGTGCCGACGCTTCCCGTCGCCGCAACCGGCAAGCTGGCGCGCCGCCAAGGTTGAGCCCATGAAGCCAAAGCCCGAAGCGAGGCGCAGCGTTCTCGTAACCGGCGGCAGCCGCGGCCTCGGCCTCGCCATCGCGCAAAAACTCGCCGCCGCGGGCTACCGCGTGATCGCCGTGGCGCGGCACAAGAGCAAGGACATGACGGCCGCCATCGCGCAAGCCGAGCGCGAGACGGCGGGCGCACTGCAATTCGTGCCCTTCGACCTCGGCAAGATCGACGAGATTGCCGATCTGGTGCGCGGCCTGCGCAAAGAATTTGGCCCCTTGTTCGGCCTCGTCAACAACGCCGCGCTCGGGCGCGACGGCACGCTGGCGATGATGCACAATTCAAAGATCGAAGAAATGGTGCGCGTGAATACGCTGTCTCCCATCGTGCTCACCAAGTACGTGGTGCGTGCGATGATGGCGGACGGCGCCGGCCGCATCGTCAACGTCGCCTCGATCATCGGCTTTACCGGCTATAGCGGCCTTGCCGCCTACGCGGCGACCAAGGCGTCGATGCTCGGCTTCACCCGCTCGCTGGCGCGCGAGGTGGGGCGGCTCGGCATCAATGTGAACGCCGTGGCGCCCGGCTTTCTGGCGACCGACATGACGCACGCGCTGACCGAGGAGCAGCGCCAGCAGGTTGTGCGGCGCACCGCGCTGCGCCGGCTCGCCGAGGTGGAGGACGTGGCGAACGCCGTCGAGTTCCTGCTCGGCGACAAGGCGCGCAACATCTCAGGCACGGTTCTGACGGTGGACGCCGGCGCCACGGCGTAGCGGCGGGAATCGTGGCAAGCGCCGCCGCCGCCAGCTTGACCGGCTGTGACCACGGCGATTGCGGGCCGCACTCAAAGCACGGCGTGAAGTTTAGCCGGTCGAATCTTGCAGCCGCTCAGCTGCGAGCATTTTGCGGTATGATCGGCGGTCGGGCAATCCGGGCGCGAACAACTCAAAGGACGGCAAGCTGTGGCTCTGACGATCTTGATTGTGCTGGCCGGCCTGATGGGAGCGAGCGGTATCGCGCTTGCTGCCGCCGGCGCGCACGCGGCGACCAATGCCGGCCTCGACAGTGCCGCCTATATGCTGTTGTTCCATGCGGCGGCCTTGCTCGGCGGGGCCGCGCTCTTGCAACAGGGCCTGTTGTGGCGGCCGCTGATGCTGGCTGTACTGGTCGCGTGGGTCGTCGGCGCCGCGCTGTTCTCGGGCGACGTCGCACTGCGCGCTTTCGCCGGGCATCGCTTGTTTGCCATGGCGGCGCCGACGGGCGGCATCATCCTGATCGCCGCCTGGCTCGCACTCGCCGCCGCCGCTATCGGCGCTCTGCTGCATCCGGCCGGGTGACCGCCCGGCTTCCGTGGACGCGAGCTCTCGTTATTTGCCGCCGCTCGCATCGCCACCGACGGCCGGGTGATCGAGAAAGAAACGCAGCATTTCCCTAGCCGCGTCCGGCCCTTGCGGATCGGTGTAGGAACCATCGGGGCTGCCGCCCGACCAAGCGTGGTCCGCTCCGTGGATGCACCATTGCTCCAAGATTGCCCGCCCGTTCGCATCGATATGAATCGTGCAGGTATAGGCATGTCCTCCTGGTACCCGCCCGTGCCGCACCTTCGTTTGCCAGTCGGCGGTTCTCATAGCGCGCGCGATGACATGATCGCCGTTACGGGGATGAACTATGGTATCTCGATCGCCGTGAAAAACGATGGTCGGGATAACCGGCGCGTCGCCGAGAACGGCCGAATTGTCGCTGGAGTCGGAAGCGTGCACCAAATCGCCTTGCCGCATTGCGACGAACGCAGAAAGAAGGTCGTTGGCGACCCCGCAGGCGAGGCCGGAATGCACGCCGATGGCGGCATACAGATCGGGGTAGGTTGCCCCCATGACAGCGGCCGCGGCCGCTCCAGCTGATAGTCCACCAATGTAGACGCGCAGCCGGTCGACGGAATAGTCGCACATGACCTGGCGGGTGATGCCCGCGATAAGCGAAGGTTCGCCTTGATCCCGGCACTGATCGCTCGGGCGAAACCAGTTCCAACACTTCGCCATGTTGGCGTGGCCGGGCTGTGCGGGATAGATCACCAGGCAGGTCTGTTCCTCGGCAATGAAATTCATGCGCGTCCCGGCGGCGAAATCGTCAGGCGTTTGGGTGCCTCCGTGCAGCATGACGAGCAAAGGAACCGGCTGCCCGTTGTAGCGGCTGGGGATGTAGAGCTTGTAAGCGCGGCTTCCCGCCGGGTTGGTATAGACGGCTTCGATGAACCTTCCGCCCTCCGGTATAATGGCCCGCGTGGCGATCGGTGCGGACCGCATCAGGCCTTGTATTCCGCGGCGCGAGTGGCTCTTGGCTAGATATGTCAGACCATCGCGCAGCGCGCGAAAATTGTCCGGCTGAGCGGACGTCGCTGCGCTTAAGTGCGAACGATCCGGCTCGTCGATGGTCGCGGCCTGCGCAGCAATGATTTTCGGCTTGCTTCGGGTGGGAGCAACGTCATCGGTGGAACCGGTTGTTACGCCCAATCCGGTCTCGCCTCGAAGCATTCGCTGCAGCAGCGCCGTGGCCTCGGTAAGCCGGTTGGCGCGCGTGAGGCGTGTCGCCTGGAGCATCATGTCATTCATCTCGAAACTACCTTTTGCTCGGAACATCACGGGCAACGCGAAGGACCCAATCTGTCGCCGCGGCGCGGTGTCGTCGGCTCCAATCCGCGGCGTCAGCGCATCCTGTCGGCTAGAGCGGCCTTGACCGCCGGACTGGCGTGGAGCGCTCCCAGCACGACGACCGAGGCGATGGTGGCGCGGGCAAGCTCGGGGGTGACATCCAGTGCAATACTGGCAAGGCCCAACACATGGATATCCAGCATCTCTCCGGCGCGCCGCGCCGCTTCGAGATCATCGCGGCTGTAGTTCCGCAGACCGAGATCCAGACCCTTTCGGACCGAGGATTGTTTGACGACCTCAGCATGGCGTTCGAGTTGGTTGCGGATCGCGGTTCGAATGAAATCGGTCCGGTTCGAGTAAAAGCCCTCCTCAACCATCAGATCGATATGGCCGAGGTCGACGAACCCGAGATTGATCGTGATCTTCTCGCTATCGTTGGGCTTAGGTCGTAATTGATGTATATTCTCAACCATCCGTCTACCATCCTATATCCATCCATGTGGATGGAAATAGGTGGTGGAAGCCTCCCTGTCAAGGGCAGAGTGGGCCGAGCGCTTGCTCGGTGACGGTTAGCGTAAAGTCGGGTGAATGGCCTCTCAACGATCGGGTCGCGGCTGGCCAAGCGGCGCTATGCTGCGTCCCATTCCACCTCCGACCTTGGGCGCGGCCACAATGGCCGCTGTGCCAATTGGACTATTTGGGCAGATGCCGATCACCGCGGTGTCGCTAATCCCGCCTCCGCCGCAATTGGCGGCCTTGAACCAAAAAGGCAGCGATCGGGGTTAAAGCGGACGTTACGCACGCCACGCCCAACAACCCAATTATCAGCAACGCACCTAGTACCTCTGCACAGTGATTATGACTCTTTGGACGTGACGGGATAGGCGCGGCCCATTTTGGCGCGGGCTTTGCCGGTTGTGAACATCCATTTGATGCGGGCGCCGGCGGCGTTTCGTTGTCGT
>Ga0187856_1003877_pt1 | contig 10189 bp, 10 predicted proteins | sample June2016WEW_8_40_FD_132443 | JGI IMG/M metagenome (GOLD analysis project Ga0187856, IMG submission 132443) | Peatland microbial communities from SPRUCE experiment site at the Marcell Experimental Forest, Minnesota, USA - June2016WEW_8_40 | ecosystem: Environmental > Terrestrial > Soil > Wetlands...
CAACGCAAGGATTGTCGATACGAGATCACAGTTCCCCGCACGCTCGCCATAGCCGTTTATGGTTGTATTGATATAGGCGTCTGCTCCTCCCTCTATCGCTCCCTGAGCACCGGCAACCGATACCGCCTCGGCCATTCCGAGATCGTTGTGGCAATGCATCTCGATGGGAAATTTGGTTGCAAGCGTCAAAGCTTTTATCCTTTCGTATATCGTGATGGGGTCGTCCACACCAAGGGTATCACAATATCTGAAACGAGTTGCACCGGCCTCTTTTCCTAGGAGGGTGAACTCTATGAGCTTGTCGAGCTCAGTCCGTGAGGCGTCCTCGGCATTAATTCCAACGGTCTCCGCCCCGAGTTCCTTTGCAAGCTTCACCGATTTGACGAGCGAACCGATAAGGTCCTTCCAGGTCTTCCTCCCCTGAAATTTTCCCTGGAGCATGGTCTCGGAGGTTGACATGGATATATTTAGATGCTTGATCTCAGGGCAGTTCTTGAACGTAAGTTCGATGTCATCAGGGATGGCCCTGCACCAGCCCTCGAGGTGAATCCTCTTTATCGCACCCGCCTTTGCGAGTTCAAGGTTGGCGTTGATATAATTCATCTCGTGCCGTAACGTTGGAAACCCAATCTCGGTCTGATAGACCCCCATTTCATCAAGATACATGTTGAGCATCGTTTTGGAGAGTTTCGGCAGCAGGATCCTCGACGTCTGAACCCCGTCTCTATTGGTCACGTCAATAAGGTAGATCGTATGTTTCACGAAACTTTTTCCAGCCCCTTTTTGTCAGAGCTGCCAGAAAACCTCGAGCCTTTGAGCTCAAGGCTGAATGGCTGCCCGGAGGAGTGCATTTTTTTTCGGTGGTATTATAACTAAAAATCAGACCATTATTGCAAATTTTCTTGGAGACTGAGAAAACCAGGACAAGCGGCAACATCGTGGCGAAAGACATTGACCATGAGAAAAAAGGCCCAAGCATTTCGCCTTGCCAGCGAAAACACGAATCTGAGAACACTCCGACCGTATGGCGAAAGTTGTTCTGTTTCTTCGACGCTGTCACATCCGGGTTCTATCAAGAAAAGCAGATCCATTAAAAAGACTGGAAAAGAGAAAGATATCTCTGTTACAATTATGCCGTCTTTTTCGGGAGGGAAAAAATGGAATTCAAAAGTCAGGTTGCCCTTGTAACAGGAAGTGCGAGAGGTATTGGAAAAGCAATAGCAGAGGGGCTTGCCCGGAGGGGGGCGGATGTGGTGATCGCCGACGTTAATCTTGACGACGCGCGGCGCACCTCTGCTGAGCTTGCCGGGCTCGGAGGGAAGACCATGGCTGTCAGCATTGATGTTTCAAAGTCAGAGGAGGTGATAAAAGCGTTTGAGGAAATCGTGAAGACGTTCGGGAGACTGGATATCCTCGTAAACAATGCCGGTATAACACGGGACAACCTTCTGCTCAGGATGAAGGAAGACGAGTGGGATGCTGTGATAGCAGTCAATCTGAAGGGTGTGTTCCTCTGTTCAAAAGAGGCGGTGAAGATAATGGCAAAGCAGCGGGTCGGAAGGATCATCAACATCGCTTCTGTGGTGGCCTTTATGGGCAACCCGGGACAAGCCAACTACAGTGCATCAAAGGCAGGCATTGTGGGGTTGACAAAGACCATTGCAAAGGAATACGCGAGCAGGGGGATAACCTGTAATGCGGTAGCTCCAGGCTTTATAACGACTGCAATGACCGATGCCCTCACTGAAAATGTGAAGGAGGAAATGAAAAAGGCGATCCCGATGGCTCGGTTTGGAACTATAGATGACGTTGCACATGCTGTTCTGTTCTTCGCTTTGCCTGATTCCGGATATATTACGGGTCAGGTGATGCATGTAAATGGCGGTATGTACATGTAATAGCGGTCGACCTGTAATGACGCGGTTCAGGCGGCATGGTTCTTTTAGGATTCAAGGGTTAAATAAATTTACAATGGAGGTGTCATGATGGTGGACGAAAAGGTTAAGGAAATCATAGCGAAGCAGCTCGGAGTAAACCGCTCAGAGGTAACGCCTGAAGCATCATTTGTAGAGGACCTTGGAGCAGATTCTCTGGATACAGTGGAGCTGGTCATGGCATTTGAAGAGGCCTTCAACATCGAGATCCCGGATGAGGACGCCGAGAAGATCACGAAGGTCAAGGACGCGATAGAATACATAAAGAAAAAACAGGGCTAAGACCTTAGAGGAAATGGAAAAACGAAGAGTTGTCGTAACCGGCATGGGACTTGTGACCCCTGTGGGGATAGGGGTGAAGGCTTCATGGGAGGCGCTGCTGGAAGGTACGTCGGGAATAGGAATTATCAGGACTTTTGATTCTTCAGACCTCCCCGTGCATATCGCAGGAGAGGTGAAGGGTTTTGATCCAGCCCTTTATATTGAGCCGAAGGAAATAAAGAAGATGGATCGTTTTATTCACTTTGCGGTAGCGGCTGCCACCATGGCAATGGAGCAAGCGGGTCTCGCGATAACCGGGGAGAACGCCGAGAGGGTTGGGGTGATCATAGGCTCGGGCATGGGGGGCCTTCCCAAGATCGAGCATTACCATAAGATCTATCTTGAAAAGGGTTACCGGCGGATATCGCCATTTTTTATCCCTATGCTGATCATTAACCTTGCGTCAGGCCGTGTCTCCATCCAATTTGGCGCAAGGGGTCCGAACACTGCCGTGAGTGCCGCTTGCGCTACCGGGACTAACGCCATAGGAGATGCATGCAGGATTATCCAACGAGGGGACGCCGATGCGATGATTGCCGGCGGGACAGAGTCCGTCATAACCCCCATGGCAGTCGGGGGGTTTGCTGTCATGAAGGCACTATCCACACGGAACGGCGAACCCGAGCGAGCCAGCAGGCCCTTTGACGCCGACAGGGACGGGTTTGTCATGGGGGAGGGGGCGGGGGTTGTTATCCTCGAAGCCCTTGATTTCGCAAACAAGAGGAATGCGAAAATCTATGCGGAGGTAGTCGGCTACGGTATGACGAGCGATGCCTATCATATTACGTCACCGGCTCCGGGCGGAGAAGGAGCGGCAGCGTGTATGTCACTTGCCTTGAAGGACGCGGAGGTTTCGCCGGATGTTGTTGACTACATCAATGCCCACGGGACATCAACAAAATACGGCGACGAACTGGAAACAGCAGCAATCAAGAAAATATTCGGAGGGCATGCATACAAACTCTGCGTCAGTTCGACAAAGTCCATGACCGGACATTTGCTCGGCGCCGCAGGTGGTGTGGAGGCAGTCATAAGTATCCTGAGTATCCATACCGATACGGTCCCTCCGACGATAAACCTTGAAAAGCCGGATCCCGAATGTGACCTTGATTATGTCCCCTGGAAGGCGAAACAGAGAACGGTTGAGTATGCATTATCGAATTCCTTTGGCTTTGGTGGGACGAATGCATGTCTCCTATTCAAAAAATTCAGAGAATCTTGAGAAATCGTTAGGGTACTCCTTTACGAACAAGGGGCTGCTCCTCGATGCCTTGACCCACAAATCCTTTCATCATGAGAACCCTCAGAGAGCGTTGGCGTACAATGAAAGACTCGAGTTCCTCGGTGATTCCGTCCTCGCACTTGCTGTTGTCGAGTATCTCTTTCAGTACGATGAAGGATTTACCGAATCACTGATGGCAAAGATGAAATCCTACCTTGTAAAAGGTTCTCTTTTGTCGGAGATCGCGGCCGAGATATCCCTCGGTGACTACTTACGCTTAGGGAAAGGGGAGGAAGATACTGGGGGAAGACGAAGGAAATCCATTCTTGCAGATACCTTGGAGGCCGTTTTGGGGGCTATTTATCTTGATGGCGGATTTGAGCACGCGCGGAGAGTGATCCTCAAGCTTTTTCAGGATCGAATACCGTCCGTGATCTCGTCCGGTCAGTACCACGATTACAAGACAGGACTCCAAGAAAAAAGCCAGACGCTTTTTGGTGTTTTACCCGAGTACCGGCTCATAGGCCAGGAGGGAGACGAGCACCGCAAGACCTTTACCGTTGAAGTCTTTATTGGCGGCAAACCGTTTGGGAAGGGGACGGGAAGGAGCAAGAAAGAGGCTCAGACGATTGCTGCAAAAGAGGCGATAGACAAAGTGAACGGCGGAAAGTGATATTCACAGAAGATTGCCACGCAGCGTGCGTCCGAGAGTTGGAGTAGTTAATAATTATTTATATTTATAATCCCTAATGATACAATACTATCATGAAAGATACATATTCACCAAAAGAGTTTGGAAAAGTTACTAGGCAAGGCAGTGGTTACGCTGCAGAAGTGGGACTGGAAAGGGATACGAAGAGCGTACCGGACTGCCACAAATCGGCGGTATTATAACCATGAGCAGTACCTGCAGGTGATAGGGCAAAAAGCTGTTGAGCAAATAATTATCAGGTATTGCAGGGTATCCAGCAGCGGGCAGAAGGGCGATCTCGCTTCTCAGAAAAGAGCGGTAGAGCAGTTCTGTATTGCTACCGACAAGGCAGTTGCCGAGAAGATAGAGGACGTGTGGGCAGAGGGCTTACCTACAAGCGCAAGGGATGTATCAGGCTTATGGAGATGGTGGAGCGTGGCGAGGTGAGCGGGATAGTGATAACGCATAAAGACAGTTAACGTCACCGTGCGTTTCTTGCGCAGTTTTCTAAGAAGCGTTCTTTCCCAGACCGAGAACTCTTGTCACCGTTTGAAGCAGTTCCCTTCGTATGGAGGTCTTACTGATAAAAGCAGCTGCACCGAGTGCCAAGCAGTGTTTCTGTATTGTTTCTCGGATATGAGTAGTGACGATGATAACAGGGATTTTGTTCCCCTGGTGGTGGAAAGTCTTGAGAATTTTTAAGCCGTCGATGTCAGGCAGTATGAGATCCAGCAGTATACAATCGACTGCTTGCGTGGTAACCAACTGCATGCCCTTCAATCCATCTTCTGCTTCTAGTACCATATAGTCCTCGGCTTCCAGAATGTCTCGGATTAGCTTGCGCACGTGTGGTGAATCATCTATGATGAGAACGAGGGGCATATAATTCCTAACGCTGTGTCATCACTCCGTATCCGCATCTCTGACCGAGATGCATATCTGCAAATTGTAAACTTAAATGTTACAGAAAGCAATTGGAAATTTTCGCCGACCCCGTGCGAAGCTATCCGTTCTGTTCTTTTCCTTGCAGTCTTTGTCTGTACGCTTCATAATCGGGCACTTTGCGTTGGTACTCTTCGGTCATCAATGACGATGAAATCATGAAATCCGCTCCAAAAGATCACGCTTTTTATGATCATGCGCGACAAGGACGATATGCTTCTGCGGTCCTACTTCTATTTCTTTATATTCCATAAATCCTCCTGGCCGGCGGGCACCCCTCTGCTCTTCACGGGAAGAAGTCGGTCTCCTATGTTTTTGACAGAGCGATCTTACCCATCTGTCGATAAATAACGACAACCATGGAATTATGTATGGTCGCCTTCATCCCTCATAAGAATATCATCTGAGCCTTGCTATTCCAACTATGCACAAAAGTGTGTACAGCCATTATCCTGCCCTGATCCCTCTTGAGGACGGGAATCATATATGCTATTCAGATTCGATTACGACACATGCAACACCATAATCCTTTTCATGGCTCAAACTCAGATGAGCCGCTTGAAGTGAATTCTCCCTAAAAAATGTCGCAACGGTGCCATACGTTGTTATGGCCGGTTTGCCGGATATGTCGTTCACCACTTCGATATCTTTTAAAGAGACGGCGAGCCTCGATCCTATCGCCTTGATACACGCTTCCTTGGCAGCGAATCTTACCGACAAAGAAAGATAAGGGCTTCTTTTCCCATAGCAGTAGCTTATCTCGTGATCGGTGAATACCCTACGGAGGAACCTCTCTCCCCATTTCTCCACGATCTCTCGTATCCTCGCGACTTTTATAATGTCTATGCCAATTCCGTAAATCATGGCGATGTGGTCGTCCGTTGATAGCTGCCGTTTGATGGCAAGCCGCGCAACAATGCAGGCAAGTGAAGCATGCTGCCATGACGCCTTTTGAAAGGAGTGAATAAAACCTTGCGGCAGATTTGAGCGAAGGCCGTGATGTTAAATCGATGACGATCTGTCATACACAGATATCGGTGCCGTCATTATTCAGAAGCTCTGCCTTTTGTTCGGATAGAGTCACTCTAAAAGCTTCTTCGACGACGCTATTAATTCTTTCATCTCCCTCACTGCCCGCTCCATGCCGACGAGAACAGCCCTGGAAATAATACTGTGTCCGATATAGAGGCCCCTGATTCCACCAATGGCGGCTATAGTCTTCACATTAACATAATTGAGGCCGTGTCCCGCATTCACCATGAGTTCACTCCGATGCGCCATCTTGGCGGCGTCAGTTATTTTCATGAGTTCATCCGGCCGCTTTTTGACATCCGCATTCGCAAAATGCCCCGTATGGATCTCAACCATATCGGCGCCGATTGCCTTGGATATGTCGACGTCCATGATTGAAGGGTTGATGAACAAACTCACCGGAATACCGGCCTGCTGGATTTTCCGGATTGCTTCTGCTATATGGCCTTTCTGTGAGACAAGATTAAGCCCGCCCTCTGTCGTGAGTTCCTGTCGTTTTTCCGGAACCAGCGTGACCATGTCTGGTTTTAAAGAACGTGCGATCCCAAGCATCTCCTCGGTCGCAGCCATTTCGAGGTTAAGCTCAATAGGCACCATTTCCCTCAATGCCCTGAGGTCCCTGTCGTTGATATGCCTTCTGTCCTCCCTGAGATGTGCGGTGATCCCGTTCGCGCCACCCAAGATTGCAAGGGTTGCAGCCATGAGAGGGTCGGGCTCCCTTCCTTTTCTCGCTTCCCTGATCGTTGCGATGTGGTCAATGTTGACGCCGAGAACCATGAGACCTCCTGACGAAGGTACAACTACAAGATACTATGATGATAACGAAATCGAATAAAATTTGCTATTCCCATCATGTGGAATTGATCGGGTTGGACTCGTCTAGCCCCTTTCGCTCTTGAATCGCTGAGTCGTCCCCGAAGCTCTGCTCCGGAGTAAGATGAGCCGAGGCCGCTCCCGATGCTGTCCAGAAGAAGGCAGCCCTGCGGAGGGAGTGAAAACCGCTTCTCAACGCCTATCCACGAGATCAGTTTCAAAAGAAGGGAAGGGGATAAGCGCGAAGCCTGGTCATGATGATGAAAGTGGCACGTTTTTAAAACAGTACGCATGCCGTTTCACTGGATGCCGCACTCAATACCACATCATCGCATCAAAGTCAGGAGTCGGCACTGCTATGGTGATATAGCCCCTCCAGGGACATCTCTCGATCTCTTCGTCCCCCCGTAGCAAGGAAATAAAGATATTCAACTCATCACACGGCTCTGCCTTTATATCGTGGAAGGGGATGGCACATTCAAAAATATCGCCGACGGCAGCATCAGGCATCTCTTTCACCTCCACCCAGTCATGGTCTTTTTTGCTCAGGAGCCTTGCCCGTAGAACGTTTTTTAAAGAGACGCTTACCTTGAAGGGAAACGGCTTGATCGCTTGTATCGAAAGTTCCAGCCCTTCAAAAAGATGATCAAAGGACCCCTTGGGGTCGACCCGGATGAAGAGGGTATCCTGATTGAACCCGTAATATACTCGGGAGATGAGGCTTTCGGTGATGTGCATACTCCCGCCGGACTTTCCGACGTCGATGTATGCCCCCAGATGCCATTCAAAGTAACTTGTCATGATCCCGTCTATCTTGGGGTTGATAAAGCCGCGGATTTCGACTGCCGAAGTGGCGGCCCTGTCCCCCCTGAGTACGGGAATAAAGAGCTGGGGAGGGATATCAGTGCCTGTCTCCTTATACACCTTCATGAGGTTTAACCGGTACAGTTCGTCGAAATCTTCCGCCAGGTCCGTCGCATGGTCATCTCCGTACCACCAGTTCCAGTCGCTCCCCTCCGCAACATATAATGACTTCCATGCCGAGTCGAGGTTTTTTCCAGGATGCGTTTTCTGAAACGTTTCAAGGTACTCCCGCGTCTCCGTCAGGTAGTCCCACGATGTGTTGTCCTCTTCATGGCCGATCCAGACGTTGAAGTTCGCATAAATCCATGAGCCGGCAGCGAGATGTTCAAGTCTCTTCCTGCGCTGCTGTGTTTTTAGAAAATCGGAAACCGTTGTTGTCTTAAATCGCTCGGTTCTTGAGAGATCTTCATAGAGGTAGCGGAAAAAATCGTGGCCATCGTTTTGATAATATTCCCATGCGTTCTCTCCGTCGAGGATTATCGGCACGATATGGGGTTCCATCGTTGTCAGGGACCCCCGTATTTCGTCGAGCTTGGCAATGAGATCTGATGCGGCGCTCCTGGGGTCCCACCCTGAGTAAACGAAGCCAAGAAGGTCCGAGACCTTGTGGTCTCTGAAGATCATTGAGAGCCCTGAAAACTCATACACTGAATACAGAACCGACGGATTCAGAACACTCCCGGATGGGCCACGTAAACCCTCGCCGAGGGAGCGGGAAAGGATATCTTCATCAGTGGCGATCCACTGTATACCCTCAGCGCGTATCGCCTTCACGACATCCTCGCTCACTGAGCCCTCGGAGGGCCACATGCCCGATGGTCTAAATCCGAAGATCTGCTCAAAATAGGCAAGTGCCGTTCGTATCTGGTGCCGGGCATCCTCGGGGTGAGAGAATCTTCTTTTCGGCAGATGAATATCGGGGACGGGCATCCGGGCTATATCCGTATCCCACAAGAGGGGAAGGATTGGGTGATAGAACGGTGTCGTGGATACCTCTATCTGACCTCTGTCCGACAATGCCTTATAGGTGGGGATGATCTCCCTCAGGATTGCAGCCTGTTTTTCCATGAGGAGATCTTTCTCGTCCTCGGTATAGTCCTTTCCTTTTGTGACGAGATGCGAGAGGAAGGCATCACGATTCTTGAACATGGGATCTATCCAGGAAAGATTAAACAGGACCTGCAGGTCCAAGAAGTCATTCTTTGAGAAATACTTTATCGTGCGATCCAGATCGCTTCTCGAAACCCTGAGCCCTCTTTTGACGAGCAACTCAAAGTATCGCGGAAACGGTTTGATCATGGTGTCCCAATTAGCAAGGAAGAAGTTGCCGAGGATGAATATCTTATCGGCGTCAGTGAGCTCGGATACCCTCTTCCGCGTTGCGTCAAGGAACACGTCTGTTGCCTTATTGTCGGTATAATCGAGGATTTGCTCTATCAGGGAAGGGACGAGGTTGAATGTCTGTTTTATCTCGGGATAGTCTCCGAGCACGGCAGCCATGTCCAGGTAATCCTTTGTTCCGTGCAGCCTCACCCAGGGAAGACGGTATATCCCCGTGAAGGGGTCCCGGTAGTATGGCTGATGCATGTGCCAGAGGAACGCAATGTAAAGGGGGCTATCGGTCATACTTAAAGATATATTCTTCTGGCTTGGCCATACCAAAATCCTCACGCGCGTATTTTTCGAGATAGAAGGGGTTTTCCTTCAGGAGTTTCACATCGGATTTTAACCGGGCTTTTTTCGCTTCGATGTCTTGTATCTCGTGCTGGATCTGGACTTTTTTCTCTTTCAATTCGAGGTACCGGAGGAATCCGGTGTTGCCGAACAGGAACGTAACGCCGAGATAGAAGAAGCTGAGGAGTATGATCGTAGAGACGATGAGATTCCTCTTCTTGATCTCCGATGCAACCTGCCTCCTGAGAAGGTTCTGGTATGTCATGCTCTTACATTATACAATGCACCTCTTCCTTTGTACAGAGCGGCGGTTGAGAGTTCTTTCTCTATTTCCATCAGGCGATTATATTTTGCGGAATCCTCCTTTACTCCTGTAATTTCCATAAAAATGTGCGAACAATTATCATCCAGGATAAAGGATGAGGAGTGAAGGCGGTATGCACCTCAACGAATAGGGCGGTTCTATCCTTCATGATTCATCAGTGGATATATTGTTTCATACTGGCCTCGACCCGGTCCATGTCCGCGGGCCTGTCAATCAACTCCGACCTGTGGGACAGTTGCCGCAGACAGGTTTCGATGAATATCCTGAACTGTTTTACCCGGTCCATGAGCTTCGTGAGATTCTTGCCGTGCATATCGTCGGGAGTGAAGGTGTGGACCCTATCGAAGAATGAACTGAATTCCTCATAATCG
>Ga0187856_1003879_pt1 | contig 10179 bp, 7 predicted proteins | sample June2016WEW_8_40_FD_132443 | JGI IMG/M metagenome (GOLD analysis project Ga0187856, IMG submission 132443) | Peatland microbial communities from SPRUCE experiment site at the Marcell Experimental Forest, Minnesota, USA - June2016WEW_8_40 | ecosystem: Environmental > Terrestrial > Soil > Wetlands...
CCGGCCGGCTCGAACTTCGTGGACTACGCCGGATTGCTCACCGAAATCGTGCTGGTGGGCAATGTCGCCGTGCGGTTGGGGAAGAAGCTCGAATGGGATGGGCCGAACCTGAGATTCAGCAATCTGCCCGAGGCAAACAATCTCCTGCACGACGAGTACGGTCGGGGCTGGGCGCTCTAGCCCGCGGCGCCCCCATTCCTCTAAAAATAATCAGGTCGATTTATTGAGTGCCCACTGAACTGCCAGGGAACGGCATTGACCTGCCGCCAGTTCTTGAAAAAACTGTGGGCATGAAAGTCAGCCGCCTGTTCTTCGGCCGTGCCCCGTGTGCCCTGCTCGTGGTGGGCGCGGTTATGTGTGCTGCCGAATATGCCCTGCCCGGAGCACAGGTGTCCATCGACGTTTCCACCGCCAGGCTATCGGTGAGTTCCAAAGCCAACCCGGCGCTCGAATTCGCGGATGGCACCCGCTGGCCGGCATCTGGTCGCCCAGCCATGGCTCTCGAAGTCAACGGGGTCATGCGGACGGCCGAGTCGGCCGAGCGTTCCGGCGATACGCTGGCGGTGCGCTTTATCGACGGGTCGCGCGCCGAGTTCCAGGTACTGCGCGGCCGTGGGTTCGCCGTGTTCCGCCTGGCACGACTGGAGGCGCAACAGCCAGTCACGCGTTTCCGCTTGTTCCAGCTTGCGGCCCCTCTTCAGGCCCGAATTTGCGGCACCGTCAATGGCGCGGCGTTGGACGGTAATTTTGTCGCGGTCATGGCCGTCGAACCCAATGTCCATGCTCTTCATGAGCAAGCGGGCGGCGAGCGCGCGGACCGAGCTGGGTGCAGCCACGAGTTTGCCCAGGTCACTCCCGGCAAAGCGGGTGCGCACGCCGCCCGATTTACCGCGACGTGCGACGCGCAAGCCGGCGGGTGGAGCGTACGCGGCCGCAACTTCGTCGCCCCGTTGGATCTATCCGGCTGCCGCGCCCTCCGCGCCTGGGTCCACGGGGACGGCCGGGGCGAAGCGTTGAAAATCCAGCTTTACGATGGCCAGGGCGGTTACCGGGACAACTATGTGCCCATCGAATTCCAGGGCTGGCGTCAGGTAACCTTGACCAATTGCCCTATCGACTCGCTCCGCTACGACCACGTCACCACGCTGAACTTCTACTACAACGGCCTGCCGGCGAGCACAACCGTGACCTGCCTGGTGGACCATGTCGAGGCCGTGATCGAGCGTGGGGATTCGAGCCGGGTGGTGCTGCTCGAGGACTTTGAGGATACCGCTTCTCAGCTCTGGTCTTCGCCCTTCATGAATCTGTGCGTGGAAACGGAAAAGGCGCACGGTCTCGAACCCGCAGCCTTCGGCGTCATCGCCTGTCGCGAGGCGGATTTTCTGGACACGATGGCCCGTTTCGAGGCGGCTGCGCACCTGCCCAGCCCCAAGCCCGGCGGCGTCTGGAACAAGCAATCGCCCTGGGTCAAACGCTCCTACCTCTTCCTCACCGACTTCCGCGAGTCCCAATTTGACCAAGGATTGGCCCTGGCGCGGCGCGGGGGCTTTCACATGATCCTGCTGGGCCAGGAATCCTGGGCCCACGGCACCGGCCATTACGAAATCGACCGGGACCGATTTCCGGACGGGTTGGAAGGTTTGAAACGGGCCATCGGCCGCTTCCAGGCCGCAGGTTTCCGCGTGGGGCTGCATTTCCTGGGCGCATCCATTTATCCGCCCGACCCGTACCTCACCCCGGTCCCGGACCCGCGCCTGGTCAAGGGCGCCGCCGCCACGCTCATAGCCGGCGTTGACGCCATCACCAATTTCCTGCCGCTGACGGCGGCGCCGACCAACTTTCCCGCCCAAGACGGCGGCTACGAGGGTGAAGGGACCGTGCTCCAACTCGGCGAGGAGTTGATCCAGTTCAGTTCACCGGCACTCGATCCGCCTTTTGGCTTCCGCGGATGCACTCGCGGTTACCTCGGCACGCGGCCCGCACCGCACCTTCAGGGCGAAACCGTCCGCCATCTCGTCCGCGCCTACGGCTATCACCTGTCCGACATGGATACCTCGCTGCTCGATGAAGTCGCCACCCATTTTGCGCGCGTCGCCAATACGTGCGGTATCGACATGATATACTTTGACGGCTCGGAACGCTTGCAGGGCGAGCACTGGTTTTACAACGCTCGCCTCCACCAGGCGTTCTCTGACAAGCTCGCCAACAAAGACATCCTCCTCCAGGCCAGCAGCTTCAGTCACTACTCCTGGCACCTGCTGGCCCGCAGCGCCTCCGCCGACGGGCACGGCGACCTCAAAGGCTACCTCGATCAGCGCTCGGGGTGGTTCAGTTCGTTTGCGCGCGACTGGATGCCCCTGGACATCGGCTGGTATTACGGCTACGACCCCACCGCGACGCCCGACATGTTCGAGTATGTGCTGGCCGCGACGCTGGGCTACGACTCCTCCATGTCCTTCCAGGTCTCCTGCAAGGCCGCCGCGGCCCATCCTTTCACCGGCGAGATTCTCGACCTCATCGCCCGCTATGAGCAATTGCGCCTCTCGGGCCATGTCCCCGAATCCGTTAAAGCCCGCTTGCGCATCGATCCCGCCCTGACCGCCATCAAGCCCGGCGAAGCGCAACCCGCCCTGCAGGAAAAGCGCCGGGAACATCGCTTGCTCGAAGAGCACGGCAAATCGTATTTCCAACGGGTCATTTACGAGCCCTGGCACGAAATCAACCCCGCCCAAACCAACGCGGCTACCTGGCGCATCCTCGTCAAAGACGGCCCGGCCCGCATTGGCGTCCAATTCCACGCACCTGCCGGCGCGGAGATCGTGGATCCTTGGATCGAACTGGCCGGCCAACGACTCGGCTGGCAGGGCAAATTGACTCAGGGCCAGTTTCTCTTTTTCTGGCCCGGTGAACCCGTCACCTGCTACAGCCCTGGGCAGAACCCCAGCCGGGCCGCCATCGCCACCGCCATCACGTTGGTCCCCGGGGAATACTCCGCCACGTTCGGGTCCAGCGAGTCGCTAAAGGCTCCCGTGCGCGTGCGAATCACCCTGCAACTTCCCGAGCGCCTGGACCTCTGATCTGCCTTCCAGTACGGCAGATTCCATATTGATCGATTCCCATGGACGCCAAGCGTCACGAACAACCGTGCGCCGACGTCGGGCGCCAACCCGGATGGGAAGGCCGTGGAGCGGCCCATACCAAGTTGGCGCCCGATCTTTCACCCCCTAGCCGTCCCGCGGCAGACGGAAACCATTGCTCCAGTGCCAGAGCATGGGCGATGCATTTCCCGGAGACACGCTTGTCAATCCACACGGCGGCCGCAGGGAACAGGCAATCCGCGATTGACGGTAGAGGACGCCTTGGAGAAGACTCGGAGCGTATGCATGAGTCTGAGCGAAGCCCGGCGAAGAGACAGCGGTCAGGGAGCCTCCTCACTCCTCACGGATGGCTGCCTGTTGTTTGGGGATGGAGTTTGAGCGTGAATTGCTCGCAGGCGGCCCAGGTCGACCAGCCTGCATTCGAGTGCTTTCCGGTGAGCGACTTGGAGCGCGTCTTCGAAGATGGCTATGGGCCATTGGAGCGTGGGACTCGACGCCATCGAGTCCCGCCGGGCGGCGGAGGGCTTCAACCAGGAGGAAACCATCAAAACAGTTTGGGCCGCGGATAGGGCTGTGGCGGCCACCCATCCACCCGCCTACTGAGACATCCTTACCGCTATGTTCAAGATGCTGAAGCGAGTTCTTCTTAGCCGGACCTTTCCCCTGCTTCTCCTCGTGGCTTCATCCGAGGCCATGGCCGCTGGAACCGATACCCTCACTCACCATGCGGGGGGCGAGATTGCTTATGAGGTGACGAGCAACGGGCTGTCAAGGATCACTTTCCAGGGCCGAACCCTGGCGGCACGGCGGCTGACAAGGGGTGCGGTAAAGTCTTGAAGGAGCGAGGCATAGAAGATTTCTATGGCTTTCCGCCGGCCATCCTGCTCAACTGGGGACATGTGTGTTCATCTTGCCGACTGTCCTATTGCCGGTACGCCTCAGGAATCGGAGGTTCTGGAAGAGGTCACGGTGCGTCTGGTCATCGAGGATTCCGAGCGGGAGCGCTTCGACGAGGAATTGACCACCAAGCATTACTTGAAGAACGCCAACGTCGTTGGGCGAGTGCTTCGTTATGTGGCCGAGTTTCGCGGCCAATGGGTGGCACTGCTGGTGTTTGCTTCGCCAGCCTTTCATCTCAAGCCGCGGGATCGATGGCTCCAGTGGTCGGCGCACCAAGTGGACCAACGGCGGCATCTGATAGCGCAGAATGCTCGGTTTCTGGTGCTGGCCGCGCCGGGCAAGTGGCCCAATCTGGCCTCTCGCGTGTTGAAGTTGACCTGTGCGCGGCTGCCCCTGGACTGGCAGCAGCGCTTTGGTTACCCGGTGCTGGCGGTGGAAACCTTCGTGGACCCGCAACGCTTTCATGGCACCTGTTACAAATCGGCGGGCTGGGAGCAGTTGGGAGCGACCCAGGGATGTGAACGCGATTGGCAGGACTTTTACACCGACACTCAACATCCCAAGCAGTTGTGGGTTCGGCCCTTGATCCCCACGGCTCTGGAGCAACTTCGAGCCCCGGAGTTGGCGCCCGCCCTGGCCGACCCGCAGGGTCCCTTGCCGCCGGTTTGCCCGGTAGCCACCTTCCTGTTGGACTCTCTCTGGCAATGGTTTCATTTGTGCATGACTGAGCCCCGTGACCCCAGGGGAGTGCGCCACAAGCTGGCCAGCTTCCTGAGCCTCGTTGCCTTGGCGGTGGTGGCCGGTTGCAAAGGACCGCACGCGATAGCCGAATTTGCCCTGAGCCTCAATCACGCACAACGCCGCCACTTGCGCTGCCGTCCCCGCCCAGGCCACCCCCGAGAGCATGACGTGCCCTGTGAGCGTACTATCCGCCGATTGCTCAAGAAGGTCGATAGCGATCAACTCAAAGACGCGCTGGTGGGCTGGATGGAAACCCAGGACCCGGCCCCGCCGGAGGTGGTGCATATAGACGGCAAGGTGGTCAAAAACGCCCAACCGGCTCCCGCCCGTCCCCAAGCCGCCTCGCCGGAGCCGGTCCCGGCGGAGCCTTGTGAGATCCCGCTCGAGTTGCAAAAACCCAAAGCGGACAAGGCCCTCACGCTGGTCAACTTCCAGACCACCGACCAGCGCCTGGTCGATCAGGTGGCCGTGCCCCAGGATACCAACGAAGAAGCCGCCGTCGCCGCCCACCTGCCCAAGATGGACCTGGCCGGGGTCTGCGTCACCGCCGATGCCGCTCACACCACCAAAGCCAATTGCCGCCAACTCACCCAAGGCAACGGCGCTGAGTTCTTCCTGTTCTTAAAGGCCAACCAGCCTACGGCGCTGGCCAAAGCCGAGCAACTGCTGCCCGGCGCCCTTCCCCCCTCAGGTCAGCACGCTGGACAAAGACCACGGACGGATTGAGAGTCGTGAGCTATGGTCCGCGTCCACCGACCCCAAGACGATCGGCCTGGCCGGGGTAGCTCAGGTCGTGCGCATCCACTGCCACACTCAAGAGGTGCGCCAAGGCAAGGTAATCAAAGAAACCGACGATGTTCGCTTTGCCCTGACCAGCTACTACCCCGACGAAGCCGGGCCGCAAGAACTGCTGAAGCTGGCGCGCGACCATTGGAGCATCGAAAATGGGCAGCACTATCGGCGGGACCGCACCCAGGATGAGGACCGTTGTCCCGTGCGCGAGAGCACCACGGCGCGCAATCTGTCCCTGTTCCGGTCTTTGTCCATTTTCCTGTTCAAGGCGCAAGCCAAGCGCCAGGGCGGCAAACAATCCCTGCCCGACTTTGAGCGCCACGTCCACCGCAAGCCGTGGGGCCTGATCCGCCGCTTTACCCAAAGCCGCCATGAGGAGTAAGCCCTGTAGCCAACACATAAAACGAGGCGCTGGGGTTCCCAACGCCGACCCACGGGTTTTGCCTCGCCCACCTCCGGCCCCCCTCGAAAGGCAGCAACCCCGCCATGACGAGTTAATCTTGGCCGCCGTGGCAGGCATGGTGGAGAAGCAACGGGCTTCTTGCCCACCTCACCCATTTCAACACCTCGGAGACTTTGTCACTCGCCGTGAAGACCAAGGCAGCTTGCCACATTTATTTCTTGACGGCTCCTTAGTTCTTTGCACACAGCAAAGCGGAGGACCGATACCCTTCGTTTTTTTGTTTTTCCGGATAGTGGTGAGTCTCACCGCCTCACCGCCTCGGCTGCGGCTGCGACCACCTTCCCGATGTCCTCCGCACAGACCATCAGGTTGGTCACCGCGCGGATGGTGTCGGCGCTCACGGCCAGGACAAGGATGCCTCGGGACTTGAGGCGGTCCACGAGTTGCTGGGCAGGCATGGCCAGCACCCGAAAGCGCACCAAATTCGTCTCGACGGCAGCCGGGTCGGCTTCCAGCCCTCGGAGCCCAGCCAGTCCCGAGGCCAGGGCCTTGGCATTGGCATGGTCCTCCGCCAGGCGAGCGCGATGATGCCGCAACGCGAACAACGCGCCGGCTGCGATGATTCCCGCCTGCCGCATGCCCCCGCCCAACATCTTCCGGAAACGGCGGGCGCGTTCGATGAAACTCTTGGGCCCGCCCAGGGCCGAGCCCACCGGCGCTCCCAACCCCTTGGAAAAGCAAACGCTCACAGTGTCGAATGGCGCGGCAAAGTCGCGCTCCGGGATGCCCGTGGCGACCGACGCGTTCCAGAGGCGCGCGCCGTCCAGATGCATCTGCAGGCCGTGTTTGCGGGCCGCCGTTTCGACCTCCTTGATCTGCCCGAGCGACCAGATTTTGCCGCCGCCCCGGTTATGGGTGTTCTCGACGCAGACCAGCCGGGTGCGCGGGAAATGGGGGTCCGCCGGACGCAATGCCCCCTCGAGGTCCGCGCCGGTGAAAACGCCGCGCTGCCCGTTGAGGCAGCGGCACATCACCCCGGACAGGGCGGCCGGGCCGCCGGCTTCGTAATAATAGATGTGCGCGTTGGCCTCCACCAGGATCTCGTCGCCCGGTTCGGTATGCCCGCGCACAGCCAGTTGGTTGGCCATGGTGCCGGAAGCCGTGTAAAGCGCCGCCTCCTTGCCCAGGAGGGCGGCAGTCTCCGCCTCCAGTTCCTGCACCGTCGGGTCATCGCCAAACACGTCATCGCCGACTTCCGCCCGGGCCATGGCCTCACGCATGGCTGGGGTCGGTTTGGTCACTGTGTCGCTGCGCAAATCAATCAGCGCCGAGGTTCCGTCTCTCATGCCGGCATCATGGGAGGACCCGAGGCAAATCGAAAGGAGAAACGCAAGGGAGTTTTCCCAAGACAAGCCCCTGCCAGAAAACGATTCCATAATTCTCAGGCGCTGGTTATGATACGCCCATGCCGAATTTTGAAATGGGCTGCGGCCCATCCCAGCGCGCCAGGGCCTGGCCGGGTCGGGCCGGTTGGCGCTCCGGCGCTGGTTCCCCCGCATCATAGGCTCCATGAATCCCTTTGTGGCGGCTCAAACGAACTCGAACCCTTCGCCGCGAAGATGGCTCGCAGCACGGCCCGGGCTCATCGTATTCCTGCTCACCCTGGCGTTGGGCTTGGCGGCGGTGGGATGGCATGCCAATTCGCGCGCCAAGGCCGCCCGCCAGTTCGCGCGCCTCGAGGCACAGGCGCGAGGCGCCTCGCTGCGCGGCCAACTCAGGCACGCGGTCGCGGCGCTGCAGGTGCTGGGCGCCCTGGCCCGCCAGAGCGGCGGCGCCATCCCCAATTTCCAAAAGGCCGGGGCGGACTTGCGGGCCTCCTGGCCCGACCTGGCCACGCTCGAGCTCCAGCCCAACGGCGTCGTCAGCGATATCGTGCCCCGAGCCGGTTACGAGCGGGTCATTGGATTCAACGTGCTCAAGGACCCGGCGCAGTTTCCCAGCGCCCAAGCCGCCATCCAGAGGCGCGCGCCCACCCTAGCCGGGCCCTTGAAGCTCTATCGTGGAGAACCCGGCATCGTCATGCGAACGCCCATCTTTCAACGGAGCCGCGACGGCCGCGAAGTCTTTTGGGGCTTTGTGGCCGTATCGATGCGGTTGACGGAGCCGCTGGCCCGAGCGCGGACCGATGAACTCCAGCAGGCAGTGCAGCAGGAATTCGGGGCGCAAGACTTCAAACTCAGCCCCGCCCCGGCCCCGCCCGGCGGCTGGATCGATAAGACCAAGGCAACCCTCGAATCCCTCGGAGTGCTCGTCGTGGCCGCTCTGCTTTGGCTCCTGGCGCATCTGCTCAAGAGCGGCTACTCGCTCGAGGCGGCCCTGGCGGACGCCAACCGGCGCCTGACCGGCCTTGCCGCAGAGCGAATACAGGTCCAGGAGGATTGGCGGAGCGCCAAGGAAGCCGCCGCCGCCGCCCAGACCCAGCTCAACCAGACGCGCGCAGCCTTGCAGCAGGCAGAGTCCGGCAGCCTCGAATGCCAGGCGCGCTTCGAGGCGAGCGAACGCGCCAACCAGGAGACCATCCAGGCCCTCCACACCAGGCTCAAGCAAGCTGAACTCAACGCCCATGAACTGCAAGAGCGGTTCGACGCCACCGTCCGCGTTGCGGACACAGCGGCCCGCGCCGCGCAGGCGGAACTCGGGGAGGCCCGCGCGGCGCTGCACCAGGCCCGTGAGACCCTCCACCAACTCCAATCCCGTCCGGACCCGGCCGCCCAGGCCCCGCTGGAACAGGACCCTGCGGCTCACACCGACTTGCAGTCGCGCCCGGATGCCGTCCCGAATCCTCCGGAGCAGGCTTCCCAGAGTCCCGCCGCTGCCGGCGGACTCCCCGCGCCCGAGGTTGTCGCCCCTCCTGTTCCGGCCGGTCCCGAAGAGAACCCGCCGCCGCCCCAGCCACTCTGCACTCTGCACTCTGAACTCTGCACTCAAGTGGCCGGCCCCGAAGAGAATCCGCCGCCGCCTCAGCCGCCGCTCCAAATCCCGGCCCAGGCCCCTGAGCCGCCGTCTGACAAACCCAAGGCCGGCCTCGAGACCAGGCGCAAAAAGACCCGGCGCGAAGCCGAGCTCGATCTGTTCTCATCACCGGTCAATCCCGCGCAACTGCGCAAGGCCGTGAACCAGCTTCTGCCCCTGCTTGCCGGCCGGGACCCCGGCGCCACAGACTGCCTCCAGGACAATCGCGCCCTCTTCCAATCCGCCTTCGCGCCCGAGGCCTACGCCGAATTCGAGCAATGCATCCGGAAGGGCGACTTTGACCCAGCACAAGAGCAACTGAAAAAAGCCGTGAAAAAACACGGCGTCTGTTGAGACAAAACGGGGCTGGACCCACACTTTTTTACAGATTCCGTCCTGACTGCGCGGCCGGCGCCAGTGCGAGCCTAAACTACCACGCCCTTCTGCAAGAACACGATATATTCAGTCCGCATCGTGTTGGACATTCCCCTGATTTGACGGCTGAGCTTGCGTACCTGGTGCAGTCCGCAATCCCCCGCCCAACGCGAGATCAACTCGTCGATGCCAGTTACATTTTCCGGCGAAGTGCCCAAGATTCTGCCGAGCTGATTATTGTTGGTGCCGACCACGACCGCGCAGAACCGACCGGGCCGCAGCACCCTGGCGCATTCGGCCATTACCTGCGCCATGTCTTGCCCGTACAAGTCAAATTTTTCCCGGAGCGTGCGGCCGCGAAGTCCGACCATTCCCTTGCGCAGCGATTCCAGGTCCACTCCCAAATAATTCAGGTGGAAAGAGTCGTTGTCGAGGTAGTCGATGGCGAAACTGTATGGAGGTGAAAACAGCACTCCGTCAATCGACGCGTCGGGGAGCGGCAGATCCCGCGCGTCACCCTGCAAGGCTGTGGACTCGGCGATTTCGGATTCGAAGCCGCTCAGCACGTGCTGAATCTTCTCGGCCACAAAGTAATAGCGCTCCAGGATAGCGCGAAACTGTTCGTAGGGAGATTTCCGCTCGCTCCGCTCGCTATACCCGGCGCTGTCGAGATAAGCGAGGAGTAGAAAACCGTACACCTGCGCGGTCTCGCACCCGTCCGGCACAGCGCCAAAGCTGGCGTCGTAAGTCAACGGGCAAGGCCCTTCTCTGAAAGCTCCGTCCAGTGGCTCGGGTGGGGCGTAGTACCGCACTTTGCTGCCCGCAGCCGGTTGGCCCGCACGCTTCTTGAAATGTTCG
>Ga0187856_1003883_pt1 | contig 10172 bp, 11 predicted proteins | sample June2016WEW_8_40_FD_132443 | JGI IMG/M metagenome (GOLD analysis project Ga0187856, IMG submission 132443) | Peatland microbial communities from SPRUCE experiment site at the Marcell Experimental Forest, Minnesota, USA - June2016WEW_8_40 | ecosystem: Environmental > Terrestrial > Soil > Wetlands...
AATCCCCATCAGTGCTTTTTGAACTCTTTCCCCATTGCTCAAAAAGCTCAGAAACTTTGGTATCGTTTTGATTACTCATCTTATCCCCCTTTTAACGGGTTTGTCAAGTATAACTTCCCGTTTGGAAAAGGGGGTAGTGGGAATTTAATATAACCTCTTGAAATCCCCTTAAATCCCCCCTACCCCTTTTTTGCAAGGGGAACTTAACCATGCCAAATCCAACGTTCCAATCCTGAATTATATCCAGCTAATTGTGAAACATAGCACTACCTGGGGATGGCGGGGCCTTTGGACCCCGCTATCCCCAGGCCCTTACCGTGGGGTAGGAATGGAGGGGATTGGGACGCCAGGAATAAGTTCTCGCGGCTGGTGTCTGGCCTGGTCGATGTCCTTGTCCAGGCGGTCCATCTTGCTTTCCAGCCGGTGCCGTTCCTCGCGATTCAAATTCGGGTCTTGGCTCCTCTCCCGGATCTGATTAAGGTCTCGCTCCAGATGTCGCTGATCTCTGGGGGTAATCTCCCCTGAGTTGGCTAAACGGTTGATGCGTTCTTGCTGCCGATTGAGCCTGGCATCGATGCCATCAGAGGCCATGACCGGCAGGGTGAGGACGGACAGTAAGAGGGCGGTCAGTAAACCAGCAAGCCATTTCTTCATGTCTCTCTCCTTGTAGCTTGATTTTTTAAATATGAAACCACAAAGGCTTTACTTTTCATGGTCACGTCTCCTTGATTATGAAGTGCCTCAGTGCCGCCGGGTACTCCTGTAAGGGCTAAGATATCCGGCGCATATCAGATTTTCTCCGAGACTATGTGTCAGTCTTTGCCTATCCCCTGCCCCACCATGGTTAGTGCAACCTCTTATCCCGGGTTTAAGCCTAAGATGCCCTCATCCCTAAGGCACCTGTTAAGCCAAAAATAAAACCCTTTTTTAAAAAGTCAATCTTACCAAAATTTTGTGAATACCCGGCCATTGGTGGCCATTGGTATTGAATGGCGGTCTGAGAACTGAAACAGGCATAGCCCTATTATGCTTCTCTTCCGAAAGCGAGTCCACACAAATGAATGCAAGCAAGTGGTCTACGAAATGGCTACCACGCTCGCCAACTCACGCTGGGTTCCTCAGGGTCTCTATGATCGCGCAGTCAAGATACTCGGACATAACGGGATCACCGATGTCATCACGCTCCTGGGCGAATACACTGCAATATCCCTGACCCTCGCTTTTTATGATGTGCCGGCTGACTCACCTGGGATGAAACGCTGAGGAGAACACGATTCTAATGTTGTAGTTACACACATTGCGGATCGGTTGCGCGGTGCTGCATATTAGAAAGCCCGTGCCACCTCCTCGAATTCCCTTAGCCATTCTTCAAATTCTCGTGATTATCCCCTTGACACAAGTAAATTTATATGCTATCTTATTCCTAACAGACAAGGGAGATAGCCATGAAATACACCTTTAAGCAGTTCCAAGCCGAATACCCTGATGACCGCGCTTGCCTGGCAAAAATCATGCAGGAGAAATATGGGGGTACTGAGATCACGTGTCCTTCCTGCAAGATGGTTTCAAAATTCCATGCCATGACCAAGCGCCGAGCTTATGCCTGTGACCGTTGCGGCCACCATATCTATCCTTGTGTCGGGACCATTTTTGAGAAATCTCGTACCAAACTAACGCATTGGTTTTTCGCCATGTATTTGATGACCAGCACTCGCCATGGCGTAGCCGCCAAAGAATTAGAACGGCAAATCGGTTGCACTTACAAAACCGCTTGGCGCTTGGCTCACGAATTGAGAAAGCTCATGGCCCAAGCTGATAACCACGATGCCCTTTCGGGACATGTCGAAATTGATGAAACACGTATCGGTGGTCATCAAACCCGCCAAGACACCAAAATAAAAGGAACTAATAAAACAAGCGTTATGGGCATGGTAGAGCGCAATGGTATTTTGCGCGCTGGCCCTATCAAAGATGTCAAAAGCACTACCTTGGAACCGATAGTTTTTAATAATGTGGACTTTGACAGTACCATAAGCACCGATGAATGGGATGGTTATAACAATCTAAAATATGGTTATGAACATGGCCGAGTTAATCATCTTGCAAAACAATATGTCAATGGCAAGCATCATGTCAACACTATCGAAGGCCATTGGAGTTTATTAAAACGTTCCATTAAAGGAACTCATGTTCATGTTTCTGGCAAGCATCTTTGGAAATATGTAAGTGAATTCAGTTACCGTCATAACATGAGAAAATCTCATTATGCTATGTTTCATCGGTTGGTGACTTCTTTTTCACTGCCGCGGTTATTAGAGAGTTGAAATCCTCTTTATGTTGCGGGTTTTCGGTATCTGGAATAACTGCGTCTAAATCTGCGGCGTGGATGTTAGCTTTAATGATTGTCTCCCGCCGTTTTTTTAATTCAGGTAGCTCCAAAAGCTCTATAAGCTTTGTAATTGGCACAACTACCCCCATACCCACAGGGACTCTAACTATTTTCCCTGTTTCTATTTCTGCCGAAAGAATCTTATCGGGCGGTGCATTCCATGCACCTTGCCATATACCGATTAAATAGACATTTTTCAGCGGGAGGATTGAACCCAAAATACCCTTGCGATCATCCCTCCCAACAGGAAATTCAAGAGTTGGGCGTGCAAAAACAGGAGCGCCGCTTAATCCATCTAAGGTTTGCGCTTCGACTAAATACGCTTCAACAAATTCCGTTTCTCCAGTTAAGCGATCTTTTACAGGAACCCTTTCATCACCAGGAAACATTGCGATATTGCCGCTATGGACTATCGGAAGGTTTCTTCCTTGTCCGTACATTAACCTAAATAGTCCAATGGTATAACACATATCTCCAATACCAATATTATCCTTTCCTATTTCTGAAACTATATTCTTCCGTAAATATAAGGATGCATATTCTCCAACACCAAAATGACTTTCTACTACTGCTACATCAACACTATTATCAGGATGATATGCCCATTTAATATAATCAGCATGTAAATTTTCAACCATCATATTGGATCGATTAATTCTCACAATAAATGGATTATCATCTAATTGTTTTGCAACATGCTTTACTGTGACCAAATAGCCCATTCCCTTATAATGAAACAAAAACCCTGTGCCTACACACTGAATGCCTCCCTTATTGGGAGTGTCATCTTCATACCCCAAAAACACAACACATCTCCTGAGATCATTATCAATTCGCATATAAAACCCCGAGCCGATAGAGTAGTCCCTATATTCTGGACCCAGGGTATAGTTTAGCATGGAAGCTCTCTCACAGTCTATCAATTTGGTTTCTCTCTGGCTCCCAACCGCCTTTTGTGCTATGGTGATTTTGCGCGAATCCCATATTACAGTCTAAACAGGAGGAATTATGCACAGCGCCCTTTTTGTCGCCCAATATTTGAGGCGCGACCCGTTAAAATGGGGAAATTTTTTATTGCAAGCAAAAGTAGGATTACAGACATTCCCAAATGTTTCACGCCTAGCAGAAAATGTCTGGCTGGTGAACTTTCAAGAATCTCCTGTACCCCTTTCTTTGCTTGTCTGCGCTGCCGATGCTCATGGAGTCTCCTATGGAATTCTTCCATTTGAAGATGAGCCAGAATGGCTTCCGGTCGGTTTTGATCCCAAGACCATTTAGGGCCGTAATGGGGAAGTTCCTTCTCAGATTTTTGAACCATAAAAACCTACTTGCTCTGATGGAATAAACAGGCAAATTCTCTTCAATAACTTCTTCATCTGCGGCCAATGGCGGGTGTTGAGGACGCCGGCGGCCTCCAGCCAGCCTCGCCGGGCCCAGCCGATCCCCAGATCCTTTTCTAAATATTGACGACGGCGTCGCTGAGACGGTATGATTACACGACGAGCTTTCGTCGAGCCCGCCTCGATTCGATTTCGCCAGAGCACATCGCCCAACGAGGCGTGCTCATGGCGGCGGCTAAAGAGATGCACCTGATTTGAGACGCCCGGGACATGGGGACAACGGTCAGGCCAGCGTGGGAATGGTGTCAATAATGCGCTTCAAAAGCTGAGCGAGCTTTTCTGGCCGCCAAGAGGGAGGACATTGAGATTATGGAAGCCTGGCTCAACAACGTCATGCTCTCCCGGTTTCAATTTGCCCTGACTACCATGTTTCACATTAACCTGGCCGTTCTCTCTGTGGGTCTGAGTGTTTTTCTGGTGGTCATGGAGGCGCTTTGGCTCAGGACTGGGGATGACGATTATTACCGCCACGCCCGCTTCTGGAGCAAATTGTTCTTGCTCAATGTCGCAGTGGGGGTGGTGAGTGGCGTGCCCCTGGAGTTTCAATTCGGGTCCAATTGGGGACCGTTCTCTGCCGCCACCGGCGGCTTTTTCGGCAATATCCTGGGATTTGAAACGACCATGGCCTTCATGCTGGAGGCCGGCTTCCTGGGGGTGATGCTCTTCGGTTGGCGGCGGATCCCCAGGGGGATGCACCTCTTTGCCACCTGTATGGTGGCCCTGGGGGCCAGCCTCTCGGCTTTCTGGATCATGGTGGCCAACTCCTGGATGCAGACCCCGGCGGGCGGCTCCTGGCAAGACGGACGCTCCGTTACGAGCAGCTTCTGGCAGGCGGTGTTCAACCCGGACATGCCCTGGGGAGTCACCCATATGTGGTTTGCCGCCCTGGAGACCAGCCTGTTTGTGGTGGGCGGCATCAGCGCCTGGTATATCCTGAAAAACAGGCATGTGAGCTTTTTTGCCAAATCATTCAAGGTTGCCCTCCTGGCCGCCATCATCATCGCTCCAGCCCAGATCTACCTGGGGGATGGATCCGGCCGAACCGTGGGCCAGCATCAACCCGCCAAGGTGGGGGCCCTCGAGGCCTTGTGGGAAACCAACCCACCGGGTCAAGGCGCGGCACTGAAGCTTTTTGCCTGGCCTGATCAGGCGGAGCAGAAAAACGATTGGGAGGTGGGCGTTATTCCCCATGGCCTGAGCCTGCTGATTACCCACACCTGGAACGGAACGGTGCAGGGCCTTAAGGAATTCCCCCGGGAGGACCAGCCGCCCGTCTTCATCCCCTTCTTCTCTTTCCGCATCATGGCTGGCATCGGTTTTCTCATGTTGTTCCTGATGCTCTGGACGGTGTGGGCCTGGTACCGGAGAGATCTCTCACCTGAGGCCATCGGCCGGCAGAAATGGCTGCTCTATGCCTGGATGGCCGCCGCCCCCCTGGGCTACGTGGCGGTGGAGGCCGGCTGGCTGGTCCGGGAGGTGGGCCGCCAGCCCTGGATCATCTATGGCCTGATGCGCACCTCCGAGGGGGCCACCTCGGTGCCGGCGGCGACAGTGTCGACCTCACTGATCATGTATTTCGTAGTTTACAGTATTTTGCTTCTGGCCTTCCTGGTCTTTGCGGCTCGCATAATTGGAAAAGGTCCGGACCTGGAGAGGGCGGTTCCAGGAAGTAGAAAAGAGAGCGGAAACGCCTGGGGAGGTGCGGCATGAATCTAGCCGACGTCTGGTTCGCCCTCCTGGGGCTGATCCTCTTCTTGGCGTTAGCCCTGGACGGCTTCGACCTGGGGATTGGCATCTTCTCCCTGTTTTGCCGGGATGAAGACCAGCGCTCCACCATGCTGGGCAGCATCGGCCCGGTCTGGCACGCCAACCTCACCTGGCTGGTGGTCCTGGGCGGCCTACTGTTTGGCGCCTTTCCCCTGGCCTACGGAGTGATCCTCTCGGGCCTGTATATTCCTCTGGTTATCATGTTATTTGGCCTCATCATCCGGGGGGTCTCCTTCGAGTTCCGGGAGGAGGCCCGCCATAAGTTCCCCTGGAACCTGGGCTTCGGGCTGGGCAGCCTGACCGCGGCTCTGGCCCAGGGGTTCATGGTGGGCGGCTTGGTCAGCGGCCTCAAAGTTGAAGGGCGGGTATTCGCCGGGGGCGTCTGGGACTGGTTCTCGCCCGGAGCCGCCCTGGTGGCCCTGGGCCTGCTATGCTCCTATCTCCTGCTGGGGGCCACCTATCTGATCCTGAAGACCGCAGGAGAAGTGCAGGGCAACGCTTATCGCCATGCCCGGGCGGCGGCCTGGACGCTGCTCATCGTAGCCGTGGGCCTCGGCTTCTGGGCAATTTTCAAGTATCCTTTTTTGGCCCGGAAGTGGTTGGTCTGGCCGGCCCTTTGGCTCACTTCGGTCCCCATTTTGTTGGTCGCCTTATGCTTCATCATGCTGCTGGGCAAGCGGCTGAGGCTGAGCGACTGGGCCCCTTTCGCCTGGAGCCTGGCACTTCTCTTTTTTGCCTGCCTGGCCATGTCCGCCAGCCTCTACCCCTACGTGGTCCCGCCAACTATGACCGTGGCCGAGGCCGCGGCGCCGCCGCTGATCCTGACGGTCATGCTGGCGGTGATGGTTTTGGTCCTGCCATTGATGCTCATCTACAACGCTTATCAATACTTGGTTTTCCGGGGTAAGGTCTCTGGCGGCGGCTACGGGGCATATGAGGACTGACCGCGAACCGGTGTTTGACGGATGGCCTGGGGTTTAAATCCAGTGGGAAAAGGCGCCGCACATCAGGTGCAGGGCTTTTCCTACCGCCGCCACCTCGCGCTTTCTCCCCACCCGGCCCCTGTCCGCCCCAGGACATCCTCCCCAGCAGCGTACGGAAGACGGTAGTGAAGGTGCTCTGGACGCGGTCGTGCTCAGATGTGTGGGCCGCGCTCAGAAGCTAGCGTTGCGTAAGTTGATCTCCCGGGCGATGGCTGAAATCCGCTCGGTCGCCTGGGCAATCTGGTCCAGACAGCGGGCGATCACCGCCGCTCTCGCCGGATCGATGGCACGATCCGGAAGCGGGCCGACCTCGCGGGGATTATGGCAAGGACGATGTCACCCCATCGGTTCGGCCTGTTATTTTGCACCCCGATCTTTCTTTTCCAACAAAGGAGGTCGGTCAGTGATCTTATGGCCCAACGAAAGGTGGATTGAGCCGCAGAATCGAGCATTTGAATCATAACAGCGATAGGAGTTTGGTATGGAAGTGAAAGGCCTCGAGATTGTTCATGCCCTGCCGGGACGGATACGGTTTAAGGCTGCCAATGTTTTCAGGAATCATGAGGCGGCCATGGCCATGCAAAGTACGTTTAAAAAAGTGCCTTTCCCAAGACCAAAAAAGAAGAGCAAGGAGCAGTTTCCACTACCACCACGGAGGGAACTGTTGAATGCTTCGAGGAGGCGGCTGAATGCATTGTGGCGCTGGCGGGCGAAATCTAACCTTATTACAGGATAATTAGGGAGCTTAAGGATAAAATAGGAGATGCCGATTTTTTCGGTTGACAAATAAAATCTGGTTGGCTACCTTCATGCAAGGATTTGAATCTTAAGAGAGGAGATGCGTCGCTTCATATGGACGACCCTGGCGGTAGTAGCACCATAAGACTGATTAGCAGCGCAGGTCATGGCGATCTGGCGCTCCGGACAGTTCTCTTGGGGATGCCTATAAGGTAAGCAGGCGCCGCCGGCGCGTGATCTTCCCTCTGTGCCCCCGTCCAGGCCTGCCCGGGGGTTTCTTTTTCCTACCACAGGAAAACCCTGCCAGTATATCGCTCGTTCCCATGGCGTGAGCTGCGTCATCTCCCACAAATTCGATTAAGGGGGTGATTGCCATGAATGCAGTAGCTTCCACCTATGTTCACGCTCTGGAAGGGAGACTGCGGATCAAGCTTCCCGAGATTAAAAGGGCGGCCATTAAGGCCCGGGAAGTTGAGCGCCATCTCCAGCAGGTCACCGGGGTGGAATACGTTTGCGCCAATCCCACCACCGGGAACGTGCTGATCCTTTACAATCCTCGAGCCATTGAACAGAGCGAGCTTTTTGCTTTCCTAATGGAATTGGGATATCTGTCTCAACCCATGGGAGGGAGCGGGATAACTGATTCTCCCTTGGCCTTGGAAAGAACGGCTACCACCGTGGCCGTCACCATCATGGAGGTCGCCTTGAGTCGGCTAGTCTGCGCCTTGATTTAGGGAGGGCTGCATCGGGAAGCGCCGCCCGTTGGGTCAGCGCCGTAAGTTGGAAAATCGTGGGTCAAGAAGAGATTTCTAATTGAGTCGATACCGGTGAAGATGTTATAAAAATTTCTCCTTATTCGCAGAAAGGAGGACATCATGAGAATAAAAGACTTGCATGGGATAGAAGGTTTGATCTGGCCTCCCGAATGGGCCACCAGACTGGAAGGATCTAATGGGGAATGGATTTTATCAGAAGTCAAGCTGTATAAGGACCATGATCCGCCATATATCTATATCGAGGCTATATGTAACAGTGGTGCTCAAGGAGGTGTAATACACCTCGACCCTCATGAGCATATTGAGGTCCTCTATCAGGTGCTTAATAAAAATATAGGAAAATCCTTAACAGAGATCGGGGAGTTAAAGATAATTTTTTAACTATTAACAATATATTAACTGATCAATAATGAGGCGCAAATGAATAGTAATCATAATAATACGGGCGGAGTTGTGACTTGCCACCGGGATGACTAAGTGGCTAATATCTCAATTCATTCACACCACCTAATTCCCGGAGATTAACATGTTTTGGCTCAGCAAAGCTATCCACGTAATGAATCGCCTCCGGCGGAGATTGCTCATTTTCCTGGCGGTGCTGGGACCCGGCATCATCGTGATGGTGGCGGATAACGACGCCGGCGGCATCGCCACCTATGCGGTGACCGGCTCCAAATACGGGTTCTCTCTGCTCTGGCTGTTCATCCTGCTGCTCCCCATGGCTTACTTTGTCCAGGAAATGACGGTGCGCCTGGGAGCCGTGACCAAACGGGGACACGCCGAGGCTATCTTTGACGGATTCGGCCCCTTTTGGGGCTGGTTTTCCCTCGGCGACCTGGCCCTGGTCAACTGGTTGACCCTCATCACCGAATATATCGGTATGACTGAAGCTATGGCCATGTTCGGCATTCCCCGATGGATCACCTATATCGGGGTGACCCTTATCCTTTTTGCCGTGGTCATCTCGGGAAAATATTGGACCTTCGAAAAGCTTACCCTGTTTTTCTGTCTCTTTAACCTGGTCTATATCCCCGCTGCCTTTTGGGGGATGAGCGTCTCTTACTCTCCGGGATGGGGGAAGGCCATGGAAGGATTCGTGCCCCACCTCCCCGGCGGCCTCACCGGCGAAATGATCTTTATCCTCTTGGCGAACATCGGCACGACCATAGCGCCCTGGATGATCTTTTTTCAGCAGAGTGCGGTGGTGGATAAGGGGATGGATGTTCATGATATCCCCTACGGCCAGATTGAGACGTTCCTCGGTTCCGTTTCCACCAATGTGGTGGCGATTTTCATCATTCTGACCACCGGAGCGGTGCTCTTTTATCATCATCCACCGATCACCGTGGAAGACGTCAAACAGACCGCCGAAGCCCTGATGCCCCTGATGCCGCATGGGCAGGGGGACTTGGCTCGGAAACTCTACGCCATCGGCCTTTTTGACGCTGGCTTCCTCGGGGCCTTGTGCATCTCTCTGTCGTCCTCCTGGGCCGTGGGGGAGGTTTTCGGCTGGGCCCACTCCTTGAACACTCGTGTCAGAGATGCCGTTTGGTTTTATCTAATTTACCTTGGCATGCTCATTACTTCGGGGGCGGTGGTGTTGATTCCGGGAGCCCCCCTGATCACTATCACCATGTTCGTGCAGGTCATCGCGGTTACTGTGCTGCCGGCAGCCTTAATATTCTTGTTGTTGCTGTTAAACGACAGGGCCACCATGGGCGACCACGTGAATACGCGGCTGCAAAATATTATGAACTGGTCTATTGTCATCATTGTCTGTGCCGGCTCCACCCTTTTGGGAATCCAAACGATGTTCCCTAGCTGGTTTGGAGGGTCGTAATGATAAGCGCTGAAAAGCAGGTTTCCTGTCCGGAGGCGTATGCGGGGAACGGCCCCTTCCGGATGTTCTTTTTTTCGGAACTGGCCAAACGGCGGGTTTGCGCCAGGAACATTAAAAATCGTTTAGGGAAGCTAACCGATCTGGTTTTTGCCATGGCTGAGCCTTACCCCGAGGCCGCCGGCCTTTATCTGGAGCATGGGTGGAATCAGCCGACGGAATTTATCCCCTGGGATAAAGTGATCAAGATCGATGACGACGCCATCTTCGTGGAGCCGCCGG
>Ga0187856_1003884_pt1 | contig 10171 bp, 10 predicted proteins | sample June2016WEW_8_40_FD_132443 | JGI IMG/M metagenome (GOLD analysis project Ga0187856, IMG submission 132443) | Peatland microbial communities from SPRUCE experiment site at the Marcell Experimental Forest, Minnesota, USA - June2016WEW_8_40 | ecosystem: Environmental > Terrestrial > Soil > Wetlands...
AGGCCGCACGGAATCCTCTCGCCGCTTTTGCGGTCTACGAAACCAAAAATACGGATAAATCCGATAATCTTCCGCGAGTATTTCCTGAGCCTTCGTGCTGAATACCTGAAACTTTTTGCCTCCTTCCGTCTATATTAAAAGGTACTAACTCGATCTATGCTCAGTATATGCGACTCGTTCAGCTTCTGCTGCTCACTTGCGCGGTCGGTTTTGCGTCGACGCTGATCAACACCTCCTTCGGCCCGTCCGATCCAAACGTTATCGGCTTCGCTTTGGACTATGACACGCAATCGATCTCGGTTACGATTTCGTCTGGCGACCAAGTGACGGTGGTGATCGATCTCGATTTTGAGAGCGGTGACGCAAGCATCAACAATAGCGCGGGTGTCCCCGGGGTAAACCAGTATATCGAGCCCTATGGGGGGTACTCGGTTGGAGATCTCTTCTTCTTCGACCCGTCTGCGGCGACGACGACATGGACGGCATCGTGCGATGACAGGTCGAGCAATTGTGTGACTGTGCCTACTAACTCCAGCCTGGCTTATGCGCTGGCGTTAGATGGGGACCCCGATTTAAAAAGTGGCTATTTGTATCAAATCGGGCCCGGTTCGACGGATGTAAGTGTCGAAACTGCCTCTCCCCTGACGACTGTGTCTCGGCCCATGCAACCGGTATCGGTCACCCCCAACGCGTTAGGCGACACCGTGGGCGTGAACGGCAGCGAGTTGGCTTGTCAAGTTGGTACACAAGGTTGCGTTCAATGGGCTAACTATGCGCAATACCAGGTCACGTTAAGCTTTGACGCGTCGACACTCCCGTCGTGGTTCATCAGCGAGATCAGCGACGGAGAAATCGGACTGGAGTTTTCCGCGGCGGATTGCGGCAACGCGGTCCTCGCTGGCAGCCCGACACCGGAGCCGGGAACGCTCGGTACGATCGCGGCCGGTCTGGGTTTGCTCGGTTTTGGTCTCGCCAGGCGCCGCCGCAAAAACTGAACGCAGAACGTCCCAATCCTCCTTTGACTAACACTCCGCGCCCGGATTCCGGCGTATCTTCCGGATTCCGGGCGTAATTTTTGTCCCGATCTTCGCGCCGCAAATCTAGCCTCGCGGTCGCCGGCAACTGACCACTAACCACTTACGGCCGCAAGATCACCTTCATCAGGTTCGATTCGCGGCGATAGAGGCGATCGAACCAAAGTGGACCTTCGCTCAGCGGAGCGACAGCGCTGATCAGCGGTTCGACGCGAATTTCCCGAGTGGCGATCAAGTCGATGACCGCCGGGTACTCGCCGCTCGAGGCGCAGGAGCCCTGCAGCCGAATCTGCCGCGTTACTACCTCTTGCAGGGGCAAGGTTACTGTCTGCGAAACGTTGCCCACCAGAACTACCGAGCCGCCTTTGCGGACGCTCGAGATGGCGGTATGAACGGAAGCCTCTGCTCCGACGCACTCGATGGCGAGGTCCGCGCCGCGACTGCCGGTCTGCGCCAGGATTTCGGCTACGGCGCCGGTTCCGGCCCGAATGGCCGCGGTGGCTCCGAGCTCGCGGGCCATCGCGAGTCGAGTCTCGTCCACGTCCACCGCCAACACGTGCGTGGCGCCGGCTCGCCGCACGGCCTGAACCGCCAATAAGCCGATCATCCCCGTCCCTACCACCACCGCTCGGTCGCCCAGGCGAACCCCGCTCAAGCCGGTGGCATGCACGGCCACGGATACGGCTTCAATCAACGCCGCGTGCTCGAAGCTCAGAGTGTCCGGAAGCGGGTAGATAATGCGCCGCGGCACGGCCACGAACTCGGCAAAGGCTCCGTGACGGCGATACGGACCCGGCGACACACCCATGACTTCGCGGCGATCGCAAAGATTGACTTCGCCGCGCAGGCAAAAGTAGCAGCGGCCGCAATATATGGTGGAATCGAAGGTCACACGGTCGCCGGCCCGCAGGCCGGTAACGCCGGCGCCCAGCGCGGCCACCTCGCCCGCGGCTTCGTGTCCCATCACCAGGGGCGGAATCCGCCGGCCGGTCGAGCCGTCCAGACCGTGGACGTCGCTGCCGCAGATTCCGCAGGCGCGCACCCGCACCAGAACCTCATCGGCGGCGACCTCCGGAACCGGCATGTCCGTCATTTCCAGATGTCCGTAGCGGGGAAGCAGGAGGGCTTGCATCACCGCTCATGTTAGGACGAAGCGTGCGACGTGTCCAGGTTGGCGCTGGCCGGAAGTTAACAAGCCCGAGGTTAACGTTGACGGTATCGGGTGGATTGCGGATAATACGAGTTTCAGGTCAGGAGCCCTGGAGGCGCATGAGCCGGATTTTTGTCTTCGTTTTGGGCTATGCTTTGGCGGGAGCGCCGCTGGCAAAGCCCGCCTGGGGCGCCAGCGCGACCTCGGGCGCCCGGCGCACGAAGAGACCCGCGGCGCGTCCTCCGGCGCCTCTCTACAACCCGACCGAGGGCGACAACGTGGACGGGGACGACCTGACCATTCGCCGCGCGGCTGTGACGGCCCTGGGAAATCAAAACGGCAGCGTGGTGGTGGTGGACCCCGCCAGTGGCAGGGTATTAACCATCGTCAATCAGAAGCTGGCGTTCAAAAGCGGTTTTATTCCTTGCTCCACCATCAAGCTGGTGACCGCGCTGGCGGCTCTGAGCGAGCACTTGGTCGAGCGCGATCAGGTGATCCACCTCAACCGCCGGCTGAGCTTCAACCTCACCAATGCGTTGGCCGTTTCCAATAACGATTACTTCGCGTATCTGGGCAGACGGCTCGGCTTCGAGCGCGTGGTCCGCTATGCCCAGATGCTGGGATTGGGGCAGAAGGCCGGGTTGGATATCGAAGGCGAGCAGCCGGGCGAGGTTGTGAGCGAAGAGCCGCGCGAGGGCGGAGTCGGCATGATGACCAGCTTCGGCACCGGTTTTCTGGTGACTCCTCTGGAATTGGCGGGAGTGTTGACCGTGTTGGCGAACGGCGGAACGCTTTACTACCTGAAGTACCCGCGGACGGAGGCGGAAGGCGAGAGCTTCAAACCGGAGATCAAGCGCTCGTTGGAGCTGGCGCCCAACGGAATCGACGACATCAAGGTCGGGATGCGCGGCGCGGTCGACTTTGGAACCGCTCGCCGCGCGGCCTACGACCCAAGCGAGGCGGTTTTCGGCAAGACCGGCACCTGTACGGACTACCACGCGGGCGCTACGTTTATGGGATGGTTCGGCTCGTTCACGGACGCCGGCCCTCACCAGGTAGTCGTGGTAGTGATGCTCACCAGCCCCAGGCACAACGTCAGCGGCGGGTTGGCTTCCAGCGTGGCCGGGGCGTTTTACAGAAACCTGGCTGCGCAGCAATACTTCGCTTCCGATGCCCCGCGCCGCGACGGCATGCCGGAGATCCTGGTCACCAAGGCCTGCTGTTCGCGGTAGGATTGAAGCGGTCAGCGAGCAGCCGTCAGCGGTCAGCATTCAGCTCTTAGGACCCTCAACAGGCCGGCGGCGCTACGCATAGGTACACAAACTGGGTCAAGGCTCCGTTTCGAGGCGGTATGGGCCCTTCCAGAGCTGAACGCTGAATGCTGAAAGCTCTTCCCTCAGCTTCGCGCGCTACGGGAATTGGCGAAGCCGGCGCGAATCTGGTTCATGACTTCGGATGCCAGGAATGGTTTTCGCAGAACCGGGAAATCGTGCTCCTCGCAGAGGGATTCCTCTTCGGGCGGAAGAATCGAACCGGTCATGACGATTACCTGCATATCGGAGACGATCTGGCGAAATTCCACTCCCAACTCCACGCCGTTGCCGTCGGGCAGCATGTAGTCCAGCAGGACGGCATCGGGCTTCGATTCGTTTACCAGACGTCTGGCTTCGGTGGCCGAGTCGGCGATCAGCAGATTCCAGCCGGCATCGCCCATTAACCGTTCCAGAAAGCGCAGCAGATCGCGATTGTCGTCCACCAGCAAGACCGTGGGCGCGGCGGTCTGCGTTTCCCCGGCAGCTCCGTGCGCCCGGATTTCGAGCCGGTCGTGCTCCCGATCCACCAGGACCTGAACCGTCGAACCCGGCGTCACCTGATTGGCGGCGACCAACGTAGCCAAGGGTTGGGTGAGGAACCGGTGGATGGTTCGATTCAACTCGCGGGCCCCGTACTCGGCGCTGGTGCCTTTCTCGATCAGGAATTCGCGCGCGTCATAGGGCACGTCCAGGTTGAAGGAGCGGTTGCCGAGGCGCGTATTGACGTGCTCCTGCAGGTCGGTGATGTGAATGTCCAGGATCGCCGACAGCGATTCGGCGCTGAGCGGCTGATAGGTGATCACGGCGTCGATGCGGTTGACGAATTCCGGCGAGAACCGTTTGCGCACCGCCACCAGACCGATACTCTGCAGCTTGCCCAGCAGGTCCGGGCGCGGTGCGCCGCCGGTGGCCGATTGAAAACCGAAGTCGGGATTGATCTCCCGCATCATTTCGCGGGAGCCCAAATTGCTGGTCAGGAAGACCAGGCTCTTGTCGAAATTCACCGAAGAATTGTCGCCCAGCCGCAGCACGCCTTTATCCAGCACGCCCAGCAGCAGGCGGCTCATGGACGGGGCGGCCTTTTCGATCTCGTCGAACAGAACCAGCGATAGGCCGCATTTTTCGCTGGTGACGGCGTTGAGCTTCTGCTGCGTCAGCATGGGCTGGGTCTCGCGGTGGCCCAAGTAGCCCGGCGGAGCGCCAATCAGCTTGGCAACCTCGTGCTCCATCTGAAACTCGCCGCAATCCACGCGCAGTACGCTTTTCTTGCTGCCGTGGAGGATTTCCGCCAAGGCCTCCACGGTTTTGGTTTTCCCCGTGCCGGTTGGTCCCAGCAACAGAAACACGCCCACCGGCCGCCCCTCCGGTGAAAGCCCCGCCTGATACATTTGAATGTAAGGAATGATGACACGCGTGGCCGCTGGTTGCCCCACCACCTTCTGCGCCAGAACCTGTGCAAGATCGGCAGCCGGATCGGTGGCAACCTGTTTTTTAGACCGACTTGGTGAATTCTTTGGTTTTTCCACCCCTGCCCCTCCGACTTAATTATAACGAGGCGACTGTTCGACCGATCCCAATCCTACCCTCCGCGCACTGCCGCATGCAACCGCCTGGAGTCCATTGCGCCAATATAAACCAATGGCTTAGCGGGAATCCTGGACGGCCGGAAGATTTTTCCGCAAGTTCTGTGACCGGGAGTACCGCTCTCTAACTTTTATCATGGGAACGGCTGCGATATGTGGTGGTTTTCGCACCTGCACGGCCGGGCCGGCGATGCCTCCGGGGAATTACGGAAGGTGAAAATGGATCAGCGGTGCCGGAAGGTAATTCGTCCCTTCGTGAGATCGTAGGGAGACATTTCCAGGGTGACTTTATCGCCAGCTAGAACGCGAATACGATTGCGCCGCAACCTGCCGGCTAGGTGGGCCAGCACTACCCGTTCGTGCTCCAGTTGAACGCTGAACAGGCCGCTGGGAAACTTCTCTAAAACCGTTCCAGTAACTTCGATGCTGTCCTCTTTGCTCATATCCCTCCAGAATCGATGTCGGCGGACGGCTGCCGTCAACCTGGCGCGGCAGCCGATCCGCCGCGATGCGTCAGGCCGCGGTGACGTTGGTCGCTTGCAGCCCCTTGGGGCCCTTGGTGACTTCGAACTCTACTTTTGCCCCTTCGTCGAGCGTGCGATACCCTTGTGTCTGGATCGCCGAGAAATGCACGAAGACATCCTCTCCGTTCTCGCGTTGAATGAAACCGTAGCCCTTGGCTGCGTTAAACCACTTCACTGTACCTTTTTCTTTCATCTGCCTCTATCCTTCTAAAACGTAACTTCAGCCGGCTCCGTCCTCCCCCACGCAAAAAAGGGGGTTGCGGTATGGACTCACGCAACCCCCTTACATCACGAAGCGGAACACAAGAGCCAAATGCCATACCATTATACATCAGCGGGGCAACAAAATTAGTGCCAACTGCTATGATTCCATTCGATTTTTACCGGGTGCGGCTGGGCCTTCGGGCGGACGAGGCGCTGCGATTTCCAACGCCGGCCGCCAACCTGCTGCGCGGAGCCCTGGGATGGTGGCTGAAGGCCAGCCAGCCGGGGGAAGACTACGCCCGATGGTTTCGTCCGCGCCGGCCGAGCGCGGACGAGGGCGCGCAGCCCACGCTGTCCGCCGGGCCGATGCCCAGCGGTTTGGCGGACTGGCCTCGTCCTTTCGTGTTACGAGCTTCCCACCTTGACGGGGTGGAGCGCGGACCGGGCGAATGCTGGAGTTTCGACGTTCACATCTTCGCGCGCGAAGCTCTCTGGCCGCTGGTCCGCGCCCTGGCCGGCGCCGCCGAGCACGGAATTGGCGCCGGCCGCATCCGTTCGAAGTTGGCAAGCATCGAGGCGTTGGATCTGGAGGGTGGCACAGGCTCTAGTCTGTGTAGTGGCGGCGCCTCGAGCTTGGACGTTTTTCACAGGCTAAAGCCTGTGCTACCCATCCGCCTTAACCTTGCCGACACGGGCGAGCAGGCCGGCGACGTCAGCCTCCGTTTCGTCACGCCGACAGAGTTGAAAGGCCAGGGATGCTCCGGCCGGGAACCCGATTTCGCCGTCCTGTTCGCGCGCTTGCGCGACCGGCTGAGCAACCTCGCCGCGCTCTACGGCGCCGGTCCGCTGCCCGTCGACTTTCGCGCCCTTGGCGAGCGCGCACGCCAGGTCCGCCTGCGGCACGCGCGTCTCGATTGGGAGCGCGCCGAGCGCCGTTCCAGCCGCACCGGGCAGGTGCATCCGCTGGGAGGTTTCACCGGTGAAGCGGAATACGAAGGCGACCTGGGTGAGTTTCTGCCCTGGCTTGCAGCCGCGCGCTGGGTGGGCGTCGGCCGGCAAACCGTATGGGGCAAAGGCGACGTGCGGGTGGTACGGTAATACGCATGAACCGAGTTCGTTTCCTGCTCTGCTCCGTGGCCACGGCACTGATGGCTCAGACGGCGGCCAACCCTCCCCAACCGCAACCGCTGTGGCCCAAGGGCGCGCCCGGCGCGCTGGGCGCCGCGGACGAAGATATTCCCGCGCTCACGCCTTACCTCGTGCCTGCCGCGCGGGCTACCGGCACGGCGGTAATCGTGGCGCCGGGCGGCGGCTACGCGCACCTTTCCATGGACAAGGAAGGCGAGCAGATTGCGCGCTGGCTGAACTCGATCGGGGTCGCGGCCTTCGTGCTCAAGTATCGGCTGGGGCCGCGTTACCATCACCCCATTGAGCTCGGCGATGCGCAGCGCGCTATCCGCACGGTGCGCTCCCGCGCCGCTGAGCTGGGGCTCTCGCCGGCGCGTATCGGCATGATGGGCTTTTCCGCCGGCGGACACCTGACCGCCACGGTCGGTACCCACTTCGATGCGGGCGACGCTTCGGCGCCCGATCCCATCGACCGCGCCAGCAGCCGCCCGGACTTTCTGGTGCTCTGTTATCCCGTGATTACGTTCGAGGATCCCTACGCCCACCGCGGCTCGCGCCAGTTTCTGCTGGGCGATAACCCGGACCCCAAGCTGGTGCGCGATCTCTCCAACGAATTGCAGGTGACTGCCGATACGCCGCCGGCATTCCTCTTCCACACCACCACGGACCAAACCGTTCCGGTGGAAAACAGCGTGCTCTTTTACCTGGCCCTGCGCAAAGCCGGAGTCCCCGCCGAGATGCACATCTATGAGCGTGGCCCCCACGGCGTCGGCCTGGCGGCCACGGACGAAGCTCTGTCCTCCTGGCCGGCAAGACTGGCGGATTGGCTGCGGGTGCGGGGATTGCTGACGGGGAAGTAATTGGCCGGCGTGGTGCAGCCATTCGTGGCCTTCCCGGCCCGCTGAATTCCGGGCTGCCGCGACGGCTCCCCGCGGATGTTGCCGCCGGGTATCCGCCGCGTTCCAGGCGTGCGTCGCTGACTACCAGCGCGGCCCGCGGCGCGATCCGTATGCTGCACCCCGCGTTCGATGAGGCCGCACGCCTGGCGCAATTGGAGCGCGAGAACGCCGAGTTGAGGAAGCAGCTAGCCGAAGTGGGCGTGGAGAAGTGGGGCGCAAGTAGGACCGACCTCCTACAACTCAAGATTCTCTAACGCAATAGTCCGGATCCTGTAGAGGTTTGGCCAAACTGTTCGTGGGCTAAGCGGCTTATTGACAAGGAAATTTCGCTGGATTATCATGAGACTACGACTGGTAGAGTTCCCTCAGTGTGGAACCCGTCGCGCCCTTAATGGCGCGGCCAGTTGTCTTTTTATTTCCACTCAAAATGTATTTTCTTTACCTGGACGAGTCGGGCAACGAGTCGGACCCGGCTGACAGATTTTTTGTCTTGGCCGGTGCAGCCGTTTTCGAACGGGTGACGTTCTTTCTGTCGCAAAGCCTGGAGGCAGTGCAGACCAAGCATTTTCCCGGGTTGCCACCGATCGAATTCCACGCTTCTCCAATTCGGACAGGGAAGGGTTTTTGGCGCAACATCCCTGAGGCCAAGAGATTGGAGGTGCTTGACGATATTGCGGACGTTATCGCGAACGCCAATGAGCCCGGAGTCCAACTGTTCGCGGCGGCAATAGAAAAGAGCTCTACACTTTACGGTGAAGATGCCGTCCTTCACGCTACCGAGCAAATCCTGACGAGATTCGACAAGTTCTTGACCAAGCGAAATGAAATCAACGATCCCCAACGCGGTCTGGTTGTTTTCGCGGAAGGGCGATTTGATAAACGTGCAAAGGTTTGGGTCAACGAATTTCGCCAGCTCGGCACGCGGTGGGGCGTCCTCAAGAACCTCAGCGACATTCCCTACTTTGCGAGCGTGAAGGAAACACGCCTGCTGCAGGTCGCCGACTTTGTTGCGCATTCGGTTTTCATGCTTTACGAGCGCCGAAACCCGTCCCTAATTCACAAGTTCATTCATCGCTTTAATCTCCGAGATGGGACGATACACGGCCTGAGGCATTTCCGTCCAACCACTTCGACCGGCCCGTGCGAATGCCCTGCTTGCTATAACTGGAGCCATTCGGGGCGCTTCGGGCCGTGGCTATAGACCAAGCATTCCGGTAGTGTAGCCAGGACCGGGACGACGGAACTTGCCGCCGTGTCCCATCTCTTGCTAATCTAGTTATTTCCCGTAATGTGCTCTCGCTTTGGGTGGGGAGTATTGCGGGCTTAGGCCGGACGGGTGGCCGAGCGGTTAATGGCAACAGACTGTAAATCTGTCGCTCCCTGCGAGCTACGGAGGTTCGAATCCTCCCCCGTCCACCAGCAAGTTTTGTAGAATAATGAAGAGGTTGCCGTTGGCAATCTCCAGAGATCCAACACGCCGTTGTAGCTCAGTTGGTAGAGCGCGTCCTTGGTAAGGACGAGGTCACCAGTTCAATCCTGGTCAACGGCTCCAGTTTTTCCCCTGTTAACTAATCACGGACAGGCAAAGAAGGATTCGGCATGGCAAAAGAAAAATTCGATCGCAGTAAGCCGCACGTCAATATCGGAACCATCGGGCACATCGATCACGGCAAGACCACGCTGACGGCCGCGATCACCAAGGTGCTGGCCAAGCACAATCCGAAGAACAAGTTTCGGAGTTTCGATTCGATCGACAACGCGCCCGAGGAGAAGGCGCGCGGGATCACCATCGCGGTGGCGCATATCGAGTACGAGACCGCCACGCGGCACTACGCCCACGTGGATTGCCCGGGCCATGCCGATTACATCAAGAACATGATCACGGGCGCGGCGCAGATGGACGGGGCGATCCTGGTGGTGGCGGCCACCGACGGGCCGATGCCGCAGACGCGCGAGCACGTGTTGCTGGCGCGGCAGGTGGGCGTGCCGTACATCGTGGTGTGCATGAACAAAGTGGACATGGTGGACGATGCCGAGCTGCTCGACCTGGTGGAGCTGGAAGTGCGCGAGCTGCTGAAGAGCTACCAGTTTCCGGGCGACGATCTGCCGGTGGTGCGGGTGTCGGCGCTGGGCGCGCTGAACGGCGAAGAGAAGTGGGAAAAGACGGTGGAAGAGCTGATGGCGGCGGTGGACAGCTACATTCCGATCCCGCAGCGGGTGACCGACAAGCCGTTCATCATGCCGATCGAAGACATTTTCTCGATCCAGGGGCGCGGCACGGTGGTGACGGGCCGGATTGAGCGCGGGATCTGCAAGGTGGGCGAGGAAATGGAGAT
>Ga0187856_1003885_pt1 | contig 10170 bp, 7 predicted proteins | sample June2016WEW_8_40_FD_132443 | JGI IMG/M metagenome (GOLD analysis project Ga0187856, IMG submission 132443) | Peatland microbial communities from SPRUCE experiment site at the Marcell Experimental Forest, Minnesota, USA - June2016WEW_8_40 | ecosystem: Environmental > Terrestrial > Soil > Wetlands...
CCACCATGGCTTCGCCGCCGCGAGGCAGCGAGGCAGGATTGACGGCCTGCAACTGAGGCGTGTTGACAGCCGGGTAGGTGTACACCGGCATGTTGGGATATTGCTGCAGGAATGTGGAGTTCTGCCCGTCGGCGTTGAAGACCGTGATGTAGGAAGTCTGCCCGTTGGCGCCGGAGGGCGGCGTGACCGTAATGGTGGCGCAGCCCGCGGATGTTCCGCTCGAGCACGCGCCCGAGGCCGGCAGGCTGTCGAAATACACCGTGCTGTCGGGTCCAAAACCGGTGCCGGCAACGGTCACGGTGCCGTCCCCATTGCTGGTCACGGAGTCGACGTAGGGCGGCGGCTGATTCACCAGATTCACGCCGGCGGGCAGCACATACATGTCGTTATTCAGATTGAACAACAAGTGCCGCAGGCCCGTACCGGCGTTGGCCGGAGCATCGAAATAAGCGAAGAGCGCCGACAGTGAGGGCACCGGATCGAAGCAGGGCGAATCGGCGGTACATTTTGGTGCCGGAGCGAATCCCAAAATCGAGACCGTCTGCGGAACCACCAGCGGCGAATAGATCGTTTCCACCAGCGATTGCACCTGGTTCACGTTGATGAATGCCGGCGACATCCAGTCGCTGTCTTGCTCCACGCTGACCGTGTAGTCGCGAGTGGACGGGTCCAGATAGCCGCGGGTGATGACATCGTACATCGGCACCGCGGCTTCCCGTTGTACGCTGAAGTTCACGTTCGGGAAGCTGGCGCCAGCGGTGACATTGAAAGTGGTGGCGGCTGTGGCGTCGGTGGTGCCGGGATAAAACGCGGTTTGAAAATCGGCACTGGGCGGGAATGGGAACCCATTGGCGTCGTAGGGCAACTCGAGACCCTCTCTGGAATAAGTCGGCACGGCGTCTGGCGGCAGCGGATGCACGTAGACCATGTAGGTTCCCGCCGGCAGGCCACTGATGTTATAGAAACCGGCGGGGTCGGTGAGCGCGCTCACCGCCGGCCCGGCCGCCGGAAGGGCCACCACCGAAGCCAGGTTGACGGCCGTATTGCCGCCGGCGAAAGTGACCTGGCCGGAAATGGAGCCGTAATTCGCGGACCAGCTAGGGGCGCCGTAAAGCAGATCGAACGCCGCCACGTCATCGGCATCGATCGGCCGCGTGCGGGTGGTGTTACGAATCACGCCCTGCGACATGGCCGCGCCGGTCCAGGTATGCTGCAAACCGAGTGCGTGCCCCAATTCATGAACCGCGGTGGTGAAGAAGTCTGGCAATTCACTGGGACCGGCGCCAGCGGTGGTATCGTTGGTGAGCGCCACTACGGAGCGGGTGATGGCCACTAGCGGTTGGCCGTTTGAATCGGTTTGAAACACCGGAACCACCGGCAGGTTGGTCGAACCGTATCCCAAGAGCCCAGGCGGCATTTCAGCGAACACCACGTCGATGCCGGGCGTGTTCTGCGGAGCTTGACTGGCGCTCTCGAGACCCGCGAAATTCAGCCGCAGAGCGGAGTTGGGCACGGTGTTCCACGCCGCCACGGCCTGCTTCACTTCACCCAGGACGGAGCCGAATGTGTCGTTGGAGGCATAGTTGCCAGGTCCGGCATCGCTAACGAAAACGTTCAGCGTGTTGTTGGTGAGCGCGGCCAGGTCGAAACGCGCGCGGACGGGGGTGAATGGCGCGCTATGGCTGAAGTAATAGGTGTAGTGATAGTAGGCTTCGAGGGGGGCGACCATCGCCAGCGCCGCTGCCACCACCACTACCGCCCGAATTGGCATCCGCTGCCGCACTACCGGGCCGCCTCCAAGGCGCTCGCCACCTGCGAGCGCAGCCCGCTCAGCCGCAGCGTCAGAGTCCGATCGGTCACTTGCCGATGGGTTACCGGGTCGAGCATCAACTCGTGGCTGGCATTTCGCGTCAAACGGGGATCGGACGAGCCGTCGTGCACAACCGCGAACGCGCCCTGCGAAAACCCCATAATCTGCGTCATGCCGGATTTGCCGGTCCACAGGAACAGCACATATTGGTCGCCCGGCTGGAACTGTGGTGCGCCCGGATACGTCTGCTGCACTCCGCCGGCGACGCCTCCGGGCACAGCCACATCCACCGTGACGGCCGCCGAGCCCTTCCACTTCTCCGCCACTTGCACACGGTAGTGGGTGAAAATCACCGGACCGGAAAAAGCGGTGTAGGAGCCCTGGACGGTCCCACGCACGATGGCGGTGGATTTGGCGATCAAGTCGCTCATCGAAAGCTGTTGGAGGGTGGCGGATTGAAGCTGCGCCACTCCCAACATCGCCGCGACAAAGAGCAATCTACGAGCCACGGACCACTTATGTGCATCCGTCATACCACTTTAATCCGGTTGAAACAATTGGGTTTAGCTATTGCCGGCCGGTTTTGCCTGTGTTGCCCGGACACGCGTTTGGGGCATCGTGTCCCAGTTTTGGGGCAGCAGGAACCCCGAGAGGGGCATCAGGCTACTGTGTGGCGCAGCCAGGTGGACCGCCGGGCCCAAGCCGGCTATCCGCACCCGCCATCGGCCACAGCGATGGCTGAAGATCGCGAATATGGCATTCGTGGCCAGTAACTGTGAAGCGACGCATACGCCTGCTGGCCGGCTGAAATCGGATGCGAGGATCTATAATTAATATGGTTTTGAAACGCGCCGAATAAATCGACGGTGCATGGCTATCGCAACGGCTGAGTTCAAATCGCGGCTGCGGCCCAGGATTCATGCTTCGAGAACCGTTTCGGTTCTGGTCTTCCTCGCGGCCTTTAGCTTTGTGTTGGCGAAGGCGCAACCGCCGCCACGGCCGGCTAGTTCTGCGCTGTCCGCAGCCTGTGCTCTCTCGGGGCAGTTGCCCGAGGCGCCGTTCGACCCCGAGCTGGTTGAGTTCGTTTCCCACCCGCAGCCAATTATCGAGCCTTTCAGCAATGAGAATCTAAGCCTTGCCATGACCATGAAGGTGATTGCGCGAGTGGCCGGCGTGCACCCCCTGGTTTTCGAAGTCCTCGACAACGATCGGCAACTGCCGGGTATGCGCGATACCTGCCAGATGTTGCGAGTTTATTCAGTCGACGCCCGCCTGAGAAACTTGTTGCCCGAGTTGCGATTCGGCGACCTGGTCGAGGCCACACTGGCGGCAATGGAGGGAGGCACTACCCGAACGATTCTCTCCGCGGTGGAGAAGATTCAGGGCGAGCCAGCGTACTTTCACGAGCGCCCCGCGGATGGCGGCTGCTCCAACCGCGCGGGCACGCTGGTTGCTTACCACACGCATAGCGGCGAAACGCTGATCGTCCACAATGATGGATCTATCTATTACAACGATGGGCGTTCGAGCGTATTCGATCGGCACCGGCTAGGACAAGAAGACCTGGCGCGCCTGATGCAATCGTTCCAGAGCGGCGGGTTCAACGGATTCCCCAGCAGCCTGCCACCGATCGACAACACCCAGGGCAGGCCTTCCATCACGCTAGTCTGCGCGCGGCATCAGAGGGTATTGGTTCCAGGCCGCGAATCGTTTCTGGCTCCGGTACTGGCTGCGATGGATGAGGTCAAGAGTATAGCCTTATCCGGCAGTTACTACGTGCTGAGATACAACACGAAGCGAGAGATAACCGTTCTGGACTGGCCTTTCCCCAAGCTTCCGCTCGATCAAATTGAGAACATGAAGAGGCTGGCCTACAGCCAGGAGGCCGAGGCGCGAGCGTCCGGCCGGACCGTACCGAAGACCCCGGAGGGCATCTATCAGGAGTTGCCGGCCGACTATCTGGCTAAACTGCCCGGCCCGTCAGCGCCCGAATTCTCCGTTTCGGATCCCAACCGCGACGTATATGTTCGCCAGGGACCGAAGATCTTCAGAGTCGGTCGGCGGTGTTCCAGCGAGGGACACAAATGCGCGACAGTCGATAGTTTGCAAGTACAGGAACTCATGGCCGCGGATTCCCCCGCCCTTCCGCATGTGATCGTCCCCAGTGGTGACTCAGTTACCTACCTGCCCGGCGGTATGACTTGGTTGTGGCCGGCGGACGCCGGAATAAGCCTGCGCGATGTCCCGCCCCGGGGCCAACCGATCAGCAATGAAGACTTCGCAAGGCAGGGATTGCTGTATCGTGAGCTTTACGAAGCGGGAAGTCCGGGCATCCTCTTCATCGAAGGGCGTTACTACTATGTTGGAGTGCGGCTAGACCGGAAGGAAGGGGAGACGCAGCCCACTGGGCCTGCGAGTGTGCGATGACAATTCCCACGAATCGATTGCAGCCGTGGCGCAGGCGACGGATATCAGGTGTGCTGACGATTCTCCTCCTCAGCGCCGTCTTTGGGGCTGTCTGCGCGGAAGGCCAATCCGGGATGGCATCCGCCAGCTCTCTCTCGCCTGGGGCATGCGTTCTGTCGGGACAGTTGCCGGAGCAGCCGTTCGATCCCAAAATGGTGGAGTTCGTCTCCGCTCCCAAACCGCCTGCCGATGGTGCTCCCGGCTTCACCGTTCAGACGATCGCACGGGTTGTCGGTGTGCGCCCGCTGGTGATTGAAGTTCTCGACTCAGATGTGGCCGACGAGGGCGGGTTGCGCACCTGCCAACGCAAAAGGATCTACTCGGTAGATAGCCGGTTGCAGGGAATCCTGCCACAACTGAGGTTCAACGACCGGGTGCGAGCCCGCATGTCGCTCGCATCCGGAGGAACGGAGGCGCTGGTTCTCACCGACCTGGAAAGAATTCCCGGTGAACCGGCCTATTTTCATGAGAGTGCTCATGACACCGTTTGTTCGAACCGGTCGGGCACGCTGGTGGCCTATCAGTCACCCACCGGCGAAATCTTGTCTGTGCACGACGACGGCTCCATCGACTATCGGGATACGCACTCGAACGTTTTTGACCGCCAGCGGCTAGGGCAGGAAGACTTAGCCAAGCTGATGCAGTCGTTTCAAAGCGCCGGGTTCAACGCGTTGCCTAACACAGCACCACCGGTCGATAAGACGCAAGGCCAACCCTCCATTACGCTCATCTGCGCACGGCATCAACGAGTGTTGATTCCCGGCAACACAGGGGCACTAGCTCCCGTGATACAGAGTCTGGAATGGGTCAAAGCCAAGGCGCTTGCCCAGGCCTATTACTTCCTGAAATATGACGAGAAACGGCAGATTACCTTCTTGACGTGGCCTTTTTCGCAACTGCCCATCGACCAGGCTGAGAGCAAGATCAGAGCGGCATCGAGTGAAGAGTTCGCGGCGCGATGTGCGGGCCGGCCTGTCCGTGGCGACTTCCGGATGTTCCATCAGGATTTGCCGGCCGAGTTCTTTATGAAACTACCCTCCAACAACCCAAAGGACCGGGACACAGACCCGAACCGCGACGCGTACGTCCAGGCCGGCTCCAAAATCTACCGGGTTATTTGGATAAACGGCGGCGACCAGATCCAGGATTGGCACGACCTGCACCGCCTATGCCAACTGGATGTCGTGGAACTCGTGACGCCGGAAACCTTGCTCAAGCCCGTGCCAGCCGCAACGCCCCCGGCGGCTGGAGGCGGCTGCCCTGTTGCAGCGGTTGCCATCTGCACACCGCGGGCGGCCGACAGCGGCTGCTCCGCACTAGCCGGTATCCGCTCCATTCTCTGGCCGGCGGACGCGGGCGTTGCACTCCGCGATGTGCCCGGTAACGGTCAATCCATCACCAGTGAAGAGTATGCCAGGCACGAGGCTCTTTATCGTGAGCTGCTGGCTGCGGGAAGTTGCGGCGATGGTATCGATTTTGTCGAGGGACGCTATTGGTACAGAAATGTGCGGATGCTTCGCCTGGATGGCTCCGCGCCGAACGAGGAGCACCGCCGGTAGCAATATCGGAGTCAGTTGGCGACTGGATACTTCCGCAGATAACTCCGGATTAGTTCCCGCCTCAGTTCAGGTGTGGCTTCAATCATAAAGGCATCGTGCTTACTCATGCCCCCTCGAATGAAATCGGCAGCACGGCTGAAGCTGATCGTGATGAGCTTGTCGCCGCTGGTCCAGACTGCCTGGGAAGCCGACTCTGCTTCATACACGAATAGCGGGCTGCCGTCGAACACTTCGAAGTGACCAGCCTGCTTGGCGGGACTTTGATTGAACTTCAGAAGACGCGCCCAGATCAGCCGCCTTGCATCGGTGTCCCCGATGAACTCGACTGAAACCCCGGCAGCGCCGAGCGAGGGCCAGCGAGCTTGTCGCCAGTAGCTGGCGAAGTAGGTGGCGGTCTCGTCAAATGGATCGGTAAGGCCGAGGCCGTTCCGGCCAACTCCCATTCCGGCAATCGGCGTCAAGATGAGGGCTTCTTCGAGCGGGTCGATTTCCATCCGCAGCGGCGGGCGGTCTTCATAACTCTTCGTGTTGAGAATATAACTGCGAAGGCGGTCCAGGCACAGCTTGGAAATGCTGCCGCCATCGATACTGTTGCAGAGTTTTTTGTCCGCCTGCACCTGGGCCATGGTCTCAACGTGGAGAAAGGCGGAGCGGTAAGTCTGGAGTTGACGACAGCCCTGACTCAGGTCGCGGTCCGCAATCACCTTGCACCCGGCTGGGCCGTCAAGTACGGGGATCAGCGGGACTCGCACATCCCTCGTTGTCTCCATGCTGATGCAGTTGGCATCCCACGCCTGCCCGCAGGCTTTCAGGAACTGGACGGCCATGGGGAAATAGGCCTTGTTGTTCACGCCCGGGCCCTTCAATTCCAGGTTGTACACGCGTGTCGACTTGAGCGTGAAGAGCGGATCGCCAAGCACATTCTGGGAGGCGTCCGAGCCTCCGTCCGAAGCAATCCAGTCATCGCCATTGCCGGGCGCAGCCCGGATCTGAGCCAGCGGGACGAAGGGGATATTTACGGTAATGGCGATCTCACCAATGCGCCCCAACAGACCCGCAGCCTTCGGCTCGACAGAGGAAGGAAAGCGGAACCGCCCCAGCGGAGAAGTGCGGCAGGATTCGTAGCGAAGCTGCTTTCGGTCGGTGGTCTCAGCCCGCAGGGTCACATCGACGGCGGCGACCGGTTTGCCCGTGATGGCGTCGACCACCGTTCCCGAGATGGCGGGAATTACCGGCCCGGCCGGATGCCCGGTTGCCTGCTCCTGTGCGGGCAGACCTTTCCCTGTTACGAGGAACAGGATCAGCAGCACACTTTCGATGCTGACGATTCGAGCGCAGCCAGCCTTTGCCTCTCTGTTCTCAGCCGGCGCCGGTTGGTGAGGCGACTTGCGCACTTCTTTATTAGGACATGAGTATCCGAGAGAACGCAATGATCTGCGGGCCAAGAGCCCATGGTCGCATCCGCGATCACGCCTGAATCCGATTGAAACAACTGAGTTTAGCTATTGCCGGCCGGTCTTACCTGTGCTGCCCGGACACGCGTTTGAGGCATCGTGTCCCAGTTTTGGGGGAGGGGCCGGGAGTCGTCGGTTCCCGTTCGGCGGTAAGATGGGATAGAAATAGAAGAAGCTTGCAAGCCCGATTCTATATCGACCCTGCGACTGGATCACCTCACATACATAACCACCAGGTGGACGAGGATGAGGTCATCGACGTTTTGGAAACGGCGGGAGAGGATCGGGCGGGGCGCGAGGGTTCCAGGGTCGCCTTGGGCCAGACCGCCGCTGGCCGGTATTTGCGTGTGATTTATGTCCCAACCACTGAACCGGACTGCGTATTCGTAATCACTGCTTACGAGCTGGCAGGGAAACCTCTGGCCGCATATCGCAAGCGCAGAAGAAAGAAACATCAATGAGCAATAACAAGTTTCCAGACGGATGGGATGAGGGCAAGGTGCAGCGTGTGCTCGCGCATTACGGAGCACAGAGCGAAGATGAAGCGTCAGCAGAGGACGAGGCCGGCATCGAGCCCTCTGAGACCGTCATGAATGTGCCGCACGATCTCGTGTCCAAAGTTCGCGAGCTGATCGCCAAGCGCGCGAGCTAGCGGAGGGACCATCAACCGCGCGCATCAGCAATCGCTATCCCCTCCTTCAGCCATGCCTCGATGTGCCGGTATGAGCTTACAAAACCCTCCCAAAGGTCTCGGCATAGCCCAATACTGAGACGATCCGGATCGTCCTCGATCCTCCCGACTGTTTTCGTCAGGAGCACCGGATCGAAACGAAACGGATACTCACCGGTAACTTCGAAGCCGATCCAAATGGCCAGCTCATGAATCAGGAGATGTCGCTTCTCCCTCAACTCGTCGGCCCAGCCGGTTTGCGCGCCGCGGTTCCGTAGCGCCTCTTGGACGCGATCGTGAGCTGCTTTCCCTTTCCCGAGTGGCTGTTCAAGGATCACAGCGAAAAACCGTTGGAGAAACGAAACCGTTATTTCGTAGGCGGACCTCGACTCGAAGACGAACGAGTCGAAGTCAACAGCCGCTTCGTGTGCGACGCTCTTGTCGGGAAGACGGTATGCACCGCCAACTCGCAAGCATTCCTCGACCCTAGGCCGATCAGATTTGAGAACCTTACCAATCTCCGCCAGCCGTGCGTTAACACGTTGAACAATGAGAGAAACCATCGTCTGCTTGGTTGCCACTGCGACTGCAAGATCCCCTAATGTCAGGCCATTGTGCCGGTCTCGGTCCCAGCGTGAGTAGCGTTCCCTCAGTGTCGCGCTTCTGCAAGCCAGAAGCGCCGACTGCACACGGGCGATCCAGAACGCGTTTAGGGCGGGAGACCAGTCGAGGTGAAGAATCCGGCTACCGCTCACCATGGCACCTGTCCCTCTTACCCTTTGCCCGGCCGGACGATGAGCATGGGGATATCCAGGTTGTGGCGGACGGGGCTGATGGTGGTGCCGAAGATCAAATCTTTCAGGCCGCCATGGCCGTGGGCGCCCATGATCAACAGGTCGGGGTGGATTTGGCGCGCATAGCGCACGATTTCCTTGCGCGGCGAAGTCGAATGGAAAATCGCTGTCTCGACTGCAACCCCTTGACTTTGAAGCGATTGTGCGATGCGGTCGAGATAGGCCTGGCCGGCTTCCACTTCGGCCGTGGAGGAATCGCCGCCATAGATCTGGCTGGTGACGCCTTCTTCCACGTGCAGCAGGTAGAGCTTGGCGCCGTGCAGTTTCGCCATGGCGGCGGCGTGGCGGATGGCCAGCAGGTCGAGCGTGGTGTGGTCCAAGGGGACCAGGATGCGGCGGTATACGGGGGTGGTGGCGACGGCGCCTTCGGTTTCTGGGAACTCGAGGGCGGCACGCCCGCGCCTGCGTCCGCTGATGAGAGGCTCGAACGTCACCCAGAGCAGCAGAATCACCAGCCCGGCGGAGATGGAGATGGCGACGGTTCCGACGAGGCCTCGCCAGGCTCCGGCGCCGGCCAGCCAGCCTTCAATGGAATCGTAGGCCAGCCACGTGTTGAGACCGATCACGACGGCAGCGGTGGTCCACGACAGCCAGCGCACCCAACCGGCATTGGCGAACGAGCCCATGCGGGCGGGGTCGCTGGTGAAGTGAATCAGGGGGACGATGGCGAACGGCAGTTGCATGCTCAAAATCGCCTGGCTCAGCAGCAGCAGCCCGAGGGTGGCGCTGTCTCCGGCGATATAGATGGTGAGCGCGGCCGGAATGACGGCCAGCGTGCGGGTGATCAGACGGCGGAGCCAGGGACGCACGCGAATATTCACGAAGCCTTCCATCACCACCTGGCCCGCCATGGTTCCGGTGAGCGTGGAAGACTGGCCGGAGCAAAGCAGCGCCACCGCGAACAGCACGCCCGCCATGCTGGCGCCTAGCAGCGGAACCAGCAACTCGTGCGCCTGCTGAATCTCAGTGACGATGATGCCGCGCTTGAAGAATACGGCCGCCGCCAGCACCAGGATGGCGCAGTTGACGAACATGGCGCCGTTTAGGGCCACCGCCGAATCGATCAGGTTGAAGCGGCACGCGATGCGCTTGGCGGACTCGGTGTGGCCGATGTTGCGCGTCTGCACCAGGGCCGAATGCAAATACATGTTGTGCGGCATGACGGTGGCGCCGAGGATGGTGACCGCCAGGTAGAGGCTGCTGCGGTTGAGGCGCGGTGCCAGGCCGGCGAACAGTTCCCCGGCGGCCGGGCGGGCCCAGACCAGTTCGATGCAGAAGCAGGCCGCCATCACCGTGATCAGGGCCAGGATAAAGGCTTCGATGGCGCGAGTGCCGAAGCTCTGAAAAAAGAGCAGGA
>Ga0187856_1003886_pt1 | contig 10169 bp, 12 predicted proteins | sample June2016WEW_8_40_FD_132443 | JGI IMG/M metagenome (GOLD analysis project Ga0187856, IMG submission 132443) | Peatland microbial communities from SPRUCE experiment site at the Marcell Experimental Forest, Minnesota, USA - June2016WEW_8_40 | ecosystem: Environmental > Terrestrial > Soil > Wetlands...
ACAAGAGACGTAGAGATTGCTGGAGCCCTCAGACAACTGCGTCTTTCATTTCGGAAGGCATTTTTCGTTGCATTGATGTTCAGAAATCTAAACACAATACTACTTGACTATCAGGACATCAAAATTGCCCAAACTGCGCGTGCCGCCAATGTAGTCAGGAAAAGCATTTTTTCGAAGATAATAGACCTCGCCTATGTATCTATTCCGTTGGTTGCAACCATGATAAGGCGGTCTACAGAGATGGGTGTAGCGCTCTACGCTAGGGGTTTTGAAGCATCAAAAGGCATGACGGATTATAAAGAGACAAAACGACTAAGCGTCGTGGACTTCACGATATTGGCGATATTAGCAGCCTTCTTAATATACGAGGTTATCCTTGGACACTCCATCACTTCCTTGTTCATGAGGTAAAAGAAATGTCGGTATTGGAAGTCAACGATTTCTGGTGGAAATACCGATCCTACGTGGGAGGCGAGAATCCTTTCACGTTGAAGGGCCTGTCATTTAAAGTTAACAAAGGAGATTTCTTCGGCATCATCGGACCCAGCGGCGCAGGCAAAACCACACTCTGCTATGCCTTAACTGGAATCATACCGCATGTTTTCACAGTCCCGTTGGGCAAAGCGAGGGAGCACATAAAAGGCGAAGTAAAACTTTTCGGGCAAACACTGACTAGAGTGGAATCCGTGATCGATGAGAAAACTGGGAAAGTAGTTGACAGAGTTGTCGGTTTGAAACAGGCAGCTCCAAGAGTTGGACTGCTTCTTCAAGATCCCGAAAACCAGTTTTTAAGAATGGATCTTCTCCACGAAATCACATTCGGCATGGAGCTTCTTGGGTTGCCTGTAAACGAAATTGAGAAAAGGGCTAAAGAAGCGCTGGAAATAGTGGGTTTGGGTAACTTGTGGCAGATCGCAGACCTTATTCACCCAAACGAGCTGTCAGGCGGACAAAAGCAAAGGGCTGCAATAGCTTCCTTCATTGCACTTCGCCCCGAATTGCTGGTGCTCGATGAACCCATGTCTAATCTTGATCCTGAGGGGAAGCTAAGTATCATTCAGGCTATTGACAACATTAGAAGTCAGTATGACTTGACAATAGTTGTAGTTGAACACAACCCTGAAGTAATACAAAAATACGCTGACAAGGTGCTTGCGATAAACAATGGGCAAACAATTGCGTACGGAACCACAGAAGAAGTGTATGCTCAGTCTAAATTATTTGATGAAAACGGACTCTACGCATCGGACATAGCGAGGATTGGCTGGCAGACAGGTTTAAGTTACAAAGGCAGAGTGCCCTTCACCGTTAACGAAATGATAGAGGTGTTTGATGGCGAAAGCCAAAAAGCCTTGGCAAACGTTGAGGATGACCCGCCGGACGAGAAGGCAGAGGAAATAATAAGCGTTAAAGACCTTGGATTCGCCTATGAAGATGGCACACAGGCGCTCAGAGGCGTAACTTTTTCAATAAAAAAAGGCGAGTACGTGGGGCTTATAGGCCAAAATGGGGCAGGAAAATCAACCATTTCCAAAATAGTCAGCGGCTTGTACAAGAAGTTTCAGGGGGAAGCAAAAGTTATGGGGTTGAACCTGCATGACAAGAAAGTGATTGAGCGTATCCCCTGCTACGTCGGCTACGTGTTTCAGAATCCTGACAACCAGATTTTCATGAGAAAAGTCTACAACGAAGTAGCCTACGGCCTCAAAAACCTAAAGATGCCACAGGTAGAAATAGATCAAAGAGTCAAGGAAGCCTTAAAAAGCGTTGGCTTACTTTCAAAAATCGATGAGGACCCAATGTTTTTGGGAAAAGGCGAAAAAAGAAGACTAACCGTAGCTTCAATTCTTGCAATGAACCCGAAGATAATGATAGTTGACGAGCCAACAACAGGCCAAGATTTCAGAATGTCCGAAGACATCATGAATCTGCTTGAAGAGCTAAACAAAGCTGGCACAACCATCTTAGCTATCACTCATGACATGACACTGGTCTCCGAACACACGAAAAGAGTCATAGTAATGCACAATGGATCCGTAACATACGATGGATCCACAAGGGGCTTCTTCTCAAATTCAGAATTACTTGACAAAGCTGGAATAATTGCCCCCTTAGCAGTTAGACTAAGCCACGAATACATGAAAAAAAATCCCTCTGCCCCGTGTCTAATGAACGCGAAAGAATGGGTCATGGCACTAAACGATGTTAAACAAACAGAAAGCAAATAAAATTAAAGGGTTTTGGCTGTGCATTAATTCCTCTTTTATACATTTCCTCCTTTTCAATATTTACTGGATTTCTAAAATTTAGAATTATATCGCTGAACCCAAAATCAAGAATTTTGTTCCTTATTCCTTCTTATTATCCTTATAGCGATTTAGTTGCCAGCGCAATTTACCATATGATTTGTCCAGATATATTTGAACAAAATATAAATATTCCGCGTATTTATGTTAATTTGGAATTTGTGCTAAAAATTAACAACATGGTAACAAATGCAAAAAAGTGAGATGATCAGTTGAAAATTGCAGTTTTCGGCGCAAGCGGCGGAACTGGCAAAGACTTGTTGAGCAGGCGCTAGCAGAGGGATATGAAGTTGTCGTTTATGCCCGTAACCCCTCCAAACTCAACATTATCCATGAGCATCTAACTGTTATTCAGGGCGAACTGTCTGACGCGGCGCTAATTGAAACAGTCGTAAAGGGAACCGGTGCAGTTCTTAGCACATTGGGCCCACGGGGAGGCTCAAAAAACAAGCCCCTTGCACAAGGAATGAAAAACATTATTGCAGCAATGAAAAATCAAGGCGTGCGCAGACTTATCATAACATCCACCTTGAGTGCCAAAGACTCCAAGGACAAACCAGACTTCCGAACCAAAGCCATGGTGAATCTTATAAAAACCACCATGCGCGCAGCTTATGAAGACATAGTCAGCGTCGCCGAAACAGTTCGAGAGTCAGACCTTGATTGGACAATTGTGCGATTGGCAATTCTAAACAACAAACCCAAATCAGGAAAGGTCAAAGTGGGTTACGTAGGCTCAGGAGAAGTTGGAACACAAATTAGACGCGCAGACATTGCCGACTTTATGCTGAAACAAATTGATGACACAAAATATCTGCGACAAGCACCCGCGATAAGTAACTAGTCAAAAATCAAAAGGGAGTACGGGGTGGAAAAATGGTTTTTGAAAAAGTCGCTGAAACCCAAGAAATACCTATTGGGCAAATGAGAGCAGTCAAATTTGGGGCAGAAGAAGTTTTGCTTGCAAACGTAAATGGCGTATACTACGCTATCAGAAACGTCTGTACTCATGAAAGCGGGCACCTCTCAAAGGGAATATTACAGGGAAACGTTGTATCTTGTCCCAAGCATAAAGCAAAATTCGACATAACAACAGGCAAAGTAGTTTCTCCTCCAACAATACTCTTCATGCACCCTAAAATCAACAACGAACTCTCTTACACTGTCAAAGTTGAGGGAACCGCTATTCTGCTTGAACACAAGTGACACAATGCTTTCGGAATTAGTAAAATTGAAATTAGAGCTACCCGGCAAGTCAATGAAGGCATTAACTTTCAATTGTAAAGCTAAGTTTTCTTATCTGCCCTTAGCAATGCTTTGATTCTTTCGGGTTTAGGTTTAAAATTATATATAGAAATGGCTATTTTATCGCTTTCTATATCTGTAGTTTTTTGCCAATAAATAGCACACCTTATAAAAATCGTAGAGTGCCAAAAAAAGCAATGAAGCAAGCAAAAGAAGCATATGCCAAATTGGAGAGCCTTTAAAATGTTCACGAAACAGCATTTTATAGCCATTGCCAAACTTAGCAAGGAATCAGACGCAAAAACAAAATACGAATTCATTCAAGACTTAGCGAAATTTTTCAGCGAAGACAATCCAAGATTTGACAGCAAAAAATTCTTTAAAGCAAGTGGTCTATTATTAGGAGAGTCTCAAGCATGACCGATGTAAACGCAAATATCGAAAATGACCAATACGTAATTCAATGGCTAACGGGTTTAAGTGACCGCACAAAAAACAATTACTTGATTCAGTTTAGGCTATGGAATTCTTACATAGGAATGACCCCAACAGAGCAGATAAAGAAACGCATCGAAGACTTAACTTCTAAAGACTTAGCCGAAAGACACTTTTTTGAAACTAAATTCAGGGAATTCAAAAGACACATGGAAGACAACGGCAAACAATCAGCAATAAGCATAAAGACGGCTCTTATTCCCGTAGCTTCATTTTTTGGGCGAACAGTCGGCAAACTTGATTTAAAGCGTGGCGATTGGAACAGCACATTAAGCACACGAATTCAAAACAAATTAGAGCTAAAACTTGATGATGTCAAAACCATGTATGCACACGGCAATCTAAGAGACCGTGTTTTATTGCTGGGTCTCTCTCAGTCTGGATTCAGCGAAGTTGACTTATCAGAGTTTAGAATCGAAGACATGAAAGGAATCTATGAAACCCCAATTAGCACACATTACTTTTTAGAGAAACCCAGAGAAAAAACGGGAGAAATTCAAGCAACTTGCCTAAGTTATGAAATGGTTCACGATTTAAGAGACCTATTAGCGGAAAAAGGAAACCCAAAAGAAGGCTACATTTTTGTTAGCCAAACCAAACAAACTAATGAGCCAATAGAAACTAAACGCATACATGAAGTAATGAAAAACTTGGCTGAAAAAGCATTCGGGAAAGACAGCGAAAAAGCGAAGACATTCAAAACAAAAATGCTAAGGTCTCTCTATAATTCAGCGTTGCTTAGAGCCGACTTGAAAAGCGAAGTTAAAGACATTATGATGGGTCACATGCGTTTAGGTGCAAGAGGTCACTACGGCTATGATTCGCAAACCATAATTGAAGCATACACTAAAGCGTTTGAATATCTGAGCATAAACGGTATGCAGAGCCGTGAAGACCTTTCAAAAATCAAGGAAGACATGAACAAACTCATAGGCAAACAACAAATAGAGATAGAAGACCGCAAACAAGAAAACAAGGCATTAAATGAAAGAATCGGCAAACTTGAAGAATCATTAAAGAATGTCGGAATAGACCCCAAAACCATAAAGAAAATGATGTTTGAAGCAATCACAGAATATGAGAGACACAAACCAGAAAAGGTCAAGGTCGATTAGTCTCTTTTCCCTCTTTTGTCTCGTTTTAGGGAAATTAAGGGTTTTTGGCATAATTTGAGAAGTTTCGTTTATTCATTTTTGAAAAATTACGGTTATTTTGTGTTGCAAGCAAAGCATCACATAGCAACTTGACTAAGAGCTTTTCCGTGTCCGTTTGAATTTTTAGACTATGATGACCTAATTGCTCCTCAATAGCTTCTAACATGGTTTTGTTAGCGTCTTGATATTTATCTTCTTTCCACTTATACCAAAATTCCGTTATACTGTCTCGGTTTATGTTTTCGTTAAATTTGTTCATGTTTTTTCACCTCTGTTATGGTTTCGGGAAAAGCATGTCAAGCACTTTTTTCTTGTCAACTTCCTCATATTTTGCGTCAGCGTTGATTCGCCACTTACAATGTTTGTATTTCCAGAGTGATTGTGTCGTGCTTAAAAGTTCACTTAAAGCAGAATCTTCACATTCAATCCAGTTGTTGATAAGCATCATTTCCAAATATTGCTTTATTGTGCGGTTATCAGCTACTCCGTTAGCGTGACATACTCTTACAAAATCAAGCGTATCAATCAAGGGTCGGTTGTATTCAATCGCAATGGGCTTTAACCATTCGTTGAAAATCTTCCACGCGATTTCTTTTGTTGTTGTCATTTTTTCATTTCCATCTTATCTGAATACACAAGATACGCGGGGCTCCCTTATAAACTTTGTGCCAAAATCAACATCTTCATTTAAACTTTATCCATACAGTTAATCAGATGATTAAATGAAATAGACAGAAACATGTTAAAGCCTTATCCATGCCAAAAAATACGGAATTTTAAACAACTGATTAACTGCTCACTCCGCATGTGTGCAACTGTTGTTAATCAAGGTGCCCCAAAACAACCTTACCATATACCACATCCCACTTAGCCAGTTCAGATAGCCCCTCAAAAAGTTGCACATGCAGAGAGAGAGTAGTGTGTGTAGTAGTGTAGTTATGTGTATAGGTATAGAGTTGTTACTACTAATAGCCTAATATTCAACAACAACAAACAACAAACAAACAACAACAACAAACAACAACTCATCAATCAATAATATGGTGGCACACATGCAGAGGGGACACATGCAGAGCACACACATAACACATATTGTTAGCTTTGAGCATACAATCAACCAATAACCTAAACCCCAATATACCCCTAAAACAAGCTAAAAACCATACCGTAAGCCCTCATTATACAGTCGTGCGTCTTTGCGTCCGTAATTAGGGATTCGTAGTTTAGCCCTATTAAATAGCGCACCTTCTATTGAGAGATACTCTAAAATGCATCATAACAATGTTATAATCAACATAAACAGTTAAACCAACAAGTTCGAAGCCAAACGGCTTATATATTCATATAAACTAAGCACAAATAGAGCTTAATTTGTAAAAATGACTCCGCTATGGGCTGTATAATGGAGTTCGATTGAACATAATCCGTCCACTCCGTGAATTGATAGGTTGCTTTGCGTCCGTCTAATTTGGATTCTTGGACGTACGGGTGCGTCTTTTTGCGTCTTTTAACTATCGTAAAAAACCGTGGTTGGTTTAGTTCCTTAATGGGGTATTCTTGATTGGTTTCTTGCTCAGGGTTTAGTTCGCTTAGTTCGAACCTTTATCGTTAAGTATGGTTGAAACTCCGTGGTTTTAACTTCGAAATTTTACGGACTTGTTTAATCATCTGATTAATTAACGGGGCTTGATTAATGGCGTGTTATGGATTTTATACACAAAATGTATAGTTCGAGGAATAGTTTTAAATAGGTGATGTAGCCTTTTATCTACAAAAAGGAAGGCTGTAAAATGACTGAAACCAAAAAAGAAGAACGATGCCCCGTCAATTTCGACAAAGCTACTTATCAAGGAAAGAGATTTTACGCTAAAGGTCAAGGAAAGACTATGGCTGAATCAGAGCGCAAACTCACAGAGATGCTTATACAGTTAGTTTCAATTTTCGATAAAAACCCGTTTGTGGTCACCTATGAGATAAGTCACTATCCCGACTCGCATTTAGTAATTAGAGCCGAAGGTCAAAGCACTCTTTCAGTCGGGGATTTTAGCAAGATACCTGAAGCTGAAAAGGAAAAATTGCGAAAGGCACTTTTCGATGAGGTTAAGCTCGATATTGCAACCATCCGAGAAAAAGAAGTAAAGGTGAGTTAATTATGAGCGTGGAACAGAAAAAAACAATTCCAAAACTATCAGGAACTTCCGAAGAACTTCGTGAAGCGTTAAAAGGCAACAAAGTCGAAATCGGGCTTGACATAGATGGTCGAGACCCTAAACAGCGCGAATTCTTAAAGGATATACTAAACAAACCAAACCAAAATCAAGAACAAACCCCCGAAGAAAAGGATGAAATTATTTCAGACCTGACTAATAAGCTCGGAATAATTGCAGAAAAAAAGCTGGATGAGAAACGGAAAGGCGTTGTTGAAAAAATTAACAGGTATATTTCTGACCCGCAAAAACGCGCCGAAATGATTGAGAAATTGAATGGTCAAAAACCAGAAGGCGTCATGGCGATGGAATCAACCATGAATTTGCTCGAAGAACAACTATCAAAAAATAACAATCAACGTTTTGAATCACCCGCTGGTAGTGCACCTATGAACTCTCAACAATTGGGTTCCAGTATAGAAACTGATGATATTTACAGGAAAAAATTCGGGTCATATGACGACATGATACGCGCACTTAGAAATGAGAGTAAATCTGAGGACAAACAGAAAGCTCAACATGCAAATCTTGTTTTAAATGCATTGTTAAACAAGTATGCCATTGCTCAAAAACAAATACATGAGGAAAATCGTTACTGCGAAGACGATGCTATTCCTAAAACAGATAAAGTTCCAACTATTGATTTTAGCCAAGCAAACGAGTCTTTTTCTGAGTTGGAAAGGTTTGGAATTCATAAAAGTCCACTAAATTATTCTCGAAATCAACGTAAAATAATCGCCCAAAAAGGCAAGGAAAGTGAGTAAAAATGAACGCTAAAAACGAACAAATCAAATTGATGAAAGCAGAGAAAAAGAAAGTTCTCCCTACGCTATACGTTAGCGATTCAGAAGGCAAATACGGTGTCATTAACAGGCGTTTCTTTGAATGCATCATGGATTTCGAAATTTGGAGTGCAGAGCCATTTGAAGACGACTACTTGACAACTTTCCTATCAAAACCTAAACTTCAGGAAAATGCCGAGGCAATTGGCATTTGGACTACAATAGTTTACAGGGTTCACTTTCATGATGAGAAATCACGGGGTTACAGTATGTTCGAAGCTGACAACCGAAATGCAGACGGATTGACGGTTAAGCGGACAGGTGACAGAGAAATAACAAAAGAAGATTTTGAGACCAAACTCAAAAGTCACAAGTATAAAGTTCTCCAAGAAGATGGCGGAAATCTTGTCCCGCTAAAAATGTACGTTCATTAAAGGTGACTGAGTGCCAAATGGAAAATCATTCAGCAACTATGAGAAGGAAATTGTTGCTGAACAATATCGAACTAATCAAAAAAATAAACCAAACAAAAAGGTAGGTGAAAAAACAAAATGAGCGAAAAAACAAAAGATGATATTTGCAAGAAAGAAACGGGTCAATTAGCAAGTGCACTTCCGACAAAAAGCACCCTCGATGCAATAGAGCATGAAAAAGACTTAGAACAGCAACGGGAAAAACGGAATATGAATTATTCTGAGCCTACAGTCGCGAAGCCAACAGATGTTTACACACCGTCACGAGACGACACGGACGCGGACGGAATGAAAGAAGAGCAAGACCTTACAGACGAATATCCGATGGTCGAAGGCAAGAAATGTCCAGAGAAAGGGACTAACAATTCAGGGATAGAACCATCACCCCTGAATCAATAAAGATTCAAGGTCACGGAATCGAGACTCACTACGCCTCTCTCTCGGTTCTTTGGCAAGAGTTGACGGCGGGGTTTTTGCCATAACATTCACTACTTCGCTGTCAGCTCTTCGACTAACTAAGGTGAAAAAAACATGAGTAAAGAAAAATGTAAACAAAAACATGGAACTCCCTTCAGCGGAGCTTAAAGTTGTTGCTTTCCGCTGGATGAGCCGATGCGAGCCGAAACCGAAAGAGGAGATTGAATAAACATGAACGATGATGAAGAACAAAACCAAGATGAGGAAAATACAGAGGAATCCCCAGACGGAAACGTAGAGAATGAAGAAAATACCGATGAAAACTCAGATGTTGACATAGACAATTCTGAAGAGACAAGTGAAGAAGAGCAATATCAAATAGAGCTTGAGAAGTGGTTCGCGGAACTTGAGAAACTGCACGGCGTACCCTTCGCTAACGAGATGCGTAAGAAAATCCTTTTGGACAAGCAAATCGCTAATGAACTTGATGTTCAGGCATGGGCTAAATTCTACAATGAACAAGCATTGGAACGGCTACAGATAATTCAAGAGCAGAACGATGCAACGTTTGAGCAAACCCAGAAGTTGATTCAACAGAGTGCAGACCTAAACGCTAAAAGTTACGCAAGATTCTGCAAATTCTTAGACGATTCCGAAACAAGAGACAAGGCGTTAGAACAGAAACTTAGCGACTTGATGGAGCTTAAACGTAAAAAATTAGCGAAGGAAGTAGGATTAAAAATGCAACTTCTAAAAGCTCACAAAACGGGGGTTGATAGTTAATGTGTCTTGCAACTACCGAAGTTAAAAGAGGGCTGTTTGAGACGCAAACCGATATTAGGGTACTTCGTGACGAGTTTCCCGATGCGGTATGCGCTGAATTAGACGATATTTGGGCACAAATCAAAGATAAAGCGATTGAACTATGCCCTAAAGAATCAGGGGCTTTAGCTTCCAGCATTGAGTTAGAATCTGAAGGCGGAAGCGGAAAAACGGGTGTAAGTGCCTCTACTCAAGGCGGAGAATTCTACAGAAACGCTATTTTCGCGGGTAACGATGAGACTTTCAATTTTGATGGTCAACCTACCTC
>Ga0187856_1003895_pt1 | contig 10155 bp, 7 predicted proteins | sample June2016WEW_8_40_FD_132443 | JGI IMG/M metagenome (GOLD analysis project Ga0187856, IMG submission 132443) | Peatland microbial communities from SPRUCE experiment site at the Marcell Experimental Forest, Minnesota, USA - June2016WEW_8_40 | ecosystem: Environmental > Terrestrial > Soil > Wetlands...
TCAGGCCAGGATTTACTCGTCGGCACCGAGCTGAGCCACTACCGCATCGTCGAGAAGATCGGCGCCGGCGGCATGGGAGAAGTTTATCGCGCCCGCGACGAGCGCCTCGCCCGTGATGTTGCCATTAAGGTTCTTCCGCCCGGTACGCTAACCGACGCATCCGCCCGCAAGCATTTCCACAAAGAAGCTCTGATTCTCTCGCAGCTTAATCATCCCAATATCGCCACCATCTATGACTTCGACACCCAGCAGGGTGTGGACTTCCTGGTGATGGAGTACATCCCCGGGATCACACTCAGCGAGAAGGTGGCAGCTAGACCGCTGCCGGAGAAGGAAATCTTCCGTCTGGGCGCACAACTCGCGGAAGGCTTGGCCGCAGCCCACGAACACGGGATAGTTCACCGTGACCTCAAGCCCAGCAACTTACGGGTTACCAGCGACGGACGGCTGAAGATTCTAGACTTCGGGCTGGCGAAGCTGTGGCGTCCGGTCACGGACACTGCCCCGACAGAGAGTTTCAGCGAGACACAAGCCATGGCCGGGACTCTGCCCTACATGTCACCGGAGCAGCTCCGCGCGGATGTTGTCGACGCGCGTACCGACATTTACGGCGCCGGAGCGGTCCTCTACGAGATGGCGACGGCTCAGCGCCCTTTTCGGGAGAGCCAGCCCACTCGCCTGATCGACGCGATTCTCCACAACTCGCCGCAGCCGCTGAGTTCGCGTGGATCAACCGCTTCCGCATCGCTAGAATCGATTATTTTCAAGGCGCTTGAAAAAGAGCCGGCACGCCGCTACCAATCCGCACGCGAGCTCTTGGTAGCACTGGAATCTACGGGGGTCACCGCCGGACCTGCGTCCCGCTCGAAGTGGTCACCGGCAAGACTGATCGCACTCGTTCTGATATTGATCGTTGGGACCGCGATAGGACTCAATCTTGGGAAACTGTACGACCGGCTGGTAAGCCGATTGAATCCAGGGGGCTTGACAATGCCGGCCCGGCGATCTGTCGCTGTGCTTGGCTTCAAGAACACCTCGGCTCGGGCGGAGACAGCCTGGCTCTCCACCGGACTCTCGGAAATGCTGACCACGGAACTGGGGACGGGCGAACACATTCGCACCGTGGCAGAAGAAAATGTCGCCCGAGCAAAAATGGATCTGGCGCTTTCCGATGCCGATAGCCTGGCGAAGGACACGCTGACGCGAGTCCGCAACAATTTGGGCACGGACTACGTGGTCCTCGGCTCCTTCGTGGACCTCGGCAAAGAAGCGGGAGGACAAGTTCGCGTGGACATGCGTCTCCAAGACGCACGTACGGGTGAAACCATCGGCATCGTTTCCGAAACTGGAAAAGAAAGTGAATTATTCGACCTTGTCTCTCGCGCGGGCCGCGACCTGCGAAGCAAGCTCGGCATCGGGAACATTTCGGAAGCAGAAGCGGGGAGCGTCCGCGCGGCGATTTCGACGAATCCGGGAGCATTGCGACTCTACGCCGAAGGACTCGAAAAACTCCGCATCTTTGACGCCCTGGCCGCGCGCGACCTTCTAGAAGAGGCTGTTGCAGCCGATCCTAACTATGCCCTGGCCCATTCGGCGCTGTCTACAGCCTGGTCATCGCTTGGCTATGACGCCAAAGCCGCGGATGAGGCCAAGAAAGCGTTCGATTTGTCGGGAAGCTTGCCGCGCGAGGATCATCTCTCGATCGAAGGGCGCTACTACGAGGCCACCAAGAACTGGCCGAAAGCTGTTGAGGTCTATCGCACCTTGTGGACCTTCGCTCCTGACAATCTCGATTACGGCTTGCGTCTCGCCCAAGCACAGACTTCTGGCAGCTTGACAAAGGACGCTTTAGCAACCGTCGGCGCACTCCGTAAGTTGCCTCTGCCCGCTTCCGAGGATCCGCGGATTGATCTCGCCGAGGAAGACGCCGCCTACGGCCAGTCCGATTTCAAGCGTGAACTTGCGGCGGCGGTACGTGCGACAGAGAAGGGTCAAAGGCTGGGTGCGCGGCTGCTCGTGGCGCGCGCCGAACTGGCGCAGGGGCGCGCTTTCGACAGCCTCGGCGACGTCCAACAGTTCCAAGCTGCCGCCGAAACAGCACGACGGATTTACGCGGAAGCAGGTGACCGCAGCGGCGAAGCCAACGCCTTGCACAATCTGGGGTCGGGGCTCTATGACCACGGCGATCACACCGCCGCGCAAAAGCTCCAGGAAGAAAGTCTCGAGACCTGCCTCAAGATCGGCAATAAGCGTTGCATGGCCGATGCGCTGAATAGCATCGGCATCGGCCTGGATGATCAAGCGGACTTCACGGGCGCCCTGAAGGCTTATGAACAAGCGATTGCCATCCACAGGGAAACTGGCTACCGGATCGGTGAAGCCGTGGGGTTGAACAACATAGCCATCCTGCTCTACGAGCAGGGCAAATTGGCCGCTGCGAAGAAAGAGTATGAACAATCCTTGGCCATCACGCGCGAGATCGGCGAAAAACGCGGAATCGCCCGCGCGCTCACGAATTTGGCGATCGTGCTTCAGGACCAGGGCCAGCTTGCGGAATCGCGCAAAGTGCATGAACAATCCCTAGCTATTCGCAGGGAGATTGGTGACAAAGTTGGCACTGCTATCGCGCTGAATAACCTTGCGGCAGTGCTCTTCGACCAGGGGGATCTCGCCGCCACGCAGAAAGCGATCGACGAGCAATTGTCCATCTTTCAGCAGGCTGGGAACCAGCGTGGACTGGCGTATGCCATGTTCATTCAGGGTGCAGTCCTTAAAGAACAGGGAAATCTCGACCAGGCGCGCCAGACTCACGAAAAAGTACTCGCGATGCGTAAGACGCTGGGAGACAAGACCACGACCGAGGACAGCCTTTTGGCCCTAGCCCAGCTCTCGATCGAAGCGGGCCGCGCAGCGGATGCCGAACAACCGGCCAGGCAGGTACTGGAGCAGGCCCAAGCGGAAAAGGAACTCAGCAACGAACTCAACGCGAGGGCCATACTCGCACGTTCGCTACTCGCGCAGGGGAAGTCGGCCGAAGCGGGGAAAGAGATTCACGCCGCGGAGGCTGCAGCGGCAACAACGGAAGGCCGGCTGTCGGCCATCGCTTTCATTACAACCGCGGCCCGCATTCACGCCGCCAATGGCAGGGTGGCGGAAGCGTCCAGCAGCCTGGGCAAGGCGCTCGCGGAAGCCACCAAGCTCGACTGCGGTCGGTGCCAGCTCGAAGCGCGTTTGGCCCTCGCGGAGATCGAAATGAAACAGGGTAAGAACCCGGCGGCGCGTGAACACCTTGCGGCTCTCGAGAATGACGCCACCGCGAAGGGTTTTCTACTCATTGCCCGCAAGGCCAAAGCGGCAGCCAACAAGTAAAGCCAATGCGCCTAGAAGAACGCCTGGCCCGATACCCATAAGGTTAAAGGTCGAACTAACGTTGGACTGGCACGGTTGGCATGGAAGGCGTACTCGGGAAACCTGGGCGCAAATCCGATTGAGGTCATTACCCACTCCACGGGCGATTGGACACTGATCTTCCTCCTGGTTACGCTCTCGGTCACGCCGCTGCGCAAACTGACGGGCCACCTCTGGCTGATTCGCTTCCGGCGCATGTTCGGGCTCTTCTCATTTTTCTACGTAACTCTGCACTTCCTGACCTACATTTGGCTCGACAAGTTTCTTGACGTACACGAAATGCTCAAGGACATCGCCAAGCGGAGATTTATTACGGTTGGGTTCACCGGCTTTGTGTTGCTAATTCCTCTGGCTATTACTTCGACGTCGGGTTGGATTCGCCGGCTTGGCGGACGACGCTGGAACCGGCTGCATCAATTGATCTATCTGACGGCGATTGCGGGCGTGATTCATTACTACTGGCTGGTCAAAGCGGATGTCCGCAAGCCTCTGCAGTATGCCGCCGTCCTGGCACTGCTGCTCGGATATCGATTGGCGATATGGAGTGTTCTGAAGTTCAAGGCAAACAAGGCTGCTCGACTCCCGCGCCCGCGCGTGCAAGTCTCGGAAGGCTAGGTCTCATTTATGAGACACCGACGCGAGTGCCCAGCAAAATCTGTTTAGCGAGCGGAAAACTGTTATTTTCCGCCCGCATAAATGAGCTCCAAGTAACCCCTTTGTACATGGGGTTCGAACACTGCGAAAACGCATGAGGTTTTTAGCTCGTTGCCAGTGTCCGGATTGCCGACGGTACGGAAGTTGATAGCGACAAGCCGTTCTTCAGAATATCAGGGCGCCTGGGGACGACTTCTGGCCGGCAATTGTGACTGCCACCTGTTGCGGCACACCAGCGGTCGATGAAAGTTGCTTAAATGAAGCATCAATATTCATGCGGCGGCGCGAATCCGGGCTGGCGGCACGATGATCTCAACAAGTCCGGTTGCCACGTCATTGACGAGGCCTGATATAAGCCATGCACTCGGCAAGGCCAGGATCGACCGAAGCGAAGCAACGTCGGCGGTAACCGCGTCCCGGGATCAGTGACCGCTTTTCTCTTCAGTTCCCCTTCCGGTATCTGAAAATAGTGCGCCAGCATTGCGGGATTGCCCGCAAGGCGAGTGATGCCGCAATCGGTGTGCTGAAGTACGATGATGTGAAATTCACCGCCGCCGCCGGGAATCTCCCCGGCAACTTCGCCGATTCGCCCAAGCAGTTCCAACTGCTCCAACAACCCCGGCGTGATTCGACCGCCGATGTTACGCATCACGACGGTCTCTCCCGGCTTGATTCCAAGTACGTGAGCGGGATCCCGCGGAGTAGATTTGGTAACCCTCGGAGGGTGACCGGCATCTACTCAAAGAGGTAGCACGATACAAAAACGGACAGGGAGGAGCCTATGTACGTCATTACCGGCGCGACAGGACACACGGGAAACGAAGTAGCGGAAAAGTTGCTCGCAAAAGGTGAACAGGTGCGCGTTGTAGGCCGCAGCGCAAAGCGGCTAGAACCATTCGTAAAGAAGGGCGCAGAGGCTTTCGTTGCGGACATCACCGACACGGGGGCGCTCACGAAGGCTTTTTCGGGTGCAAAGGGAGTGTACGCGATGATACCGCCGGACGTGAGCACCCCGGATGTGCTGGCACACTATCAGCGCGTGGGCGACGCCTTGGCCGCCGCGATTGAAAAGAGCGGAGTAAAATACGCCGTCGTGCTGAGCAGCGTCGGCGCGGACAAGCCGGATAAAACAGGCCCTGTCGTCGGGCTGTACAATCTTGAAAAGAAGCTTGGCGCGATTCCTGGATTGAACGCCCTCTACCTGCGACCCGCCGCCTACATGGAAAACCTTCTGTCCCAGGTTGGCGTGATCAAGGCTTTCGGAACAATGGCCGGCCCCGTCAAAGGCGATCTGCCGATACCCATGATCGCAACGCGCGATATCGGCGACGCAGCCGCCGACGCCCTGTTGCAGCTCGATTTTCAAGGAAAGAGCACGCGCGAACTGCAAGGGGCTCGCGATGTCACGAACACGGAAGCCGCCAAAATAATCGGCGCCGCGATCGGCAAGCCCGACCTGACATATAAGCAGATGCCCGCGGCACAGTTGAAGCCCGGTTTCATGCAGATGGGCATGTCTTCGAATATGGCGGATCTGCTGTTGGAGTTGGCGGACGCGCAGAATTCGGGCCACTTAAAGGTGCTCGAGCCACGCTCCCCAAGGAACACCACTCCCACGACGCTGGAGACTTTTGTAGCCGAAGTTTTCGCGCCGGCCTATCGGGGACAAAAAGCGGCCTGAATCGCCAAAGCCCCGTCGTCGACTGACGGCGCGCCCTAGTTCTGGTTGCCACCTCCATGGGTTTGGCGGCAGACTTTGCAAAACGTTGGTGGCTCCGTATTGTCCACGTGGTGCCGGACCGGTTTCAACGTCTTAAGATAGGCAAACATCGCAACAGTATCCTCGTCTGTCATTCCTCGGTAGACGTGCCAAGGCATGATCTGGTTGAGCTTCCGTGCTCCGACAAATCCCATGCGGATTGCCTGGGTGAAGGTGGTTTCGTCGTAGTAAGAAATCCCCGACGCATCGGGTGTGATGTTGGCGCTCGCTACACGGCCCCACGGTCCATCGAAAATGAACCCGCCTGCAAAGTCCATGCCCACCAGCGGCTGCCCATGCGCATCTTGCGGGGTGTGGCAATCGGTACATCCGGCGATGGTCACCAGGTATTTCCCCCGCTTTTCAGGAGTCGAAACATCGGGCTCCGGTACTGGAGCGTCCAGCGGTTCGGGCGCGTTGCGGATCAGGTACTTCACCGGAAAGATCAGCTCGGTGGGCGGACGCGGCTTGTGCACAGGCGGCAGCGACCGCAGGTAGACGATCACGGACGCCAGATCTTCATCGGACATGGAATGGAAATCTGGATACGGCATGAGGGGAAATAGCGCCCGGCCATCGTGGCCGACGCCTTCGCGAATGGCACGGGCCAGTTGATCGTCGCTCCAGTTGCCCGCGCCGGTTTCGGCGTCAGGAGTGATATTCGGCGCATACACCTTTCCGGGAAGGCCCTTCAGCAGGCTCATGTCCTGGCCCGCGCCGAGTGTATTGGGCAGCACGGGCGCATCATGGGCTGTCCAGTCGTGTTCCGAGTGGCACCCCAGGCAGTCCGAGGTGTGTTCGGCGATGTACTTGCCGCGGGCCAATCGTTGCGGCGTGCTCTGAAACTTCCGTGCCGTGAGAGGGCGCGCCCTCGGTCCGATGAACGGATGCCATCCGACAGTGAACGTGATGCCCAGTACCAAAACGAGCACCAGCACTGCGAATGCCGAACCGAGTGTCTTTCCAAGCCTTTTCATCCTAAAGACCTTCTGCAGGCGTATCCGGGCGTCAGCCCACGGCGGCCACCTGCTCTCCGCCATCTTACTCGGTCCGCGAGGACCTGTACCGAGCGGATGACGAGCAACACGGAAATCGGCCGTTGATGGCCGGATAACTTGAGATATTACCGAACATCGCTATACCAGTACGCCGCGTACGAAAAATATCATTTAAACAAACGCCGACCAGCAAAAGTCGAAGCGCCCAAAATCAATCATTTGCACGCGCTGGCCGGATGGCTGCGACTAGGGGTTTTGCGTACGCTGTTGTAGGGCCTTATGGATCGTCGAAGGCGACACCTCTAGTTGCGCTGAAATTTCGCGTATGGATGCTCCGGCGGCGCGAAGTCGGGCAATTCTGCCAGAGTCCAATATTAACGATGGACGCCCGAGCGTCTTTCCCTTGAGCTTGGCGTTGCGCAACCCGGCCCGGACACGTTCCTGAATCAGTGAGCGTTCAAATTCTGCCATCGCGCCGATGATCTGAAACATGAGCCGCCCCGAGGGTGTGGAAAGGTCTAGATTGTCACGGAGGCTAACAAAAGCCACGCCGTACGAATCGAGATCGGCAAGCGCATTAACGAGGTGCTTGAGCGAGCGCCCGAATCGGTCCACCTTCCAGCACAGCACCACGTCAAAGCGCCGAAGGTGAACGTCTGACATTAGGCGATTTAGTTCCGGGCGCGATTCTTTCGAGCCGGAGATTCCCGAGTCCACATATTCGCCATAGATTTCCCAGCCGCGCCGGGAAGCGTACTCTCGCAATTCGGCCAGTTGCATTTCGGGACTCTGTCCAATGAGCGTGCTCACTCTCGCGTAGATTCCTACTCGCATGTTGCCTCCTACGCCGAACCATAATTGTTCTCTTCGAGAAGTAAAGTGGAGAGTTTTGCGGAAACTTCAAGTCCAGACTGCCGTAATCGCGTTCACGCTCAATGTGGTCAATGAGTCAAATCGCCTGTTCTCAACAGGCGCCATGGGCCTCCGGCGCATCACGTAGCATGAAAATGGCGAGCGCTCGTAAGTCATTGATTTCTCGTGCGCAGACTCGCCATTTTCATGGCAGTTGACGCAGGCAGTATCGTATCCGGCTCTGCTATCGGTTCTTGTGGCATCAGATCGGAATCCTCTCACTCCAGATCTGCCATCGTGCGATCAGCCTCAACCAACAATCTACAGTTAGAAATTCCGATTGGGGGTGGGGCCGCAGGGTTGGGCGTCTTCTTTGATGAAGTCTTCGTGGAAAACGCCAACGGGCGGCAGGTCGCCGGTCAGGGCGTAGAAGCCGAAGGCGAAAACGGCCACGCTGTAGCGCAGCGGCTCCGCGCTGGCTTTGATGGCCTGCCAGCGCGAGATCCGCAGCGGCTGGCTGCCGATCAACTGTTCGTTGAGGCAGAACTTGGTACGTGCGTCGTTGCGGATGACGTAGCTCGGAATGAAGTCCGCGGTGAGCTGGTAGTCCACGTTGGCCTTGTACGGCACCGGGCCGCCGTACTGCAGGGCTAGAGCCGCCTGGCCGCTGGGATCGGCGGGTGGGGCGGGCTCCAGCGACGTATCGAGCAGGCGCAGGTCCACGACGCCGCGCCAGTCGAAGTTGGGAAAGACTGGGGAGACGTACGGTGCGGCCTGGTAGTAGCCGTCTTCGGAAAAAGTGATGGTGTAGCGCACGCGGACGCCGAGGGGATTGCCGTGCTCGGAGAGCAGCGGCGCGTATTCGGCCTGGCGGATGCGGGCGTGTGGCAGGGTGACGGTGCCGTCGGGATGCGCGGCGCGCTGTTGCTCGAGACGCTTTTGCGTTTCGTTCTCGGAGTTGCTGGTGAGTTGTTGCAGCCGCGCGAGCCGGTCGGAGGCGAGACCTTCGGGGTAACGCATCAGAGGCAGCGGTCCCTTCTTGGGCCGGAAGAGCTGCTTGAACACGCGTTGGGAGCGGCTGCCCTGGAGGTCTTCAACTTCCATCGCCACGCGGAACGGGCGCAATGGTACGTCCACCGCGAGCATGAATTCGGCGTCCTGGGACGAGTTGTTGATGCGGAGGGCAGTCAGCAGCTGGAGTTCCTTGCCCTGCTCGTCGAGCAGACGGAAGCGGACGCTCCCGACGGACTCGGTGTGGTAAACGTGCGCGATGGCCATCTGGCGGTGGCCTTGGGAGGGTTCGCCCTCGAGACCGGTGTAGTCGGGACCTTCGCGCCCAAAAGCCAGCCGTTGAAACTCGAAGGAGGTGAAGTCAGGGCCGGAAGCAGCGGAGGAGGAGGAGGAAATGATCAGAGGCTTGAATTCCTGCCCGCGTGCGACGAGGGACGATAAGAGAAGGAGGCCAAGCACTGCGCGCATGAGATCAAGCATACATGGGGTATGGGGGCAAGTGAGACCAGGCAAATCGGTGGTCGAGACCGGGGAGCAGGAAGGCGATTAGCATAATCGCGGGGATGAACTTCATAATGAGCTTCTGTTCGCGGACAGTTTCCTGCTTCCACCCCCGTCTCAGCCTGCGCTCGATAAATTGTGGATCGTGCCTACAGAAGTACCCAAGAGTGGAGAGGATGAAGGCAAGCGAAATTATGAAATAGGCCCAGCCCTGCCAAAACCTGAAGGAGCCAGCGGGAAGGAATAGAAGAGACCCCACACAACTGGCATAAATACCAAGCGGAGGACCAATCTCGATTTGCGAGTCATCGGAAGAAACTCCCTTGGTTCGAGCAGCGCCCGAACCTCACTAATTGTCGCGGTGGAGGCAACGGCTGAGCAGTGACGGCTGTCACCCAGAGTGGAAGACCACATTCTGCATGATCTCCGGGAGCGTTCAGAAAAGGCTTCGAGAACTGCCCAATTCCCCACAGAAATGGCCAGAGCCGGAGCAATACTGGTGCGAAGGAATCCAAGTCGGTTAGACTGTCGCCAGAGGTCTCCTACGATGACAGACCCAGCCCCTGCCATCAGACACGCAATCCGAGAGCTAATTGAGGCTCAGATCGAAACCTTCGGGCAGCCATCGAGCCTGACGCCTTCCGAACTCAGCGAGTGTCACTGCCGCGCCGAAAGAATCAAGCTGCTTGGTCAGGAACTCGACCAAATTGGCACCGTGGCGATTCTGGAGAAGCGGTTCGGGCGGGCGTCTTAGTCTCGCGGGACTCCGGCTATTGCAGCACGCTCGCCACGCTAGAGAAGGCGTTGTTGGCATTCGAGCCGACGAGCCGAACTGTGCCGACGACGAGCACTAGGATTACCGCCAGCATCACAGCGTACTCGGCGATGTCCTGGCCCTTCTCTTCAGTCCATAATCTGCGCAGTAGCACTTTCATCATCGGTTCCATCAGTTTGCTCAGGCGGTTCACCCAA
>Ga0187856_1003896_pt1 | contig 10155 bp, 8 predicted proteins | sample June2016WEW_8_40_FD_132443 | JGI IMG/M metagenome (GOLD analysis project Ga0187856, IMG submission 132443) | Peatland microbial communities from SPRUCE experiment site at the Marcell Experimental Forest, Minnesota, USA - June2016WEW_8_40 | ecosystem: Environmental > Terrestrial > Soil > Wetlands...
CGATGTGGCCACCTTCAATACGCTCATCAACAAGGCGGCGGGCGAACAAGGCGCAGCGCGCTGGTATGAGGAAATGCAAAAGGCCGGCGTCGCGCCCGATGTGGCCACCTTCAATACGCTCATGGGCAAGGCGGCGGGCGAACAAGGCGCCGCGCGCTGGTATGAGGAAATGCAAAAGGCCGGCGTCGCGCCCGACGAAATTACTCGCACAGCGCTCGCGAAGAAAGAAGTTAACGAGTGATGTTTCAGGACACTACTTAGGCGATAGAGTTCCTTACTCCGCCGCGCGGCGCGCCGCCGCCAGCGGGTCGTAATTGAGGATCGGCGCCAGCCATTTCTCGGCTTGCGCCAGCGTCCAGCTCTTGCGCTTCGCATAATCCTCGACCTGATCGCGCTCGATCCTGCCGACACCGAAATAATAGCTTTCCGGATGACTGAAATAGAGGCCGCACACGGAAGCGCCGGGCCACATGGCGAAGCTTTCGGTGAGCCGCACGCCGATCTCGCGCTCGCCGTCGAGCAGCGTGAACAACGTCGCCTTTTCGCTGTGGTCGGGCTGCGCCGGATAGCCGGGCGCCGGCCGGATGCCACGATATTTTTCGCCGACAAGCTCGTTGGCGGCGAGCGCCTCATCGGAGGCATAAGCCCAAAATTCCCGGCGCACACGCTGGTGCAGGCGCTCGGCGAGGGCTTCGGCGAGGCGATCGGCGAGCGCCTTGGCCATGATCGCGGAATAATCGTCGTTGGCATGCTTGAAGCGCTCGACCACCGCTTCCTCGCCCAGGCCGGCGGTTACGGCGAAGGCGCCGATATAGTCGGCAAGCCCGCTGGCGCGCGGCGCGACGAAATCGGCGAGCGCGACGTTGGCGCGGCCCTCGCGGCGCGCCAGTTGCTGGCGCAGCGTATGCAGCACGGCAATCGGCGCATGGCGCCCCTCGTCGGCGAAAACCAGGATGTCGTCGCCCTCGCTGTTCGCCGGCCACAAGCCGATCACCGCGCTGGCGCGAAACCAGCGCTCGGCGGCGATGCGCGCCAACATCTCCTGCGCGTCCGCGAACAGGCTGCGCGCGGCTTCGCCGACATTGGCATCGTCGAGGATTGCCGGGAATTTGCCGTTGAGCTCCCAGGTCGCGAAGAACGGCGTCCAATCGATGAAGTCGATGAGCTCGGAGATCGGAATATCGGCCAGCCGATGCGTGCCAAGAAGGCGCGGCACCGGCGGCCGATAATTTCCGGACCAATTGAGCTTCAGCGCATTGGTTCGGGCGTCGGCGAGCGACAGCCGATGCTTGGTCTCCTCGCCGCGGGCATGCGCGGCGGCAATGCGGGCATATTCGGCGCGCACCTCGTTGACGGTGCGCGCCCGCGTCTCGCGCGATAGGAGCGAGGCGACCACGCCGACGGCGCGGCTGGCGTCATTGACATAGACTGTCTGCCCGCGCCGGTAATGCGGATGGATCTTCACCGCCGTATGCACGCGGCTCGTCGTTGCCCCGCCGATGAGCAGGGGTGTGTCGAATCCTTGCCGCTCCATCTCAGCCGCGACATGGCACATCTCGTCGAGCGAAGGGGTGATGAGGCCGGAGAGCCCGACGATATCAGCCTGTTCGGCAATCGCGGCCTGCAGGATTTTCTCCGCCGGCACCATCACGCCGAGATCGACGACATGGTAATTGTTGCATTGGAGCACGACGCCGACGATGTTCTTGCCGATGTCGTGGACGTCGCCCTTGACCGTGGCGAGCACGATCTTGCCGTTCGAAGACGAATGCTCGCGGCCGTCTTTTCCCTGTTCCATGTGGGGCAGCAGATAGGCGACGGCCTGCTTCATCACCCGCGCCGACTTGACCACCTGCGGCAAAAACATCCGGCCCGAGCCGAACAGATCGCCGACCACGTTCATGCCGTCCATCAGCGGGCCTTCGATGACGGCGATCGGGCGCGCCGCCTTGCACCGCGCCTCCTCGACATCGGCCGCGATGAAGTCGGTGATGCCGTTTACCAGCGCGTGCGACAGGCGCTTCTCCACCGGCCATTCGCGCCAGGAAAGATCGGCCTCCTTCTTTTCCTTGCCGTGGCCGCGGTGGCGTTCGGCGAGCGCGAGCAGCCGTTCGGCCGCATCGGCGCGGCGGTCGAGCACGACGTCCTCGCACGCCTCGCGCAGTTCGGGATCAAGTTCGTCGTAGACCGCGATCTGGCCGGCATTGACGATGCCCATATCCATCCCGGCCGCGATGGCGTGATAGAGAAAGACCGAATGCATCGCCTCGCGGACTAGTTCATTGCCGCGGAACGAGAAGGAAAAGTTGGAGACGCCGCCGGAGACGTGAGCATGCGGCAGGTGCCGCCTGATCCAGCGCGCGGCTTCGATGTAGGCGACGCCGTAGCCGTTGTGCTCCTCCATGCCGGTCGCCACGGCAAAGATGTTCGGATCGAAGATGATGTCCTGCGGCGGAAAGCCGACGCGGTTGACCAGGATGTCGTAGGCGCGCGCCACGACCGCCGTCTTGCGCGCAAACGTGTCGGCCTGGCCCGCTTCGTCGAACGCCATGACCACGACCGCGGCGCCGTAACGGCGCACGAGCCGGGCGTGGCGGATGAAGGCGTCCTCGCCCTCCTTGAGCGAGATCGAATTCACCACCGGCTTGCCCTGCACGCATTTGAGACCCGCCTCGATCACCGAGAACTTCGAGGAATCGATCATCACCGGCACGCGGGCGATGTCGGGCTCGGCGGCAATGAGATTGAGGAACGTGGTCATCGCCTTCTCGGAATCGAGCAGGCCCTCGTCCATGTTGACGTCGAGGATTTGCGCGCCGTTTTCGACCTGGTCGCGCGCGACGGCGAGCGCGGCCGCATAATCGCCGCCGGTGATGAGCTTGCGGAAGCGCGCCGAGCCGGTGACGTTGGTGCGTTCGCCGACATTCACGAACGGAATCGCCGGCGCCAGCGTGAAGGTTTCCAGGCCGGAGAGCCGTAACAGCGGCGCGACGCTCGAAATCTGGCGCGGCTTCTTGCCGGCGACGGCAGCGGCGATGGCGCGGATGTGATCGGGCGTGGTGCCGCAGCAACCGCCGATGATATTGACGATGCCCGAAGCGGCGAATTCGCCGATCAGCGCCGCCATGATCTGCGGGCTCTCGTCGTAATGACCGAATTCGTTGGGCAGGCCGGCATTGGGATAGGCGCAGATCAGCGTATCGGCGACGCGCGCCAGCTCGGCGATGTGCGCGCGCATCTGGCTCGCGCCAAGCGCGCAATTCAATCCGATCGAGAGCGGCGCGGCGTGGGCGACCGAATTCCAGAACGCCTCGGGCGTCTGCCCGGAAAGAAGCCGCCCGGAGCGGTCGGTGATCGTGCCCGAAATCATCACTGGCACGCTGATGCCGCGCGTCTCCATCACTTCGGCGCTGGCGAAGATCGCGGCCTTGGCATTGAGCGTGTCGAAGATGGTCTCGATGAGCAGCACATCGACGCCGCCATCGATCAGGCCGCCCACCTGTTCGGCGTAAGCGAGGCGCAGCGCGTCGAAGGTGATGGACCGGAAACCGGGATTGGATACGTCGGGCGAGATCGAGGCGGTGCGGTTGGTCGGGCCGATGGCGCCGGCGACGAAGCGCGCGCGCCCATCCTCGGCCTGGGCGATAGAAGCGGCCTCGCGCGCCAGCCTTGCGCCTTCGAGGTTCAACTCATAGGCGATCTCCGCCATGCCGTAATCGGACTGCGCGATGCGGGTCGAGGAGAACGTGTTGGTCGAGACGATATCGGCGCCGGCGCGGAAATAGGCGAGATGAATGGCGCGCACGGCGTCCGGCCGGCTGAGATTGAGGAGATCGTTGTTGCCGCGCACTTCGCGGTTCCAGGCGTCGAAGCGGGCGCCGCGATAGCCCTCCTCGTCGAGGCTGAGCGCCTGGATCATCGTTCCCATGGCGCCGTCGAGCACCAAAATGCGCTCGGCGGCGAGACGGCGCAGCGTCGCTTCGGAGGCAGAGGTAGATTTAGGGTTTACCTTCATCGCCCGAACCCCCTCACCCCGACCCTCTCCCCTGCGGGGAGAGGGAGAGCGCCATGTTCCCTGGTTGGCCGCAGGCCCAGCAGGTGGCAGATCGCATAAACCAGGTCGGCGCGGTTCATGGTGTAGAAGTGAAAATCGGTGACGCCGTGGTCGACGAGATCGAGCACCTGCTCGGCGGCGATGGCCGCAGCGATCAGCTTGCGCGTCGCCGGATCGTCGTCGAGGCCGTCGAAGCGCCCGGCGAGCCAGTCGGGCACCGAGGCGCCGGCGCGCGCGGCGAAATTCTTGGTCTGCTTGAAATTCTGCACCGGCAGGATGCCGGGCACGATCGGGATGTCGATGCCGCTTGAGCGCACGCGGTCGAGATAGCGGAAATAAACAGCGTTCTCGAAGAAGAACTGGGTGATCGCGCGGCTCGCGCCGGCATCGACCTTGGCCTTGAGCATGTCGATGTCGGCCGCGACGGTGGCGCTGTCCGGATGTTTTTCCGGATAGGCGGAGACCGACACTTCGATGTCGGCCAAACCTTTGATGTCCACCAAGCGCTTGATGCCGGCGACGAGATCGGCGGCGTTGCGGTAGCCGCCGGGATGCGGCGAGAATCGTTCGCCGATGCCGCCGGGCGGATCGCCGCGCAGCGCCACGATGTGACGCACGCCCGCTTGCGCATAGGCGGCGATCACCGCGTCCACCTCCGCGCGTGTCGCGGCGACGCAAGTCAGATGCGCCGCCGGCGTCAGCATCGTCTCGGCGAGAATGCGCTTGACCGTCGCGTGCGTGCGCTCGCGGGTCGAGCCGCCGGCGCCGTAGGTGACGGAGACGAAATTCGGGGCAAGCGGCGCCAGCCGTGCGATCGCCTCCCACAGCGACTGTTCCATGTCCGCGGTCTTGGGCGGAAAGAACTCGAACGAGACGCCGATGCCGCGCGGAACGCCGGCCGCGCCGGCCGCTGCAAAGCGGCTTGCCCGGGCGCTACTCATCAGGCCACCTCGCGCGTTGCCGGGGCGGCGAGCACGATGCGCGGGTCGCGGCCAAGCCAAAGCGAAACCGCGATCTTTCCTTCCGGTCCGGGCGGCAAGGTCTGTTGCCGGACGAGGTCGAGCCCGGCGGCTTCGAGCCACTGCCTCACGGTCTCGGCGGCGAAGCCGAGCCGGCGATGGGCGTGCTCCACGCGTAAAAATTCGAGATCGTGCGGCGCGAAATCGACGACGAGGAGGCGCCCGCCCGGGCGCAGCACGCGCGCCGCCTCGCGCAGCGCCCGCGCGCTGTCGTCGAGGAAGTGCAGAACCTGGTGAATGATGACGACATCGAACGAATCACGCGGCAAAGCGAGGTCGTAGATATCGCCGTGGCGCACGCTGCAGTGCTTGAGACCGGCGCGGTCGAGACGGGCGCGGGCGAGCGCCAGCATGTCCAACGAGAGATCGAGGCCCAGCCCGCTCTCGATGTCCTTGGCGAAGAGTTCGAGCATGCGTCCGGTGCCGGTGCCGAGATCGAGGAGAGAACGGATCGGCTGATCGCCGAGCGCGGCGCGGATTGCCGCTTCGACCGCGGCGTCGGCGATGTGCAGCTTGCGGATGCGGTCCCACTCGGCGGCGTGGCGGCGGAAATAATTCTGGGCGGCGGCGGCGCGCGCGGCGCGGACGGCGGCGAGCCGCTCGCGGTCGCGCGCGATAATCGGATCGTCGGGGTCGAGCCGAGCAATCAGGGCGCGGGCGATGTCGGCGCCGCCGCCGCGCTCGCCCAGGCGAAAGAAGGCCCACGATCCTTCGCGATAGCGCTGCACCAGCCCGGCCTCGGCTAAGAGCCGCAAATGGCGGGAGAGGCGCGGCTGCGATTGCCGCAGGATGGCGGTGAGGTCGGAGACGGTCAGTTCGGCTTCCGCGATAAGCACGAGCAGGCGTAGCCGCGTCGCTTCGCCCGCAGCCTTGAGCGTCGCGGTCAGCGCAGCAAAAGCCAGTTGGGCAGAAACCATCACGATCGGCCGTTGCAGGGTGTTTCGATGGATATAAAGATATCTTTATACGCTTAAACTGGCAAGAGGGGTTGGGAAATATCCCACAAAGTGCACCAAATGCGGGTCTCGCACGGGTTTCGACCCGGGTAGGGGGCTGGCAGCCGCGGGTGCTGCGTGCCAATTTGCGATCATGATCGAGGCGAAAGCGACCGACGAAGCAAGCGATCTGCGCGAAGGCGAAGTCGCCGTCGAACTGCCGGCGCGGTTCGACGCCGCGCTCTATTACATCGGCCGTATCCATACGCCATGGCAGCGGCGCGAAGATTGCCCGAAGAACCCACGCGAAACGGACGCGGTGTGCACCATCGTGCTTGATCCGCGCTGGGTCGAAGGCCTCCGGGGCCTTGAGACCGTCAGCCACGTGGTCGTGCTGTATTGGATGGACCGGGCGCGGCGCGACCTGGTGCTGCAGGCGCCGCACCATTATGCCGAGCTTCGCGGCACGTTTGCGCTGCGCTCCCCGGTACGGCCCAATCCGATCGCCGTCTCCGTGGCGCGGCTCGTTCGCATCGAAGGCAACAGACTCTCGGTCGTCGGCCTCGATTGCGTGGATGGGACGCCGCTCCTCGATCTCAAGCCTTATTTCGCCTCGACCGACTCGGTGCCCGACGCCGCGGTCGGCTGGCACGCGGCGAAGCCGCCGCCGCGGCGGTAGCGGGCGAGGCCACACGGTCCCGCCGGTGACGCACCGCGGGCCTCTGCATTACGTACGTATCGATGCCAGATGAGCGGTATGGTATGGTGCAGGAATGACCAGCAAGACCGCCGCCAAGCCCGCCAAGGACAAGCGCCGCCGCACCACCATGGTGCCGGTCACGACCATGGAGGAAATCCCGATCCTCTCCGGCAAGGAGCGGGCCGAGTTGATCGCTCGCCTCAAAGCGGCGCAGGCCAGGGTCAAGGCCGGCAAGGCCATCGACTACGATCCGGAGACGTTCAAGCAGCGGCTCGTCGGCATCTACCGCAAAGCAAAACGGTAGCCGACCTATGCCTTACCGCGTGCGCATTGACCCGCTGGCAATGCGTCAGATTGATGAGTTTACTGCCTATCTGCGCGACTACAACGAGGACTTCGCCCTCGAACAGATCGACCGCACGGGGCTCGCCAAGTGGCGCTCGATTCTCCATTATAGCGGAAATCCGATTCGCAGAGGACAGGTTATCGACAACCTCGAAATGGCAAAAATAGCTGAGAAGGCGCGGCGGACAAAGTTGGCGCAGCAGCAAGCGACAAAAGATTATATGAAACAAAAGCGTTGTGCCAAGTGCAGTGGCAAAGGGACTATCGTCTGTGCCCTTTGCGAATATTTGCCTGCTGCGCGTGCTGATGCCAACTATGGATGGATCAGTCCCCTTAATAAAACACGCCACGCCCAAGCGCCGACGCGACCCGGCCGCCGCAAGCGTAAGTCCGCCAAGTCCTCCGCAGCCCGTTGGATGGGTTGAACCAACGGGTCCGGCCCGAAGTGGCCGGCCCGATGACAGGCTCCGTGAAACCCATCGCCTCCGCGGCCTTGTTATGCCGGAGAGATGATGGGTTTCGCTGCGCTCAACCCATCCTACGGGCTTGGCTAGGCGTCATTGCGAGGAGCGAAGCGACGAAGCAATCCAGAATTCTTGCGGGAGAGTCTGGATTGCTTCGCGGAGCCTGACATCGGCGCCGGCCACTGCAGGCCGGACCCGTTGGCTCGCAAGGACGCCGCGGCTGGGTCTTCTCCTCCCAAAGATGTCCCCGCACAGGCCGTGAGCGGGGACGAGTACCTCGAATAACTGCATTTCCCGCGCTTGTTTGTGCTGTTAACTGAAGCTGGTAGTATTCGGCGGACTAGCCTCCTTACGGCGCCAGTGCGCGCCATATGCCTACGGGCGGAGCTTCGGTGAACTTGTGACAAAAAAGCCTGTAACGTTAGCCTCCGTAAAGACCCATTTTGTTAAGGTAGAACAAGGTGATACTTCGTTTTATCTCACGCGGTTAACGGCCGGCGTCTTGACAGAAATTAGCTACGCTTCAGTTCGGGGTCGGGACGATGAAGAGGGCGCGGTGCAGCGAATTCTAAATACAAGAAGAATTAGTTCAATTGCGGACTTTGCTCTATCGGTTGGGCATTTTCCAAATTCGATCGTTTTGAATTGGATAAATACCGATAAGAAAATTCAAGTAAACGGGGATACGTTAGAGATTCCAATTGTAGCAAGATCCGCGCAACTGATAGACGGGCAGCATCGGGTTGAAGGTCTTCGTTCAGCAATGGAAAAGAAAAAATCCATAGGAGATCTGGAGATCCCGGTTGCAATCTATCAAAATCTTTCGACGGCGCAATGCGCTAATATATTTTTGTCCATCAACACCGAGCAAAAGCCCGTGCCTCGTTCACTAGTGTACGATCTTTATGGCATCGCTGACGCAGAGTTGGTGGATGCGGCTGCAGTACGTGCGCGAGACATTGCGATCGCACTAAATGAAGACGATGATTCGCCTTACTTTGGGACTATAAAGTTTCCTGGATCGCCACGAAGCCGCGGCGGCATTGCCCTGTCTACCGTGGTAAGCGCGCTAAAGAACTTGGTTGAGGCGAAGGGCGATTTCGAGCAGCGAAACATTCTCGACCTCGAAACTCAAAAGAAGATCATCAAGAATTTTTTCCTCGCCCTCGCCAATGCATACGGGGAGCGTTGGTACGAGACGACCAACGCATTTATGTACGGTGCGGGATTCATTGGAGGCGTAGAGTTCTTGAAAACCAAAATGCTTGCGTATTGCCAAGATAGAAAATCGTTCACGCAAAAGACAATGCAGAATGCGTTTGCCTTATCGGTAACCGATTTGATTCTTCAGGAAGAGGTAAAGGGTAAGGGGGGAAAGGAGGCCGCGCTTGTCATTCAGGAGCGGCTAACGGGACTTTTTAAACCTGCTCTTACAAAGGCTGATTACGAGGTTTAAGTGTCGTTCGAGGCCAGCCTCTATGCCTCATCCCTTCAGCTTCCTCTGAGGGCTGCGCCGGTTGCATTACGGGGGCCTCTTACCCAGTTAGAGGCGCAAATTCTTGCTGATAAGCTCGCTAACGATTCGCAAAAATCCATTTATTCAGCTTTGATTTCGGTCGCTGACGCTTTGCGCGGCCTTGAACAAGGATTCTCAACTTGGCCTGCCGTCAAGCTTTACTACACGACTTTTTATGCGATCAGGGCTCTCTTAGCGTTGGAAGATATTTGTTTGTATTATGTATCCAATAAAGAATACTGGATTGAGTGTATCGCGAGTTCATTTCCGGCCCGCGCTCCGAATAGAGTGCGCGGATCGACTCACAAATTTGTGTTCGCAGTTTTCGAGCAGCGCTTTCCAAACAGCCCATTGTTGTCGCAAACGATTGATGGGGAAGGCCCGTTTGATTGGCTAATGCTGAAACGCGAAGAAGCAAATTACATCAGCGCGAGATTTATCGAACCTCAAGAGAATCAACTCTTCAAGTTTGTTAGGAAGCACGGCATTCGTAGGCTGTGCTTAGAGTATTTGAAAGACGATTCGTTCGCTTTCGATCCTGATCACGCAATTCTCTCGTATCCAATGTTTCTGCTAAGGCACATACGAGACCTCGGCGTTCGAGGTAGAACATGCGTTCTGGACGAGGCGGAGGACGAAAAATACGAGCGATATTTCGCAGATCAATTTGGTCCCTTGCAGCCATTGATCGATCTTAAGCGACGCATCCTCTTGTAGTCCCGCAAATAGCGACTCTCACCTTGACAAATGTCGCCACTTCAGTTACATAATAGCGAATCTTGCCCACTAAAGGACATCGGCCGGGTGACGCCGGCCGATGGGGCAGGAGCGGTTCCCGCGGGCGGGGGCTCGTCACCTCTGCTCCCGGGCGGCTTTCGGGAAAACGCCCGGCCGGCATGATGACCGGTCTGCGACTTTGTCGCTGGACTGGGATAGGGGACGGCGGATAACGCCCGCCGACAACCGCGTCCCAGGAAGCGCGTTCTGGAGCTGAGTTGCGGCGTTGGCTCGCTGCAACAAGTACCGCGGTGGAACGCCGTCAGGCGAGCGCGCCGCGTTAAGGCGCGAGCCGCGCCCGTATGGCGCGGACCATCGGAAGACATGCGCCTGGCGGCGTTCTGC
>Ga0187856_1003901_pt1 | contig 10147 bp, 6 predicted proteins | sample June2016WEW_8_40_FD_132443 | JGI IMG/M metagenome (GOLD analysis project Ga0187856, IMG submission 132443) | Peatland microbial communities from SPRUCE experiment site at the Marcell Experimental Forest, Minnesota, USA - June2016WEW_8_40 | ecosystem: Environmental > Terrestrial > Soil > Wetlands...
AAGAGAGAGGAAGAAGATGCGGCGAGGGATCTCACGGAAAAGGGCCGCATGGACATTGAAAGTGTGGCTCACCACTTGAAAAGGCTTAATGTACAGGTCAGGCAGATATTTCATAGCGGCAAGTCCTGGCTCAAGAACAACGAGGCGCCGCTCCTAGATGGATTTTTTGAAGAGGTATTTGTTGATTTTGAGGGAGTTGATCTTCGATTCCAAAGTCGAGGGCGGAATACCGAGCTTGGCGGCTGCACCCAACCGTCCAGACACGCGGCCGCCGCTTTCAGCCAAAGCAGCCTCAATAATCTCTTTTGTTTGAATCACCAGCATATCGGAGAGCGGTTGGCCGGCTGGCTGAGCCTGACAAGACTCCCGAACCAACCAATGCTCATCGACCGAAAATTGTTCCGTGTCACAGACGATGATCGATCGTTCAACCACATTCTGTAGCTCTCGAATATTGCCCGGCCAGGAGTATGACTGCAGCAGATCCAGGGTCTTCCTGCTGGCGCTCCGTATCTTCTTCCCCAGCTTGCTGGCATATCGATGGATGAAGTATTCAACCAGGATGGGGATGTCCTCTTTGCGTTCACGCAGGGGAGGTATTTCGATGGGAAATACATTCAGGCGGTAGAATAGATCGCTCCGAAAGTTGCCGGCTTCAATGGCGGATTTAAAATCACGATTGGTGGCGGTAATCACACGCGCGTTGGCTCGGATCGGTTGATTGCCACCCAAACGCTCGAATTTTTGATCCTGCAGCACCCGTAGCAGGGCAATCTGGGTCTCCATCGGCAGCTCGCCGATTTCATCCAGAAAGATCGTGCCTCCTTCCGCCAACTCGAAACGGCCGAGGCGCCGCTGATGGGCTCCGGTGAAGGCTCCTTTTTCATGACCGAATAATTCGGAAGCGATCAATGGTGCGGGAATTGCCGCACAATTGACACTCACAAAGGCTCGCGAGGCACGCGGCGACCGCTTGTGGATGGCTCGAGCCACGAGTTCCTTGCCCGTGCCCGTTTCACCGGTGATGAAGACGATGGAATCAGTCGGCGCAACCTTGTTGATGCGGGCAAGCACAGCTTTCAGAGCCGATGACGCGCCCACGATTTCCTCGAACATCGAGGCTCTGTCAATTTCTTCGCGCAGGACAATGTTTTCCTTCGAAACTTGCTCCTGCAATTTCTGGATTTTGTCCAACGCCTGGAGGAGGCGAGCCTCGGTTCGCTTCTGGTTCTCGATATCAATAACGACTCCATACCACCTAACAATATTTCCCTTATCGTCTCGCAAGGCTGAGTTGCGGGCCAAAAACCAGCGATATTCTCCATTTGCCTGCCGAATGCGATGTTCGTTCTCTCTCGGTTCCCCCGTCGCCAGGGATTCACGCCATTTCTCCACCGCCCGGTCGCGGTCTTCGGGATGGACTGCGATCGTCCAGTCCCAACCAAAGATCGCCTCTGGTGAGAAACCCGTTAAATCCAACAAACTTTGACTGATGAAATCGAAGGAGCCATCAGGGAGAGCGCTAAAAACATAGGCTGGAATGGTGTCGATAGTGGTGCGAAGATCCCTTTCGTTTTGCCGGATCCGCTCTTCCGCTTGCTTTGCTGCGGTGATGTCCATCACCGCCCCAATAAATTCGATACTGCCTGATTCATCGGTTAAGGCACGAGCCACAACGTGGACATATTTGACGGAACCATCTGGCATCAGCAGTCGATATTCAAGGTCAAAATCTTTCGCACCCTTTAACACACGCTCGATCGTCAGTTTTACAAGGGCCGCGTCTTCCGGGTGAACGCGTTGGAGTACCAAATCTAGTGTTGGCTTGATTGTCCGATCGTATCCAAAGATCCGGAAGGTTTCCTCTGACCAGATGATCTCGCCAGTAGAAACCCTCCAGCCGAAGCTGCCAGTGTGGCTGAGTCTCTGAGCCTCCGCAAGGTAAGCTTCACGGCGCTGTAGCTTCTGAGTCAGATGTTCTTGCTCCGTTATGTCCATGGATTTGTGTCCTTGAGAGGCCAAGCGTGGTGTCAAAGATCCTCTCCTATCCACTAGAAAGTTCAAGTACCTGTCGGCAACTCCGATTACCTGGATGTCTGGCTGTGCCTCGATAAGGGCCCGGGCATCACCCAATCGCCGACGAGTGGTTGAACCTCAGTGGCATGTTCGCCCTGCTTTGCCACCAGACGACTGACCGTAGGACCATTTGGTTAAAGTTGGCCACATCGTCTCGATGCAGCGGGCGACAACTCTTCAGCACCTTTCATTGAGCAGAGGTGAGATGTAGGTGAGTTGGTAGGAAAGGTGATCAGAAATCGCTTCTTGATAATTTATAGATAGGCCCCGCCGTGGATGTTGTCAATGGGCCTTGCAAGTGCCCAGGCCATTTTTCACGAATTATCGCTAATTCTCGAAGAATCACAACTTTCTAATGCGTGCCAACACGTATTTTCAATAACTTACGGTTGGCATTCGCATTGCACAGCAAACAAGGAGATTAGTGATTCCAGGAGAAAATCTATGACTCTGAAAATCCAGAGATCGGCTAAAGAGGATAGCGCTATCTTTACCCTGAGTGGTCGAATCAACGCGGAAGAGGTGCCTGAGTTGCAAAGACTCTTCAAAGCCGAAGGACAAGACCACCACATCGTTCTGGATCTGAAAGAGGTCAAGCTCGTGGATCTGGACACTGTGAGATTTCTGGCTCGTTGCGAAGGGAATGGCGCCCAACTCGAAAATTGCCCAGCATATATCCGCGAGTGGATTGAAAAAGAAAGACCCCAAAGGTAGCCAGTGTCAGCATTTTGCAGCAATAAGCAAGATCCCCAGCGCGCCTTCAGAGAAGCGGGAAAACAACATCGAACGAGGATAATCGGATGACAGACCAGAGCAAAGCCCAGAGCAAACCACAGTGGATACGGATCGCATGGGTTGGCGGGATCATTGCGATCATGGCGATCGTCGTTCTGCTGGCCTGGCAATACCTCAAGGCGCAAAGAGGCAAGGTCATTGCCAGCGCCAATGGACGCATCGAAGCCACCGAGGTCAACATCGCGGCCAAATATGCGGGCCGGATAGCGGCCATTTTTGTCGATGAAGGGGACTACGTGACCATCGGCCAGGTGGTGGCGAAGATGGATACCGACGTGCTCCAGGCGCAACTGCGTCAGGCCAACGCAAAAGTTCAGGAAGCGCAAAGCGCCATTGTGACCACACGCAGCAAACTGGCCCAGCGCGAGAGTGAAAAAGCGGCGGCGCAGGCCACGGTGGTAGAGCGCCAGGCTGAGCTCTGGGCCGCCCAGCAGCGCTCAACCCGTTCCACGGCGCTGGCCCTGAAAGCCGCGGTTTCGCAACAGGAAGCGGATGACGACAAGGCTCGCGTGGAAACGTACGACGCCGCCATCAGTGCGGCCAAGGCGAAAGTGGCAGCGGCCGAAGCGGCCATTGCCACGGCCCGCTCGGAGGTGCTGGAAGCCCAGTCGTCCTATGAGGCCGCAAAGGCCACGGTCCAGCGCATTAAGGCCGACATCGACGACAGCGATCTGAAGGCGCCCCGCGACGGACGCATTCAGTACCGGGTGGCCCAACCGCTGGAGGTGGTGGCGGCTGGCGGGCGGGTCCTGAACATGGTCGATTTGAACGATGTCTATATGACCTTTTTCCTGCCTACCGCGGAGGTCGGGCGTATCCCGCTGGGGTCCGAAGTGCGTCTGGTGCTGGACGCCGTGCCGCAATATGTGATTCCGGCCAAGGTTACTTTCGTCGCTGATGTGGCCCAGTTCACCCCCAAGACGGTGGAAACTGCCAGCGAGCGGGAAAAGCTGACGTTCCGCCTCAAGGCGCACATTCCCCCTGAGCTGCTTCGCAAATACATCAAGGAAGTCAAGACTGGTCTGCCCGGGATGGCTTATGTGCGGTTAGACCCGCAAGCCCCGTGGCCGGACCGCCTGCAGGTGAGGCTGCCGCAATGAGTGAGCCTTCAGCCGAGACCATCAGGCCGGATATAGGGGCCGGCGGCGCCAAGCCCGCGCCGGTGGTCCGCTTGGTGGATGTCAGCTTGCACTACGGCAAGACGCTAGCCCTGGATGGGGTCAACCTGGACGTACCGGCCGGGAAAATGGTCGGCCTGATCGGACCGGATGGGGTCGGCAAGTCCAGCACGTTTTCGCTGATTTCCGGCGCTCACGTTATCCAAAACGGCCGCGTCGAGGTGCTGGGCGGTGATATGGCCGAGGTGGAACACCGTCTCTCGGTCTGCCCCCGCATTGCTTATATGCCCCAGGGGTTGGGCAAGAACCTCTATCCTACCCTCTCGGTGTTCGAAAATTCCGATTTTTTTGCCCGCCTGTTCGGTTACGATCGCCAGGAACGGGAGCGGCGTATCGGGGACCTGCTCCAAGCCACTGCTATGGCGCCTTTTCCGGATCGGCCCGCGGGCAATCTCTCGGGCGGCATGAAGCAGAAACTCGGGCTGTGCTGCGCCCTGATCCACGACCCTGATCTCCTGATCCTCGACGAACCCACCACTGGGGTCGACCCCTTGTCGCGGCGCCAGTTCTGGGAACTCATCGACCGCATTCGCGCTGCCCGACCCAGCATGAGCGTTATGGTCGCCACGGCCTATATGGAAGAAGCCATGCGCTATGATTGGCTGGTGGCCATGTACGCAGGCAAGGTTCTGTCTACCGGCTCTCCCCAGGAACTGCTCCACCAGGCCGGGGTCGCCACCCTGGAAGAGGCCTTTATTGCCCTGTTGCCGCCGGAAAAACGCGCCGGCCACCAAGCGGTGCAGATTCCTCCCCGGAAAGAAGGCGCGGCTGCGGAGATCGCCATCGAGGCCCGGGACCTCTCCAAGCACTTCGGCGATTTCGTTGCCGTGGACCATGTGAACTTCAAGATCGGCCGGGGCGAAATCTTCGGGTTCCTGGGCGCCAATGGCTGCGGCAAGTCCACCACCATGAGAATGCTTACCGGCCTGTTGACCCCGACTGAAGGGCAGGCCTTGCTGTTCGGCCGCCAGTTGGATCCGAACGATCTCGACACCCGCCGCCGCGTGGGCTACATGTCTCAATCTTTTTCGCTTTACGCGGAGCTCACAGTTCAACAAAACCTGGAGCTGCATAGCCGGCTTTTCCGCCTGCCCATTGAAGGCATTCCCGCCCGGGTAAGCGAGATGGCCAAACGCTTCGGCCTGACGGAGATCATGGATGCTCTGCCTGATTCGTTGCCCCTCGGGGTCCGCCAGCGGCTGCAGCTGGCCGTGGCCATGATCCACGGGCCGGATTTGCTGGTCTTGGATGAGCCCACCTCAGGCGTCGATCCGGTGGCCCGGGATGCCTTCTGGCAAAGCATCATCGACCTGTCCCGGAATGACCAGGTCACCATCTTCATCACCACCCATTTCATGAACGAGGCGATGCGCTGCGACCGCATCTCGCTGATGAACGCCGGACGCGTGCTGGTGAGCGATACCCCGGAGAATGTGATAAAAAAACGGGGCTTAGCCACGCTGGAGGAGGCCTTCATCTCCTTCCTGGAAGAAGATCAAAAGGCGCGGGAAAAGACCTTACCCGCCACTCCCCCGCCTGCTCCGGCCGCCGCGGTGACTCCGCCCCTGGAGCACCTTGTCACTGCCGGCAAGCGCCAGTGGCTGAATCTGCGCCGCCTGTACAGCTACACCCGGCGCGAAAGTTTAGAACTGCGCCGGGATCCGATCCGACTGAGCCTGGCCCTGCTGGGTAGCGTGATCCTGCTGTTCGCCATAGGTTATGGCATCAGTTTAGATATAGAACATCTCTCCTTTGCGGTATTGGACCGGGACCAAACGACTGTCAGCCAAGACTATAGGCTTAATATCGCGGGAACCCGCCGCTATTTCGTCGAACACCGTCCGATCACCGACTACAATGAGCTGGAGCGGCGCATGCGGTCCGGCGAAATCAGTCTGGCCATCGAGATCCCGCCCCAATTCGGACGGGACGTCTCCCGGGGCACGCCGGTGGCGGTGGGGGCCTGGGTCGATGGCGCCATGCCAGTTAGAGGCGAGACCATTCGCGGCGATGTGGAGGGGATGCATTCACTCTGGCTGGACAGCCGCGCCGCCGAGAAACAGACCTCCGGGATTGCGCCGGGGCCGTTCGCTATCGAAACACGTTTTCGCTATAACCCTGATGTCGAAAGCGTAGTTTCCATAGTCCCCGCGGCAATCGGGCTGCTGCTGTTGCTGATTCCTGCCATATTGAGCGCCCTTTCCGTGGTGCGCGAGAAAGAGATGGGCTCCATCGTCAATCTGTACGTCACACCGGTCACTCGCCTGGAGTTTCTCCTCGGCAAGCAGATTCCTTATGTGGTGCTGGCCATGATCAGTTTTTTTCTGCTGGTGCTGCTCGCGGTCACCGTCTTCCGCGTCCCCCTGAAAGGAAGCTTTCTCACCCTGACGGCCGGGGCCTTGCTGTATGTAATCGTCGCCACCTCCTTAGGCCTGTTGATCTCCACCTTTGTGCGCAGCCAGGTTGCGGCCCTGTTTGCCACGGCCATATTAACCATCATACCGGCAGTGAATTACTCGGGGCTGATGGATCCGGTGTCGTCCCTGGAGGGGATGGGGGCCCTGATCGGCAAGATCTATCCCAGCACGTATTTCCTGACTATTGCCCGGGGCACCTTTTCCAAGGCCCTATCGCTGTCCGGCCTGTACGACTCGTTTATCCCCCTGGTTATCGCCATTCCGGTGCTCATAGTACTGTCCACCATTCTCCTTAAAAAGCAGGAGCGTTAGTATGCGCCTCGCCAACATCTTTAACCTGGGCGTCAAGGAACTGCGCAGCCTGCGCCGCGACCCGATCATGGTTGTACTGATTGTTTATGCCTTTACTTTGTCGATATATGTAGCCACCCGGGCCTTGCCGGAAACACTCCACAATGCGCCCATCGCCATCGTGGACGAGGATCAGTCGATATTATCCAGCCGCATTGTGGCCGCCTTCTATCCACCGTTATTTACCCCTCCGGCCCTGATCTCCTGGCCCGAAATGGATGCCGGGATGGACGCCGGGCGCTACACCTTTGCTCTCGACATTCCCCCGGATTTCGAGCGCGACGTGCTGGCCAGGCACGGGCCCCGAATTCAGCTCAATATCGATGCCACCCGGATGAGCCAGGCCTTTACCGGCAACTGGTATGTGCAAGACATCGTCAATGGCGAGGTCAGCACTTTCCTCCAGATGCACAGAATGGCAGCCGCGCCGCCGGTCAATCTCGATCTGCGGGTCAAATACAATCCCAACCTTTACAGGCCCTGGTTCGGAGGGGTCATTTCCTTAATCGATATGATCACCATACTCTCCATCGTGCTCACCGGCGCCGCCCTGATCCGGGAACGGGAGCACGGCACTATTGAGCACCTGCTGGTGATGCCAGTTACCCCTTTTGAGATCATGGTCAGCAAAGTTTGGAGCATGGCGCTGGTGGTAATTATCGCCTCAACTTTTTCCCTAACCGTGGTTATCCAGGGGCTCTTGTCCATACCCATTGCCGGCTCTATGCTGCTCTTTCTGGCCGGCACGTTGCTGTTCCTGTTCGCCACCACCTCCATGGCAATTCTCATGGCCACCATCTCCCGGACGATGCCGCAATTCGGCATGTTGATGATACTCATCTTGGTGCCGCTGATGACGCTCTCGGGCGGACTGACGCCGCGAGAGAGCATGCCCGTGATAGTGCAATACTTGATGCTGGCCGCACCCAACACGCATTTCGTCCTGCTCGCCCAGGGCATCCTCTATCGCGGCGCGGGCCTGGAGATCGTCTGGCCGCAATTCCTTGCCCTGGTGGCGATTGGCGCCATTCTCTTCGGCCTGGCCCTGGTTCGCTTCCGTAAATCCTTGGAAGCCGCGACGTGAGAACTTAGGAGGAAAGTTATGAAGACCACCCTGACCATCCTTCTGACCCTCTTGCTGCTGTGCGGCTGTGCCGTCGGGCCGGACTACCACCGGCCCGCCTATCCGGTGCCGGACAGTTTCCGGGGACAGGGATCGAGTATCCCCGCGCAGCCAGCCGAGGCCTCCTTCGGAGACTTGAAGTGGTTTGAGGTTTTCAAGGACGAAAAGCTCCAGGAGCTGATCAAAATCGCCCTGCAGGAAAATTACGACGTGCAGATCGCGGCCCAACGAGTTCTCACGGCCCGGGAGCAGGTGACCATCCAACGGTCCTATCTCTTCCCCACGGTGAACGCCGGCGGCGGGATGGAGAGCATCCGCACCTCGGAGCGGGGAGTTCTCCCATTCGTGCCTCGATTTGAGCGGACTGCGGGCTTCATTGCCGGCGACCTCTCCTGGGAACTGGACTTCTTCGGCCGCATCCGCCGGGCTACCGAAGCCGCCCGGGCCGAGTTTTTCGCCTCTGAGGAGAACCGCAAATTCGTCATCCAGACCTTGGTGACCGACCTGGCCCGGGCTTACATCGAACTCAGAGCCCTGGACCAGCAACTCGAGATCAGCAACCACACCGTGAAAGTCCGGGAAGACTCCCTCAAGCTGGTGAAAGCGCGCTTGGAGTATGGCTATGATACCCTTACCCCGGTGCTCATGACGGAGAACCTGGTTCACGGGGCCCGAGCCGAAGTTCCCGACCTGGAGCGGAGTATCGAACAGAAAGAAAACCAGATCAGCATACTTTTGGGGCGAAATCCGGGGCCCATTAGCCGGGGCAAATCTCTCCTGGAACAGAATTTAACCGTTACCATACCCCCGGGACTAACTTCTGATCTCCTGGAGCGTCGCCCTGACATCCGCGCTGCCGAACAGAATCTGGTGGCCGCCAATGCCCGCATCGGCGAGGCCAAGGCCCAACTTTTCCCCAACATCCGGATTACTGGCTCCTCCGGGTGGGAGTCCGCAGCCCTGAAAACCTTGTTCACCGGGCCGGCCAGTTTCTGGGATATTGCTGCCCCCGGAATAACCCAACCCATATTTAATGCGGGTCGGTTGCGGGCTGGGGTCCGATCCGCGGAGGCCCAGCAGCAGGAGGCCCTGCTGGCATATAAAAAGACCATTCAGCAAGCCTTCCAGGAGGTCTCCGACTCCCTGGTGGGGGTGCGGATGCTTAAGGAAGTGGCCCTCGAATCAGAGAAACAGGTTAAGGCGTTGAGCCAGCAAACTGATCAGGCCTATCAGCGCTATTATGGAGGGGTAACCACTTACCTGGAAGTTCTGGATTCAGACCGGCAGCTATTTGAGTCCCAACTGAAGTTAACCCAGGACCAGGCCAACGAGCTCCTGGCCGTCATCGCCCTCTACCGGGCCCTGGGTGGCGGCTGGCAAACCGAGGATACCCCTGGCCCGAAGACAAAGTCGTGAGAATGAGGAGGCAGTTATGACAACTACCGACCAGCAACCGGGGGCGGTTCACGGAGGCGAGAGCATCAGCGCCTATGGGCCGGCTCGCGCCACGGTCCAAGGGACCCCGTTGAGCATGGATGAGTTGCGCCAGATCGACGCCTACTGGCAGACCAGCCTTTACCTGTGCCTGGGGATGTTGTACCTCAAGGACAACCCTTTGCTCCGGGAGCCGCTCAGACTGGAGCATATAAAACCGCGGCTACTGGGCCACTGGGGCTCGGACGCCGGCCAGTGCTTTACCTACATTCACTTCAACCGGCTGATCAACAAGTACGACCTGAATGCCATCTATATCTCCGGCCCCGGTCACGGGGCGCCGGCGGTCCTGTCCCAGGCATACCTCGAGGGGACCTATTCCGAGGTCTATCCAGACAAGAGTGAAGACCTGGCAGGGATGCAGCGCTTCTTCAAGCAGTTCTCCTTCCCCGGGGGCATCGGCAGCCACGCCACTCCGGAGACGCCCGGCAGTATCCACGAGGGCGGCGAGCTGGGTTACAGCCTGTCCCACGCCTTTGGGACGGCCTACGACCACCCGGATCTGATCACCCTGGTAATGGTGGGCGATGGCGAGTCCGAGACCGGTCCCCTGGCCACGAGCTGGCACAGTAACAAATTCCTCAACCCCATCACCGATGGCGCGGTGCTGCCGGTCCTGCATCTCAACGGCTATAAGATCAACAACCCCACCATCCTGGCCCGCATCAGCCACGAGGAATTGGAGGCACTGTTCGCCGGATATGGGTACACCC
>Ga0187856_1003909_pt1 | contig 10131 bp, 9 predicted proteins | sample June2016WEW_8_40_FD_132443 | JGI IMG/M metagenome (GOLD analysis project Ga0187856, IMG submission 132443) | Peatland microbial communities from SPRUCE experiment site at the Marcell Experimental Forest, Minnesota, USA - June2016WEW_8_40 | ecosystem: Environmental > Terrestrial > Soil > Wetlands...
TCCAAGCCTTATTTATTAGGGACTTACGGCGTTTTGCACAAGCGGAAGATCGGCTCGAGTGCCCACTGAGTGCCCACTTTTTTTGACTTTCCCCCGTTGATGCTCCCCATCATGCCGACGTGTGCATCCCCCCGGGAGGCCCGGCCGATACTTTGGTTTCGCTGAGCTCCGCAGCCTCCACTTGGGCGCTCGCGGTTGGCTGTCGTCGATCGCAGTTGTGGTGCGGGCTTCCGGTGGAACCTGGTCACGCCGCGCCGTGTCAGTGGACGTGACGACTAATCCACGCGCCGATAACCCGGCTTGCGACGATGACCAAAAATGCCACCCCGAGGTGCTTGGCTATTTCCGGTAGAGGGGCTATGCCTCGTTCCCGAGCCAGTGCATAGGTGATAGCGGTCAGGAGCAGACAGCCCCAGAAGAGTGCGACGATCATCGTGTACGCTGCGGGAAGCTCGAGCACAATGGCCACAAAGCTCAGAGCTGCGAGGACACGAGCGACGAAGTTCGTCACGGTCGTCCTGAAAGCTGTTTTCTCCTCGAGCTTCTCCGCTTCCTGGTACATGTGGATACTCAGCGAATCGGTTATGTTGTCAGCGAAACCGAAGATCAATAGCCCACTCACGATTGCGGCTTTCCCCGCTGCGGCGGCTCCCAAACCAATAATCAGTCCCATGCTCGTGACGATGGCGGATGTTCCGCCGAAGCTGAACCTGCGAGGGTTGAGCATTCCCTGAGCAACCTCCTCTGCTCAGTTAAAGACGGTATGCTTCACAGGCGATCTCCTGTGTGTCGGTCGTGAGGAGGTCATCCACTGAGACGCCAAGGTTCTTGGCCTGCGCAGGCAATCGGGCGCCTTGAGGAACCTTCCACGCGAACTTTTTGCAAGCGCCACTCCCGTCAGCTCCTCCGCGGGCGGTCCAGAAGGAAGTGAAGGGTGTCATCCGGGATTTCCATATATGGACCCAGCCCCCGCGTTGAGACCGGTGGGACCACCGGGTCCCGTCCTCCTCCAAGCCTTATTTATTAGGGACTTACGGCGCTTTGCACAACCGGAAGATCGGCTTGAGTGCCCACTGAGTGCCCACTTTTTTCGAGTTTACCAAAATGGCCGCTACCATTCAGGATCAAATTGGCCATTTCATCCGCCGTGGTGCCTTCGGTGTGCTTGAAAAAATGCGAGTATACCTGGAGCGTGATCGCCGGATTGGCATGGCCGAGGCGGTGCTGGACTTCGGTGATGGGTGCGCCCCCCGCGATCATAGCCGAGGCACAGCTATGGCGAAGGGTATGGAAGGTCACGCGTCGTAATCGAGCCCTTGAAAGGGCCGGATAGAACGCTACGCGCAGCAGCCAATCCCGGCAGACGGGTTTACCTTCGAGCGTCGGGAAGACGAGGTCCTCTTCGGATTGCGGGCACTGCAGCTTCCAGCGTTTCAGATCCGCGACCAGTAATGCCGGAATCGATATGGTACGGCGGCCCGCCTTGGTCTTCGGCGGGAAGTAGCGCGGACGAGTTTGTTCGCCTTTGAGCCGAGCCCATGAGAGGCTGCGGCGAATCACCATCTTGCCCGACCCTTCCTGTGGTAGCTCAAGATCGGTCCAACGCAGGCCCAGAAGCTCGCCCTCGCGCGCTCCGGTCAGATAGGCGGTCTCGAACAGCATCCGCTCGAAGCCCGGGCGGGCCGAGGCTAACAGCGATTGGATCTCCGGTGGGCTCAGGACGCTGTCGGTGTCGGCCGCGTCGTGACCGGCATCGTCGGCACCCTCTCCGGTTTTCAATTCCTTGGCTTTCTGCACCGCACGTTCGACGCTATCGAGCGGATTCTTCGTGCACTGGCCGCGCTTGATCCCGAGCCGAAAGACGGCGCTCGTGATCCTCAGGATCGTATTGATGGTGCGATACGCGTACTTCCGATCCCGTAGGTTATTACGGAACCTCTCGACCGATGCGACCGAGATCCGATCGAGCTTGTGTTTCCCAAATATCGGCAAGATGTGCTTGTCGAGACGGGCTCGCAGGTCGGATACGTGGGAGGGGCGACGATCGGTCTTGCTCTGAAACCAGTCCTCGGCGACCTCCGCAAAGGTCGGTATCTTGGCCGGCTCTACATATTCGCCCTGGGCCGCTTTGTGCGCGGTTTCGGTCAGGAACCGTTCGGCCTGCTTGCGGGTTCTGAACCGCACCCGGCGCCGGGCGCCGGTCATTCCCAAAGGCCGATAGTCCAACGCCCACAGGCACTCACAGTTGCTCCCGGTACAGCTGGACACGTGAAATTTTTTAATCGCCGCCAACTTCGTTCACCTCGCGTCGGACACTATTACCGTGGTGTCCGGGCTCACAGCCACTCCGTTCGGTAGACAAACATGCCCCATGGTTACACCCGTTGGCGCTGCCGCTCGGCGAGGGCCCGCTCGACATCGCTCAGCTTGAAGCGCACGTATTTTCCCGGTCGGATACCGGGAATCCGCCCGGCGCGCTCTTCGCTTCGGACCCAGCTTTCCGGCAAGTTCAAACGCTCGGCGAGGCCGCCCGCCGTCAGAAACTTCTCCGCCTCCGTTGCACCGGCGCCGTTGCGTTCGCCACTGCGATCGGTGTGGCCCTCAGCTAAAAGTCGCGCACAGAGAAACGCCAGGACACGGGGAATCTGATCGACCGGGACGCGCCTCGCCCATTCCACGATCGCCGCATCAACACGCGCTTCCATCTCATTCATTCTCAGCCGCGGAGCCGGCTTGAGCAGCGACCAAGTCGTGCGCGCTCTTGACTAAAGTTCGCGATCCGGCTCTGCGGAAGTCCGAGTGAAATATTGGTTTGGGATCGCGCCGGCGATGCCGATCTCCTTGGGCAGCGCGTGCATCGCGCGGACTTGCTCGGGCCGATGCGTCCACCAGCTCGCCTCGTGCGGCACAAGGTCTGCGACCTTGCCATCCGCATTTCTTCGACGCGATGGCGAAGCATCATTGTCATTGTGAGAACCTCACCAGCCGCGCGCCAGGGAACACGCCCTCTACCTTCGCTATTGCCTGCGCCAGTTCCCAGTCATACTCGCCGCCAAGGGCTATGAGTTCGCGTTCGAAGACCCGCAAGGTGCGGAGGATGTCCGCCGCATCGGCTAAACCACGCACTCGTTCGGCCAGGTTGCGAATGACAGGTATCCGGCCCGACGGGAGCGTGTAGCCCTTCAGCCGAATGAGCAACGCGAGTGCCGTTCCTGAAGCATCGACTGGCTCCTCGTGGCCTTGTGCTTTTGGCAAGGTCCGAAGCAGCTCCGCTTTCATCGCTCTAACCGCTTCGCGGAGTTCCGGTGGCGTGGCGCCCTTTGGGCGGGCTACGATCATGCCGTCTCTCACGCCGAGCGAGATCCCGAGGCGATGAAATTCGGCGAGCAAGTCGACGGCGGTCATGCCAAAGACTCCTCTTCCTCGTCCAATACGACGTTTTCATTCATCGCAATCTGGTCCACAGGTCCGCAGCGCGGGTTTGGTGGGTTTGGTGGGTCTGGATCGGGTCCTCTAGATTCGGCGCCCTCGGCAGGGCGGGTAACATCTTGAAAGCGGTCGAGTGTTTCAAGAGCTTGGTAGGAACCCACCGAACCAACCGAATCGACCGTGACAACTTGCCACAGCTTTGCTCCACCGTGGGCGCTGGCACGGTCTTTCAGCAGGATCAGCCCAGATACCACTCGGTCGAGATGCCCGCGGCACCAGGCGGCGAGCCGCTTGACGTTGATCTTGCCGGGCTGGTCGAAATCTGCTGCGACTTCCAGAACGGCGGTCTTGAGCGTTTTCTTCACATCATCTCCGATCGCGGTCGCCTTCTCATCGTCGATCTCGGCCGCTGCGACCACCTTTTGAAGCGGCACTGCGGTATCCCCGAAGATGGCGCGCCAAGCTTTCAGAACTGCCGCCGTTGCGTCTCGCTCCGGATCTTGAGCAACTATCCGCTCTCGCGTTTGGCACGGGTCGGCCAAGCCCGCCCATACAATCGCTGACCGAATCTCGTTCGACCACTGCTCAAATCGCCCGAAGGGCCTGAGCGATTGCGTTGGGCGGCCGGCCACGTGGTACGCACGCAATAGGGTGAGCCCAGCGTGCACGAGTTCTAGTCGGTGCTCACGAACGTGACCGCGCAGATCGGTGATGGCGAATTCGCGCTCTTCCGGTCGCTCGACTTTGGGATTTATACGGCCGACGATGACCCGCGTCGGCAGATCGCCCCAGAAAACCAGATTATTCCCGGTTGCCAAGAACAGCATGTTAGTGAGAAGTTCGGGCCGCTCGTTTTTCCCGAGCAGGCGATCCCCGAAGATTGGCTGCGTCAGGATCATGGCCAGGGAGTCACTGCTCAGCGGCTTCGTGATGTTGTCGAGCAGGATTGCTAGATCACCAGCGAGCAGCACGCTGGTAAGTTTCTTTCGCAGTTCCTCTTCTCCGCCGCTTATGGGCATCGAGGCCACGCTCCGCCCGCTGGCGATGAGCGCTACGCAGTCGGCCAGGAGCGATTTGCCGGAGCTCTGGGTCGGCGCGTCGAAGCCGTGCAACGGCGCCGAAAACAGAAGTCGACGCTCCAACGCTGTCAGAATCGCCGAGAGCACCACCGCCAGGTCCGCCTCGGTGACAAAGGGGAACTTGTGGAATGGCTCGATCAGCGTCCTGACTGCGGACTCCACCTCGGCGCGTGAGGGGCGATCGGATACGTCTAGCCATTGCTCAGTCGAATAGAGGAGAAGCCCTGTCGCCGAATCGTATCCGGGCTCGGTCAGCACACTCCCATCCAGACGCAGTGTCGGGCTTTCGATAACGCCCGTCAGAGTAGGAAGGCGCCAGATTCCCGAACGCGACAGGTAGACATTGCCGATTTTTATGGGGCAATCGATTCGCGGAAGGTCTTCAATCGAAGGCGCGTCTCGGTCGGGTCGCCGCCAGTCGATCGCTCTCGTTAAGATGTCCTGGAGCATCGGGACGCTTGCCGGTTTCAAGACCACGGCCCCGCTCGGTCGCAGGATCTGCGTGAATTTCTCACGTTTCGCTGCAGCATTGACTGAGACGCGCACCAGCAAGCCCCCGCGCTGGAATAGATGCCATTGCCTATAATCTTGGACGAGCACGTCTTCAGCCCGATCAACGAGCCAAGGCAACTGCCCAGGAGCCGCGACGATCATCGGCCGCTTGCCCGTGGCAGGATCGTCAGCGGCTTGCTCGCGCTGTTCCGGCTTGCGTAGTTGATCGGTCGCCAGCGCGAACAGCGCTGCCCGGATTTGGTCTGCGTTCAGTCCACTGTGAAGCTTAGAGGCGATGAAGTCGTCGAGTCCGACCTTCTGTCCGTGCTCACCCGACGGCAGATAGATGATCTTGACCTTCGCCCGGCGTAATTCGAGAAATGCCTTAAGCCGAACGAGCGCACCGTTGACCTCGCGTTTCAGCGTCACGTCGGAATCGAACGCGATGTAAACGTCGCGACCGTTAGGCGCAACCCATTCCCAGTCCGGGAGTACGGTCAGACCGCCGTGCTCGTTGCCTCCGCGCCACGACCAAACTCCCAGCAGCGCGATGCAGCATAAGCCTTGGCTCGCGGCCGCATCGGCTTTGCGCGCCCCCTCGGTGATAAACAGCGGTACCTTCGGATTGCTGAGCAGCGGACGGCAGCGGGGAGGCACGTCGAGCGCCATTCGCATACCGGCAAGGGTCTCGTACTTGTGAGGTTTTCCGCTCCTTCGATCGATCCGCGGGTTGTCGGGACGCAGTTGGTAACCTGCTATTTCACCGCTGACACCCCAGACAGGATTAACGAGGGACGGGACTAACTGCTGCGATGGGGGAAAGTTGAGCGCCGCGAGTTGGTTCTTCCGCGTTGCGGTGAAGTAACCGCGCTCGCTCGTGATCTCGGGGTCGATCGCGCTCGCGGCGATGAGCTCCGAGTGATTATCCGCGAGGCTAGCCCCTTCCGAGCTATTTTTCGGTACCATCAAGGCCTCCACGCGACTTGCGGTGCGACGTTCAGTGCGGCGAAGTCGAATGACATCTTTAACCTCAGCGTCGCTTTTCCGTGTAAGCGGGCGCTATTCGTCGAGATTCGATGAACTGTTGGAGATCCTCAATTTTATAGCGGATGCATCTTGGGGAGACGCGGACGAAGGCCGGTCCGGTCTCACGCAGCCGCATTGCCTCAAGCGCGCGCTCGCTGCAACCGAGCATCTCGGCCGCCTTGCGCTGATCAACAAGCTTGTCCTGAGTCACATCGATACCCTCTTGCGTAGCTAGCAAATAGACTAACTACTCAAGGAGTATTCGACGCGCTCGTTAGACGAAATATTTGTTCTTAGCCAGAATCGGCAAAGCCGGGACAAGTTGCCAGACTGTCCCAAGTTTTTCAGAGTGAATCAGGATTTGTGTAAAAGCCTGAGAGATTTGCGTTGCAGCGCACGCTGGAGGCGCTTTCTGAGAGCTACAACCGTAAGGCTGCCGCCTTGATGCCCGGTCAGCTTAAGATGCCCGTGGAAAATCCGCACATTTGAGTTGAAGCTCCGCATAGGGTTCTTTGGACTATCGAAATGCTCAAACTCGCTCAGCAATTCATCATCGCGTTGACGGACCTTTTTCCTGATTGCACTTCGCGGTTTGTAACGGCCGCGCTCAACTTGAAAAGCGTCTTCTACCTTTTGCAGTTGTACTTGCCGATCGCGAAGTAATGCCCGCAACGCCGGATCGCCGGGGTTCGCGGCAACAAGGATCTCGAGGTGTTGCTTATCAACCTTTAAGCGCTCCAGCGCACTCTTCTCCTCCAGAAGACGCCGAATCGATCGGGCCGACGGCTGCTTATATCCCTTGTACGACAAGCGCTCGTCCGGGGGACTCTGTAGGGCCTGGAGAATGTCATCACCAAGGTGATCGAGAACAATGCAAGTAAAAAAATACTCGAGAGGGCCTCGCGCTTGTGTCGTCGACAGTGGCTCGGCCTGCTTGCTGTCGTTCAGGCGCTCAGACTCCTCTTTCGTAAGGCCCCAAGAAAGTCCGATTTTCGCATCTGCCATTCGCTGCCACCTCTTGGTACTGGCCTAATTAAGACACTCGCGCCGGGAAATTAAGACACTCTGGAATCTCACTAATAGCTGAATTATCAACGATTTAGTTCTGCTGTTAATTTAGCAAGGGCGTCTGTTTCGTGCTCTGAGCGGCTAAAGGGCGCGGCTCGTACTCACTTTCTTGTGCATGGTAGCGGAATGTTGCTCCAGTGGCTCTATCTACGAGGCGCGTGGGGCAGCCCGCGGCACGGCTCAGTATCCTAGAGAACTTGGTTGACTCAGGGAGGGTTGACAGACGTAGCGAGAACCGTAAGCGCGATACGCGTCTCGAGAAGATTAGTAGTCGGGAGTCGTGAGAATTATTGAGTCCTGCTCCCCGAGCCACAGGTCATTCGAACCTGTGATCCCAGAATAGCCTTTGAAGTCGCGGTGACCTGGGCTGCAGTGTCCACCGAGTGCCCACTTTAATTGCCGAACTCGGTTCAAAACCCGAATGGCCCCAAAAGCTGAGCCGGCATTTTTACTGTGGCGGGCGGCTGTGCGCCGACTTGGCGGATCTGCGTTGCCTTATCGGGCGAAAGCACCCCGAGGAGAGACGTGGCGCGGACGACTAGCGATATTCGTCGCCGCAATCGCCGATCAGCTTCATCAGGTCGTGCGATTTCGCGAGCACCGCATCGATGCTTACGCGATCCTCGGCATCAAGCGCGAAGCCAAAAACGTGCGCATTGTCGGCTATATGCTCCGCGACGCCGAGCCGAGCGCCCACAATTACGCCTGCCACTGCGGGTCGGTCCAGGATATAGCGAACGCCGAGATTGGCGATACTCGCTCGATGCTTGTCCGCTATCGGTTTCAGAACGCCGAGCAGTTCCTGGAACAGAGCCCATCCGCCCCACGCATCGATCATGTTGCCGTATTTCTGCAGCGAGGCGGTGTTGAGTTCGCTCCGGTGCGGCTGGGGGCAGCCGAGATATTTCTCCGACAGCAAACCGCCGAGCACGGTGCCATAGGTCAGCAACGTGATTCCATGATCGCGGCAATACGCCGTCATCGCAGCCTCTGGCCGGCGATCGATGAGCGAGTACTGCACTTGGTTGGACACGATGCGGATTCCGTGATCAGTGATGACGCGCAGGCGCTCGGTGTCGAAGTTAGTGAGCGCGAGATGACGAATCTTGCCCTCGCACTGCAAGTCGGCGAGATATTTGAGCGCGTCAAGATAGCTGGCGTCGTCGTAGTCCCACCAGTGAAATTGCAGCAGGTCGAGACACTTCACGTCCATTCGCGAGAGCGAGCGTCCGATCGCATCGTCGACCATGCGCCGCGTGATCCGGCCCGGCCGCGGCACCCACTTGGTGAAGGCCTGCATCTCTGAGATCCGCTCCGCACCATCGCGCGCGGCCAACTCGCGCCGGAACTCTCCGATGAAATCCTCCGCCGGGCCGTAGTGGTCCGCGAGGTCCCAGGTCGTGAACCCTGCGTCGTGATAGGCGAACATCTCGGCGATAGCGCGCGCGGGCTCGATGTGACCATGCGCGCCGGAGACCTGCCACATGCCGTTGAGGACGCGGCAGATGCTGAGATCGGGGATGAACTGGAAGCGGCTCGACGCTGGGGCCATTTTTCATTTCGCGCTGCCGCGCGAGATATTGGGCAGTGCTGCGCTGATAATAGCGCGTGAGACGCCCCGACGAAAATTCGGGCCCAGGACCCCTTCCGCGAGATTCGGTGTTAACGACTACGGAGTTTAGCAAAAATTGCCTTCATACTGACGACGCAGTATATTCGAATTTCGTTTACCATCGAGCCCGGGTCCCTTGAGGAACCCCGGGCTTTTTTTGTTTTGGGTCGCATCGCTGTAGCAAGGAGAACCTTAGCGGGAAGTCGTAATTGGTCCAAAACCACGGCGCGCATAGGCCCGCGGGAAACGAGGGTTCGCTTCCTTGGATAGGGGGCCCGCGAGCTTCGATATAACCCAGCCGTGTCGCGAGAAAGGAGTGGAGGAGGAGATGATGCAGTTCGAAGATGATCGCGTTACTGGACCGGTGCGAGTCGTATACACGAAGCTGGGTTCGTTACTCCGCGCACCTCGAAATCCCAAGAATCACGACATCGAGCTGATCCATCAGAGCTTTTCGCGGTTTGGCTATGTCGAGCCGATCGCGATCGATGAAAAGACCGGCCGCATCGTCGCCGGACATGGTCGCCTCGATACGCTGCAACAACAGAAAGCCAACGGAGAGAAACCGCCAGAGAGGATCGTCGAACGAGATGGCGACTGGTACGTTCCGGTCCTCCGCGGCATCGAGTTCGACTCCGACACGGACGCGGAAGCCTATCTCATCGCCTCGAACCAGACCACGATCGCTGGCGGCTGGGAGAAAGCCGAGCTGACAAAATTGCTCTCGGATCTGGCCTCGCAGGATGGAGGCCTCGATGGAGTTGGGTTCGACCGTGAAGATCTAGACGACTTCTTGCGCCGAATCGGCGGCAGCGGTTCCGTCATCCAGGACGACGAAAATGCGACGCTGGAAAAAGCCGAAGAACTGCGAATCAAATGGGGAACGGCCCTTGATCAGATCTGGGAGGTGGGTCCGCACCGGATTTACTGCGGTGACTGTCGCAAGGTTCCGTACGTATTTTTCGATGGCAAGAAGATCCGCCTTATCTGGACCGACCCGCCGTACGGGGTTGCCTACGCCAATAAGAATCAGTTCCTGAACAAAAGCGACCGCGGTAACCGCATTCAAAAAGAGATCGCCGGCGATCACATGACTGCAGAAGAGACCGGCAAATTATTCCGCGACGCGATGATCGTTGCGCGAAACCATTGCGAACCAGGCGCCGCGGCCTACATCACGGTTCCAGGTGGGCCGCTCTATAAGCAGTTCATAGAGTCGTTCGAGGAGTCAGGCTTCGTCTTCAAGCACGGTTTGGTCTGGATTAAGCACCAGTTCGTCATCGGAATGTCGGACTATCATCACCGATTCGAGCCGATCTTGTACGGTTGGCTTCCCGATGGCCCTCACTATTTCGTCAACGATCGGACGCAAGATGATGTGTTCGAGGTCGACAAGCCGCATGTGAACGCGGACCATCCGACCCA
>Ga0187856_1003913_pt1 | contig 10127 bp, 10 predicted proteins | sample June2016WEW_8_40_FD_132443 | JGI IMG/M metagenome (GOLD analysis project Ga0187856, IMG submission 132443) | Peatland microbial communities from SPRUCE experiment site at the Marcell Experimental Forest, Minnesota, USA - June2016WEW_8_40 | ecosystem: Environmental > Terrestrial > Soil > Wetlands...
ACGCCAAGATCGAAGCCGTCCATGATGGCGAAGCCGATAAGCAGCACGCCAAGCAGCGCCCACCAAATGATGCGCAGGGTTCCATAGTCGAACAGCATGGCGATGCTTCCTTCAGTTGGCCGTCGCCTGGACGGGTTGCTTGATCGAACCATCATGCTCGGCGCTCGGCCCGATGCGGACATATTTGACGATCAGCACGAGATCGATGACCGCCAACACGGTGTAGAACAGCACGAAGCCCAACAGGCTAAACACCACATTGCTCGCCGGGACTTTCGACACGCCGAGGAACGTCGGCAACACGCCGTCGATAATCCAGGGCTGGCGGCCATATTCCGCGACGATCCAGCCGAGTTCCGCCGCGACCCACGGCAGCGGCAGACTATACATCGCAAGTTTGCGGAACCAGGGCTGTATTTGGCCGCGCCTGCTCACGAGATAGAAATAGGCGCCAAACAGGGCGATGAAGTAAAACCCCAGCGCCACCATGATCCGGAAGGACCAAAACAACACCGGGACATCGGGAATTGTCGACAGCGCGGCTTCGTGAATTTGCGCGTCTGTCGCGTTTTCGATGTCGGGCCGGATGCGCTTCAGAAGGAACGCGTAGCCCAGGTCGCCAATCGACGCTTCGAGCTTGGCGGGAACTTCGGCGGTGGGCCCTCCGCCTTCCTTCTCAAGCCAGACGTAGGCGGGCAGACCGTCGCGTATCCGCTTTTCGGCGTTCGCCACCAGAGGCTTGATGCCTTCGACCGGCGTGTCGATCGAGCGCGTGGCGATCAGTCCGAGCACCCAGGGAATTTTCACGCCATATTTCGTCGTCTCGTTAGCGACATCCGGCAGTCCGAACAGCGTGAAGGGGGCGGGTGCCGGCTCAGTCTCCCACATCGCCTCGATCGCGGCGATTTTCATCTTCTGGTTTAGGCCAGTGGTGTAGCCGCTCTCGTCGCCAAGCACCACGACCGAGAGCGCGGAGGCCAGTCCAAAACTCGCCGCGACGGTGACGGATCGCCGCGCGACGCCCACATGGCGCCCGCGCAGCATGTAATAGGCGCCGATGGACATCACGAACATCGCGCCCGTCACATAGCCGGCGCTCACCGTATGGACGAATTTCGATTGCGCGACCGGATTGAACAAAACCTCGGCGAAGGAGGTGAGTTCCATGCGCATCGTTTGCGGGTTGAAACGCGCGCCGACCGGATTCAGCATCCAGCTGTTGGCCACTAGAATCCACAACGCCGAGAAGTTGCTGCCCAGAGCGACAAGCCAAGTCACCGCGAGATGCTGAACCTTGCTCAGCCTCTTCCAGCCGAAGAAAAACAAGCCGACGAAGGTCGCCTCCAAAAAGAAGGCCATCAACCCTTCGATCGCCAGCGGAACGCCGAAAATATCGCCGACATAATAAGAATAATGCGCCCAGTTCGTGCCGAACTGGAATTCCATGGTCACGCCGGTGGCGACGCCCATCGCGAAATTGATGCCGAACAACGTTCCCCAAAATTTCGTAGCGTCGCGCCAGACCACGCGGCCCGTCATCACATAGACGCTCTCCATGATGGCGAGCAGCAGCGAAAGGCCAAGCGTGAGCGGCACGAACAGAAAGTGATAAAGCGCCGTCAACGCGAACTGAAGCCGCGACAACGTCGCCACATCTATATCGAGCATCGTCTTCTCCTGTCGGCTATCAGTGTTTCGATTCCCAACGGCTATCGGTAAGAAAGCCGGCCATTTCGGACGGCGTCACGACCGGCGCCCGCGATCCACTGAAAAACAGCAAATAAATAAGGGTTAGCGCCACGGCCTTGAAGGCGAGCGCCGCCCCGATCTCCCGAGATAGCGACATTTTGATCACGCGCCCGCCTCTTCGCCTTCCACGGTACACTATAGCGCGCGAAGCCGATTGGCGACAGGCTCCGCGATTCGATCCTAGTCCATTCTTCACCCAAATCTCGACGTTGCAAAGCGCTTCGTCACTCGAACGCCGTTTGACCGGAAGTGACAATTCGCGCGAAAGCGGCGCTCGGGAGATAGCAAAGCGCATTGCTCGCGACGGGGGCCTCGCGACAATGGATGTGACTGGTCGTCCACAGGTAACCGGCGGACTTCATACATCCGACGATGTGCTTGAAGATCACCCGTTCCGAATCGTCGCGCCGCTCGTTTGGGTGCGCGCCTTCGCCCTCCAACTCGCACTGCGAAGTCCGCACCTGTTGAGCCTTGAAGAACGACGTGCTGGAGCCGGTGACCGCGATTTCTCCGCCCGCGACCATCAATAATCCTCCAACCAGCATGACCATCGCTTGAAACCAATCCTTGCAGAACTTTATGTCGATGAAATAAAGACCGCCAGCCGCCGCCAAAATGCTGCCGATGAACACCAAGACGAGAATCATGACCTTCTCCATCCGCCCTCCGTTCGATGCGGTCTCGGACGCCGCGCCCGGCGATTCGATGCGGTGAGACCGGTCCATCGCGGGTTTTGCTTCTCGTCTCGATGCGCTTCGCATGCGTGAAAAACCAAGCTCGATCCGCGATTGACCGCTCTTTCATGCGCCGTCGTTGAAATTTCGTCCGCGACTTAGTCTCGCTTGCCGTCGATAAGGGCCTTGAGAGCATTCGTATTGATCACGTCGATAGCGCCGCCGCGGCGACGCAAGCTCGTCAATCCAACCCAAAATCTTCGGCTGCTCCGAGAGCATGGCGGGCTCTGAACGACCCCGCGAGAATTATCTTCCGTCCAGCGCGTCGAGATGGCGATTGGCCAAGATTTTGAGAAAGCGTTCCGCCCGCTCGGCCTTGGGAGCCAGTCGCTTTAAATTCATACTTGCTAATTAATATATATCGTATATATGTGTGAAGGCCGTTCCACGGGAGAGTCGAAGGCAATGCGCTTTTCCCTTCAATTGCGTGTTCGCGTCCCTGTTTTCGCGGCGTTGAGCGCCGTTGCCCCAAGCCGATCATCGCCGCGGCGGCCGTGAGAAAGATCGGTTTAAAGCGCACGGCGCCGGTTTCGACCAAGGCGGCGCGCGGCGATGATCGGCTCGGCGTTTAATCTCGCCGATCCTGTCTTTCCAGGGCTGGCGATCTCGCTGGTGTATGGCCTCGCCTCTGTCACGGCGCTGACGCTGCTGGTGACTCCGCCAGTTTACGTCGTGCCGCGCGACGACGAGGCGACGCCTAAGACGCAAAACAAGGAGATGAAGACATGGTTCAAGATTGGCCGGAACTGACGAAGGCGCTTACCGCGGACGTGCGTCAGCTTCGCGCTGGCGCGCCGGATGTGATGAAGGCTTTCGGCGCGATGGCGATGGCGGCCGGCGCGGCCAAGGCGCTCGACGCCAAAACCAAGGAGCTGATCGCTCTGGCCATCGGCGTTTCGACGCGCTGCGATGATTGCATCGCCTTTCACGCCAAGGCCGCCGTCGATCATGGCGCGACGCGCGACGAGGTGATGGAGACGCTGGGCATGGCGATCTACATGGGCGCCGGCCCTTCCGCGATGTATGCGAGCCATGCGCTCGCGGCGTTCAATCAGTTTTCCGCCGCGAAGGCGGGCTGAGATCGAAACCCCTAAAGGAGCGAGAAATGTCCTTGAGCAGCCTTCTATCCCGGTTGAGCGGCGGCGGCGTCCCGACCATCGATCACGACGCCTTCGTGCAAGCGGTCGCCTCGAAATCCAGCGCCATCGTCGACGTGCGCGAGCCGCATGAATATGCGGCCGGGCACATTCCCGGCGCGATCAATCTTCCGCTCTCGCGCTTTTCACCCGGGCAGTTGCCGAGCGGCAAGCCGATCGTGCTGGTGTGCCAGGCGGGCGGCCGCTCCGCGAGGGCTTTGCAACAGGCGCTCGGCGCGGGCCGCAAAGACATTTGCCACTACGCTCCCGGCACGGGCGGGTGGAAAAGTCGCGGCGGTTCCGTTGTCGGTTAAGTCGATCCGCGTTCGAGCGGCGCGCCGGGAATGAACGCGCTCGCCGTGCTCGCCGGCGTGGCGATCGGCCTCGTGCAGGGGTTGATCGGCGGCGGCGGCTCCGTTTCTCGGCGTGCCCGCGCTGATTTATGTCGTCGGCGTCGGCGACCCGCATGTCGCCATTGGCACGAGCGCGCTGGCCGTGGCGATTTCCGCGCTCGCCAGTCTGCTGGCCTATGTGCGCTCCGGACACGTCAAATGGCGTTGCGGCCTGGCGTTCACATTGGCCGGCGTTCTCGGCGCGGCGGCGGGGTCGTCGCTCGGCAAGAGTTTTCCGGGCGAAAGACTGATCAGCCTGTTCGGCGTTCTGATGATCGCCGTCGCGCTGGCGATGGCGATAGGCCGTCCAATCGGCGGCAATGCGAGCGTGCGGCTCGACACGAAATCCGCCGCGCGACTGGCGCCATGGCTGCTGCTTTACGGTGCCGGCGTCGGTTTCATGTCGGGCTTTTTTGGCATAGGCGGCGGCTTTCTGGCGGTTCCCGGCCTGCTGATGGCGACGGACATGCCGCTGGTGTTCGCGATCGGCACGTCGCTGATTTCGGTCGCCGCGTTCGGCATGGCGACGGCGCTCAATTACGCGGTCTCGGGACTCGTCGACTGGGGCGTGGCCGCGCTTTTTTTATCGGGCGGCGTCATCGGCGGAATGGCGGGAACGCGGCTCGCCCGCGCCCTCTGCTCGCGGCGCCACGCCTTGTCTCACATTTTCGCGGTCATCGTCGCGCTGGTCGGCGCGTTTCTGGTCATTAAGGCGAAACCTTAACCGCAGGCTACTTTGTGCAAGCGGCCGGCCTTTCCTATATAGAGGCCAGCGGAGGCTACGCCCGCGTAACATAGGGTTGAGAAATGTCATCGTCAAAGGCGCCAATACGCCGGTTCATAACAGTTTTCGCGCTCGTCGGACTGATCGCTTGCATCCCCGGACTGGCCGAGGCCAAGATGGGCGACCTGTTTCGCGGCGGCGCGGGAAGTCGCGGCTCCCGCACCTTTTCGGCCCCGCCGCCGACCAACACCGCGCCCGGTACAGCCGCGCCGATCCAGCGCACGATCACCCCGACGCCCGGAGCGCAGCAGCCCGGATTCAACCCTGGCTTGCAGCGACCGGGCTTTGGCCGCGGCTTGATGGGCGGCCTCGCGGGAGGGCTCTTGGGCGCCGGACTGTTTGGTCTTTTGACCGGCAACGGCTTTTTCGGCGGCATCGGCGGCTTCTTCTCCATCATCGGATTCTTGTTGCAGATCGCGCTGTTAGCCGTGCTGGCGCGCTTCGCCTACAATTGGTGGCAGACCCGCAACCTTGCTCCCGCCGGCGCAAGGCCGCGCCCGACCATGGCCGCCTTCACCGGCGGCGCCGGCTTTGGCGCGGGCGCCGCGCCGCAACGGCCGAAACCCCTGCCTTTACAATTGTCGGCAGCGGATTTTCCGGCTTTTGAGCGCCTGCTCGCAGAGACGCAAGACGCTTATGGCCGCGAGGACGTGACCGCGCTGAGCCGGCTCGCGACGCCCGAAATGGTTCGATATTTCAATGAGGAACTGGACCAGCGGCGCCAAAAAGGCCTCGTCAACCGCATCTCCGGCGTCAAGCTTTTGCAGGGCGACCTTGCCGAAGCGTGGCAGGAAGGGCGAGACGAATACGCCACGGTCGGAATGCGTTTCGCGCTGATCGACGTGACGCAGGAGCGCGCGACCGGCCGGGTTGTTTCGGGCGATCCGATGCAACCCACGCAATCGACGGAGGTTTGGACCTTCCGCCGCCCGGCGGGGTCTGGCCCCGACGCCTGGAGACTTTCGGCGATCCAGCCGACGGCCTGAGCGCCTTCGCAGGGCGCGCATTTTCGCGCATTTTGACCCCGATTCGGCGCGCCCGCGCGCATTTTCGCGCATGGGCGCGCGGGCGTGCTTTTGACTTGCCTGCGTGATCTTCGACGTATATATATATCTTTATGTCTTGTTCGGATGATCCGATGCTCGCTCCGCTCACCCTGGCTCTAGACCCCGCGCTCGCCGCGCTCAACGCGGCGGGTGAGGAGACTCGCCTGCGCCTTCTCGCTTTGCTCGCCGAATCGGAACTGACGGTGAGCGAGGTCGTGGCGATTCTCGGCCAGTCGCAGCCGCGCGTTTCGCGTCACCTGAAACTTCTGGTCGAGGCCGGCGTCGTCGAGCGCCGCCGCGAGGGCGCCTGGGCGTTTTTTCGTCTCGCGCCCTCAGGCGCCGCGGGCGGACTCGCCAGAAGCGTGATCAATTCGCTCGACGCCTCCGATCCGGTGCTGGCCGGCGACCGCGCGCGGCTCGCCGAGGTCCGCCAGGCGCGGGCCGATAACGCCGCCCGCTATTTCGCGGCCCATGCCGACGAATGGAACGACATTCGCGCGCGCCATATTCCCGAGGCGCGGGTCGAGGACGCCATTCGCGAGGCGCTCGGCGACGCGCCGGTCCGGCGGCTGCTCGATCTTGGCGCCGGCGCCGGACGCATGCTGGAACTTTTCGCGCCGCGCGCCGAAGAGGCCATCGGCGTCGACCTCTCCTCGGCGATGCTGGCGGTGGCGCGCGGGCGACTCGAGGAAAGCGGCGCGCGCAACGTGCAACTGCGCCAAGGCGACATTTACGCGCTGCCGGTCGAGCGCAACTCCTGCGATGTCGCGATCCTGCATCAGGTGCTGCACTATCTCGACGATCCCGGCCGCGCCTTGCGCGAGGCGGCGCGGGCGCTCGCGCCGGGCGGGCGACTGATCGTCGTCGATTTCGCGCCGCACGACGAAGAAGCGCTGCGTGAAAAACACGCCCATCGCCGTCTTGGTTTTTCGGCGCAAGAGATCTCCGATCTTTTGGCGCAAGCCGGGCTGACGGTCCTCTTGCACCGCGACCTCGCGCCCAGCGCCGGCGACGCGGCGAAACTCACCGTGTCCTTGTGGCTCGCTCGCGATCCGCGCGTCATTTCCGATCCAATTCCCTCCAAAAACTTCGAGACCGCCTGATGACGTTAGAGCCGCGGCACCCGCTTTCCCCGAAGGGCGAATTCGTCATCAGTTACGAATTCTTCCCGCCCAAGACGCCGCAAATGGAAACCCAGCTTTGGGAGAGCATCAAGCGCCTCGCGCCGCTGCATCCGAAATTCGTTTCGGTGACCTATGGCGCCGGCGGCTCCACGCGCGAACGCACGCACGCCATTGTCGCGCGCATCGCCCGCGAAACCGATATGAATCCGGCCGCGCATCTCACTTGCGTCTCGGCGACGCGCGAGGAAGTCGACAATGTGATCAAGAGCTATTGGGACATTGGCGTGCGCCACATCGTCGCTCTTCGCGGCGATCCGCCGGGCGGCGTCGGCACGCACTTCATGCCGCATCCGCTCGGCTATCCCTCCTCGAGCCATCTCGTGCGCGGCATCCGCGCCATCGGCGATTTCGAGATTTCGGTCTCGACCTATCCCGAGGGCCATCCCGAAAGCTCTTCCATCGACAGCGACATCGACGCCTTGAAGTCGAAGATCGACGCCGGCGCGACGCGGGCGATCACCCAATTCTTCTTCGACAACGATATTTATCTGCGCTTTCTGGAGAGGGCGCGGGCGCGCGGAATCACCATTCCGATCGTGCCGGGCATCATGCCGATCCGCAATTTCAAGCAGGTCGCGGGCTTCGCCGCCAAGGCCGGCGCCAGCGTGCCGCAATGGCTCGCCGACCGTTTCGACGGGTTGGAGAACGATCCCGAAACCCACGCGCTCGTCGCGGCGACGACCACCGCCGAGCAGGTGATGGATCTCGTCAAATCCGGCGTGAACGAATTTCACTTCTACACCAACAACCGCGCCGATCTTGTGTTCGGCATCTGCCATTTGCTGGGCGTGCGCCCCGCTCGCCAGAATGCGTAGCGGCAAGCGCCCGAAAAATGGAAGGCGTTCGAGAGCGAGCCTGAAGGCTCGCGGTCCAAGGCGCGCTTTAGGACCGCGAGCCTTCAGGCTCGCTCTCCGGCCCCCGCGAATGAGAAAGCGACAACATGACTTTCGATAAAGACCACGGCCCCAGGATTCTCGAAACCCTCGACAGGCTGGCGCGCGAAAAAATCCTGATCCTCGACGGCGCCATGGGCACGATGATCCAGCACCATCAGTTCACGGAAAGTGATTTCCGCGCCGAACGCTTCAAGAGTCACGCAAAGGATTTGCGGGGCAATAACGATCTGCTGACGCTGACGCAGCCCCAGGCGATCAAGGATATTCATATCCAATATCTCGAAGCCGGCGCCGACATTATCGAAACCAACACTTTCTCATCGACGACCATCGCCCAGGCCGATTACGGGCTGGAAAGCTTGGCTTACGAGCTCAACTTCGAGGGCGCGCGGCTCGCCCGTGAGGCTTGCGACGAGGTTGAAAAAAAAACAGGCGTCAAGCGTTTCGTCGCGGGGTCGATCGGACCGACCAACCGCACGGCGTCGATTTCGCCCGATGTCTCCAACCCCGGTTTTCGCGCCGTCGGTTTCGACGATTTGCGCATCGCCTATCGCGAGGCGGCGCTTGGCCTGATCAATGGCGGCGCCGACATTCTGCTGGTCGAGACGATCTTCGACACGTTGAACGCCAAGGCGGCGCTCTACGCGCTCGAAGACGCCTTCGACGAAGTTGGCACGGTATTCCCGATCATGATTTCCGGCACCATCACCGATCTGTCGGGCCGCACGCTGTCGGGCCAGACGCCGCAGGCCTTTTGGAATTCGCTCGCCCACGCCAAGCCGTTCTCGATCGGCTTCAACTGCGCGCTCGGCGCGCGCGAAATGCGCCAGCACATCGCCGAAATCGGCCGCGTGGCGAACACAAGAGTCTGCGCCTTCCCCAACGCCGGCCTGCCCAATGAATTCGGCCTCTATGACGAGAGCCCGGAATATATGGCGGAGCTGACCGGCGAATTCGCACGCGCCGGACTCGTCAATATCTTGGGCGGCTGCTGTGGGACAACCCCACCGCATATCAAGGCCATCGCCGAGTCGGCGAAGGGCGTCAGCCCTCGCGAGATTCCCGAGATCGCGCCGCTGCTGCGCCTGTCCGGGCTGGAGCCGTTCACGCTGACGAAGGACATTCCCTTCGTCAATGTCGGCGAGCGCACCAATGTCACGGGCTCGGCGAAATTCCGCAAGCTGATTACCTCGGGCGACTTCGCTGCCGCGCTTGAAGTGGCGCGCGATCAGGTGGCCAATGGCGCGCAGGTGATCGACGTCAACATGGACGAAGGCTTGCTCGACTCAAAACGCGCGATGGTCGAGTTCCTGAATCTCGTCGCGGCCGAGCCCGACATCGCGCGCGTGCCGATCATGGTCGACAGCTCGAAGTTCGAGGTGATCGAAGCGGGGCTCAAATGCCTGCAAGGCAAGGGCGTCGTCAATTCGATCTCGATGAAAGAGGGCGAGGACAAGTTTCGCGACGAGGCGCGCAAGGTCAAGCGCTACGGCGCCGCCGTCGTGGTGATGGCCTTCGACGAACAGGGCCAGGCCGACACATTCGAGCGCAAATTCTCGATCGCCAAGCGCGCCTATAAAATTCTCGTAGATGAAGTCGGCTTCCCGCCGCAGGACATCATCTTCGATCCCAATATTTTCGCGGTCGCGACCGGCATCGAGGAGCATGAGAATTATGGCGTCGATTTTATCGAAGCTACGCGCGCCATCAAGGCCGAAATGCCGCTGACCCATGTGTCCGGCGGCGTCTCCAATCTCTCGTTCTCGTTTCGCGGCAACGAGCCGGTACGCGAGGCCATGCATTCGGTGTTCCTCTATCACGCCATCGCCGCGGGAATGGACATGGGCATCGTCAACGCCGGCCAGCTCGCGGTCTACGGGAAGATCGACCCGGAGCTCCGCGAGGCCTGCGAGGACGTGGTGCTCAACCGCCGCAAGGATTCGACCGAGCGGCTCGTGACGCTCGCCGAGAAGTTCAAGGGCGCCGGCGCCAGGACGCAGGAGAAAGACGCGGCGTGGCGCGAATCAAGCGTCGACAAGCGGCTCGAATATGCGCTGGTGAATGGCGTCGCCGATTATATCGACGCCGATGTCGAGGAAGCGCGCTTGCGTTCCAACCGCCCGCTCGATGTGATCGAGGGGCCGCTGATGGCCGGCATGAACGTCGTCGGCGATCTGTTCGGACAGGGCAAGATGTTCCTGCCGCA